>CAJIBV010000013.1_pt1 | contig 18772 bp, 12 predicted proteins | sample 9199431 | NCBI WGS metagenome assembly CAJIBV01 (sample SAMEA7708314, study PRJEB35096) | sediment metagenome | biome: marine neritic benthic zone biome [ENVO:01000025]; feature: sediment [ENVO:00002007]; material: shallow marine sediment [ENVO:03000034] sea grass bed [ENVO_01000059] ...
GATCAAGTAGTCACTTGCCCGAATGATGGTAAATTATTACCTAACATATTCTTTTGTGGTGCGAATGAATCAAGAAATATTCAAACCAATTTAACGGGAACAACTTCAATAATCTGGGAAAAATTAGATGAGACCAGTTGTCCTCCGGTAGCTAACGAAGATTGTGCTAACGAAGACGCAACCTGTTCATGGGATCAAGTTGGTAGTGGTCCGGATTTTCTGGTTGATGAAGCAGGTCAATACAGATTAACAATTAACTATACCGGTGGGTGCTTCGTACAGTTCCATTTTAATGTTTACACGAATTTATTAAACCCAACCGTAACAGCAACCGATATTATTTGCCAAACACCTGGCTCTATAACTGTTAATGATGTACCATCTGGTTACGAATATAGTTTAGATGGTGTCAACTATCAAGCGAGTAATATATTCACGGTTACTGCACCTGGTAATTATACTATTTATACGAGACAAGTAGGTATACCTACTAATCCATGTATTTTTACAATACCGGATGTTCAAATAAATGAAAGGGACTTTAGCGGTTCATCTACTGTAATACAACCGCTTTGTCATGGAGATAAAGGAACCATACAAATAGCAGCGAATGATGCCGACCCTCAATACACATATACATTATATGAAGGGGCAACTTTAGTTAATTCTGCTGGACCAATTATTGACAATACTTACACCTTTGCAAATTTAAATCCGGGCACGTATACGGCATCTATAGCGACTGAAAACGGTTGTTTGTATTCCGAAGACATTACTATAACAGAACCTCCATTGTTAACAGTAACAGCAGCAGTAACTATGCCTCTAACTTGTACAGATGGTGAAATAACAATATACGCCGAAGGCGGAACTCCTCCTTATTTTTATTTTATAAATGGGTCGACAGACTTTCAGACGGTTCCTGAAATAGTTGTAACAACAGATGGAGTTTATGACATTGTTGTGGTAGATTCCAATAATTGTAACGCAAGCACCACGATTACTGTTGACGCACTTCCAGAACCTGAATTTAATATTATATCTACTGATATTGACTGCTTTGGTATAGCAGATGGGACAATAAACGTTAATGTAACAAACACGAACGGATATAGTTTAGAATACAGTATTGATGGTGGAACGACCTTTAGCAATTCCAATGTATTTACCGGACTTTCAGAAGGAAACTATAATGTGGTTGTTCAATACTCCATGGGAGCTACGGTATGTGAAACCGTTCCACAAAGTGTAACCATCACAGAGGCTCCGGCCATAACAGGAACGGCGACTTTAACTGCACCGTTTACGTGTACTACAGATGGCACAATTACCGTAACAGGAGTTACAGGAGGCAGTGCACCTTATATGTATAGTATAGATGGTGTTAATTTTCAATCTAATAATACATTTACCGGATTAACAGCCGGAACTTATACAATTACGATTCAAGATTCAAGTGGTTGTGCATTTATTGCCAATAGTATTACTATAGATGCATTAAATCCTCCAACAGATCTTAGCTTTGCTAACCCACCCGTAAGTTGTCCTTCCAATACAACCACAGTTACTATAACTGGAGTAACAGGAGGTACAGGAGCATTGGAATATCAAATTGCTGCTCCTGCTGCAAATGTAACTCCTTATCAGTCATCGAATATATTTTCCGGATTAGAACCAGGTACCTATGTGTTTCAGGTACGGGATGAACATGATTGTTTGTACAGGGAAGTTCATACAATAAACCCTATAATCATGCCTACAGTTTCTGTGGTTCTATCCGAAGCATTGAATTGTACTGCTACTCCAGATGCTGTGATAAGTGGAACAATTACAGGAAATGCACCCTATTCCTATGCAGTTTCCTTAAACGGAGGCACGTATTCAAACCTGGGCGCGATTGGATCTACATTTACGTATTCTACATCTACTCCTGGAACCTATCAGTTTGAAGTTACAGATGCCAATGGTTGTACCGACCAATCAAGTCCCATAATTGTAGAACCTGTTTCATTACCGGACATTAGTGCTGTGGTAGAAACCCAGCCAATTCTTTGTAATGGAGACTCTAATGGTGCTATCGATATTACTATAGATAATTCTGTTGGAACACCTCCATTTACAATTAATGTATTTAACGATACTTCTGGAACAAACTTTGGTACCCAAACTTCCGGATTGCCTACAGGTTCGTATACCATCACAGTAACAGATGCGAATTCTTGTACAGATACGGAAACCATTATTCTAAATGAACCTGATCCAATAGTTGTGAATTACAACACCGTTGATATGGTTTGTACCATTACAGGTGTCTCACAAGGATCTATAACCATAGATTCAGTAACAGGTGGAACCGCACCTTATACTTACTACGTTACGGGAACCAATGGTTATTCTAATTCCGAGTTTAATGCCACAGGATCAGCTTCAACAAGCTTTAATACCCTGGATTTTGGATTGTACGAAATTAATGTGATCGATGCCAATGGCTGTTCTGTTTTAGTACAAGACGTTATCATTGCCTCTCCACCTTCCGATCTGGATATTACCATAAATACCACGGTCGACTGTCTTTCCGGTGGAGAAGCGGTTGTAAGCGTTGGTGCCAGCTTGCCTAGTGCTGGGCCGTTCTTCTTCAGTATTTATCAGGGTCCAATTTCGGTATATCCAAATCCTCTGGGATCCTGGATTCCTGAAGATGCTCCGGGAAGTCAGAATGCTACGTTTACTGGTTTAATACCAGGCGTAACCTATACATTTATTGTTTATGATGCCTCAACGGATTGCCAATATTACGAACCGGCAACAACTCCTATACCTTCTGATTCTACCTTAACCATCAGTGCTTTAGGATCAGACAACATTTCCTGTACTGGTAGTGTCGATGGTGACGTGTCCTTTACAGTGAACAGCATATACGGCATTGCAGTAAATGTAGATTATGAAATATTTGACTCATTATCTTTGGCCACAACAGGAATAAGTGGTTCTGGTTCAGTTCCTGCGGGAGGTTCTCTAACAGTAAACGATTTAGGACCTCTGCCATTTGGCAATTATTTTGTTTCAATTAGTGAAACTTCCGGTCCAAATACAGGTTGTGGTGTAGTAACTGCGCCTTTCAATATTACAGAATCTGAAGTCTTATTGAACTTAGCTGTTAGCATAGATCAAAATGCGAATTGTAATGCAAACTCTGGCGCAATAAGTGCAATAGGTCAAGATGGTACAGCTCCTTACGAGTATCAAATTACTACTACAGCTACTACTCCCCTGGCTACAGATCCATCTTGGGCATCAGCCAGTACTTTTAATGTTGATGCCGGTAATTATTACGTTCATGTTATGGACAGCAATAATTGTATAGTATCCAGTCCGGTCACTGTGGTACCATTAGACCCATCACCTGTGATCTCAGCCGCTCTAAGCGATGATTGTACTGCTGAAGGTGAATTCGAAATTGATGTAAATTTAGATGTCCCAGGTATTGCACCATATAGTTATAGTATAGATGGAGGTGCACTTCAAAATCTTACAGCTCCTTTTACTATTTCGAATTTATTTTCAGGAACACATACCATAGAGATTCAGGATGCCAACGGATGCGGAAATTTAGTATCGGTTGATATTACACCACCACTGGAAATAACACCTGATATAACGGCCTTACCTACATGTAACGACGATGATGGTGAATTAACCATTAATGTTTCCGGAGGTTCAGGGACTTTCACCTATAGCATAAATCCGAATCCCGCATCTATTACGTTGGCTGGAAATGTATTCTCGGGAGTACCAGCAGGAATCTATACAATTTCTATAACAGATACAGTAACAACCTGTACTGATGAGGTGACTGTTTCGTTGCAAGAAGCCTTACCTCCTACTTTCACCATGACGCCTACATCTGTAATCTGTTTTGGTGACAATTCAGGGTCCTTTGAATTAGATGTCTCAGGTTATTCAGGTGCTTATACCTATGAAGTATTTGATAGTCTGGGAACGTCTATAACTGGTGTTGTTAATGCCAATACATCCACAAATCCGGTAACAGTAACAGGAATGACAGCAGGAAGTTTTACTGTTGTTCTTACAGAAACCGAAACTCCTTTCTGTGCTGCAACTGAAAGCCTGATCATAACGTCTCCAGCAGAGGACTTAACGCTTAATGCAACAGAAACCTCTAATGTAACCTGTGACAATAGCCAGGGTACTATTACTGCCATTGCATCTGGTGGTTGGGGAAATTATGAATTTGAATTGACAGGTGATGCGACTGTAGCATATTCGTCTAACGGTACATTTACAGATTTATCTGCAGGAAATTATACAGTTAATGTTAGAGATGCGGAAGGCTGTATCACGACGACAAATGTGTCTTTGGCAGAGCCACCACCTATTGATGCTACATTTACACCCAATACTACTCTATTAGATTGTTTTGGAGATCAGAATGCTTCCATATCAATAACCAATTTAACGGGAGGACAAGGAACAAATTTTGTTTATACATTAAATACGATCTTGCCTACTCCAAGCACATCCGGACCACAAACGTCCAATGTATTCGGTGATCTGGGAGCAGGAACATATTCTGTAACAATTGCTGATGGCTATGGCTGTATCTTAACCTCAGCCGATATAGTGATCGCGGAACCAACACCTATAATAGCTAATTTAGTCAAGCAAACATCACAAAGCTGTTTAACAGATTCAACGATTACTTTAAGTGCTACTGGTGGAACCGGAACTTATGAGTACAGCGATACCAGTTCATTTACATCCGTTTTAGGATCATTTACAAGTTCAACAACATTTTCTGTTGCTGTCGGAACCTACGAATATTATGTGCGTGATGCCAATGGTTGTATCGCTGTAGTTTCCAACGAAATAACGATCGATCCGCTTCCTGATCTGACGATAGAATTAGAATCACAAAACCCAACGATTAACTGTACTGGCGATAATTCAGGTTCAATTGTAGCCACCGCCCAAGGTGGACTAGGAAATTATGTATATACCTTACAGGATACAGCTGGTAATATAATCCCGGCAACACAGGACAGTCCTGGAATATTTACCGAATTAGTTGCTGGAACTTATGTCGTAGAAGTAGTAAGTGATGATTGTATTACAACGACAGCTCCAATTACCATAACAGAACCAAGTGTTCCATTAGATGTTGCTTATACTGTAAGCAATGTGATATGTAGCGGAGAGAACAACGGTTCACTAGAGATTAGCGCAACAGGCGGAACCGGAATCATCAAGTACGCTATTTCACCACAACTGAATCAGTTCTTTGAAACCAATTTGTTCGAGAATTTAGCTGCTGGTGATTACGATGTTATTGTTCAGGATGAATTAGGTTGTTACGAAATATTTACTATCACCATTACAGATCCGCCACCCGTGATGCTGACTATAGTTCCAGATTCAATATTTGAAGAAACCTGTGAAGGCGATGCGAATGGTGAATTCAGCATCGATATTTCCGGTGGAACTTTGCCTTACAGTATAAGTTTAGACAATTATGAAGGCACCTATACAACTGGAGGACCTAGCCAGACCATATTTGATTTTACAGGACTCAGTGGTGGTGACCATACGGTTTATGTGCGTGATGCTTCAGGTTGTGAATCTGAATGGAATATTACGTTCCCGGAAACGGTAATTATAGAACCATTTGCAGATGTTCTGCTTAGCTGTTCTAATAACATCATGAGTAATTTAGTAACGGTTACTGTAGATGAAACTACGGTAGACCTTGCAGAATTAGATTATTCATTAAATGGAGGACCTTACCAGGCTAGTAACGTTTTTGCGAATGTTGCACCAGGAACCGACCACTATATTAATGTAAGACATACCAATGGCTGTATACAAGCTACCAATACGTTTGATATTGAAGATTATCAACCATTATCACTGGTATTAGTTGCAGGTGATGAAGCCGGAGAGATCATTGCAGATGCACAAGGTGGTACAGGCGACTATGAATTTATGCTGAATGGCGTTGATTATGGTGATACCAATACATTTATTGTTTCAGAAACAGGAACGTATGAAGTTATTGTTTATGAAGGTGCTGGTTGTGAAGCCATAGCGGAAATCGACATAGAAATTTTGGATCCTTGCATCCCGGAATACTTCACTCCGAATGGGGATGGCACTTCCGATGGATGGACCGTTGGATGTTCTGAACTCTATCCGAACCTGACATTCGACATTTTTGACAGATATGGTCGTAAGATCGCCACCTTACGCGTGGGAGAATATTGGGATGGTACCTACAATGGTACTGAGCTTCCAACAGGTGATTACTGGTATGTAGTTAACCCGAATAGTTCGGCCTTAGGTAAGGAATATGTTGGACATTTCACGCTTTACAGGTAGTCAAGTATGGAGAATTTAAAATTGAGAAGATGAAAAAATTTATAATATATATTCTATTGTTAGCGAGCACCTGGAGTTACGCTCAAGAGCTCAATTTACCTGTGTGGACCCAATATTTAGCAGATAACGATTTTGTTATTTCTCCTACTTATGCGGGGATTGGAGATAGTTTCAGAATAAGGGCAAATGGACTCACGCAATGGGTAGGTATAAAAGATGCTCCGGACAACCAGGCATTATATGCCGATTTCAGGATCTCTGATCGTACGGGACTGGGATTCTCCCTATACAACGATAAAAATGGAAACACACGTCAGAAAGGTGCGAAGTTCTCGTTTGCCCATCATTTAACGCTTAGCTATACACAAAAAATGTTCCTATCCTTCGGGCTGTCCTACAATATTAACAACTTTAGAATTGCCATAGAAGATATTGAAACCATAGATGGGACACCAATTGTAGATCCTGCCATTAATGGTGACCGATCTAAATCTAACCACAATTTTGATGTTGGACTACTGTTTCGCTATAAGGCCCTTTATTTTAGTTTGAATGCCAGCAATTTACTGGAAAAGGATATCGATGATTTTACAGGCGCAGAACCAGGGGACTTACTTAACTTCCAGGTGTATTCCGGTCTTGTCCTAAGAAGTAAAACCAACAGGTCTATAGAATATGAACCATCTGTATTTTACCAGTTATTCTGGAGTGATAAACGATCGGCGACAGATGTAAACTTTAAATTCCGACAATTCAACAGGGATGAAGATTACTATTGGATTGGTGCTTCGTATCGTTTTTTAAATGATCAATTCTTTACTCCTTTAAACATCGGACCAATGGCCGGTATAACTAAGAATATGTTTTATTTTGGGTATTCCTATCAATTTACGATCAATGATCTGGCAGGATTTAATTCGGGAACACATTCCATAACCGTAGGAATCGATTTTCTTCAAAGTGCCAGCAGTTGTGAATGTACTAAAGGAACCAGTTGGAGAACTCATAAAAGAGCAGGGACTAACTATTAATTGTCATGGTAAATCATAACAAGTAATTATCTGATTTTCCAACGCCATGAAGTATATGTAAAGACTTATATTAAGATTTTAAATCTCTCGGGAACACGGTTAGTTTTGTTTTACCATTCTTAAGATCCTTCCAATTATCGATATCCAATTCAATATAAGTAAATCCACTGGTTGGGACATTTGCAATCGGTTTATCACCATAGGTGTTAACAAAATATGTCATAGCATAATTATGCCCAAAAACCATTAAAGTGTTTATAGAATCGTCACAAGTCTTTATAACATTAACTAAGCCCGTACCACCAAAGTCATATAATTCGTGATCTAATATTATATCCTCTTCTTTCAGCCCAAAATTGCTTATGAAAATTTTGGCAGTTGTTAAGGCTCTATTGGCATCACTGGATATAATTAATTCCGGTAATGCAATTAATTTTTTTAAATGAGCCGATACTAATTTAGCATCTTTAAAACCTCTTTTTTTCAATGGTCTTTTGTGATCACTGACATCATATTCCCAGGATGATTTTGCGTGTCTGACTAAATATAAATTTTTCATTTTTAAGGTTGTAGTCTGTCGATTTTCCAGTTATAGTCTTGTTGTAATTGGTATCGTATTCTATCATGCATTCTATTAGGTCTACCCTGCCAAAATTCAATCTCTACTGGCTTTACAATATAGCCACCCCAATGTTCTGGTCTTGGGATTTCTTTATTTTGATACACTTTTTCCAAGTCTCTTAATTTTTTATCCAGCGCTTCCCTACTTTCAATAACCTCACTCTGATCTGATGCCCATGCTCCTAATTGACTTCCTTTAGGCCTTGTTTCAAAATAACCGTCACTTAAATTTTCAACAATTTTTTCGGCCTTACCTTTTATTACAACCTGTCTCTCTGCTGCATGCCAAAAGAATGTTAAGCCAACATTAGAATTAGCTGCAATAGCCTTTCCTTTCTCACTATTGTAATTCGTATAAAAAATAAAACCTTCGTAGGTATACTTTTTAAGCAATACTATTCTGTTTTTGGGATAACCATCTAATCCAATTGTAGAAAAAGTCATGGCATTCGCTTCATCGATAGAAAATTTTTCATCCACTTCATAAAACCATTTTTGAAATAATTCCATTGGATTCTCAGGAACATTCTCTTTACGAAGTTCGTATCTTTTATAAGATTTACGATAATTGCCCAAATCTTTGTTCATGGCATGCAAGTTACAAGAATTTAGAATTATTCTATTTAAAAAGTAATGAGATTAGTACTTAAAATGAATTAATTTACATTAGTAACTATTTAAAACTCAAATACCTTTCCGTCTTCTGCCAGTTCTATATTTTTAAATATTTCCTGTGCTTCTTCCTTAAACATATTTAAACCTTCATAGCGAGTTGAGTAATGACCCAAAATGAGTTTGCCTGCATCTGCTTGTTTAGCTATTAGTGCAGCTTGTTTTGCGGTACTATGCTTAGTCGGTTCTGCCAAATGCGCATGCTTTTCTAAAAAAGTTGATTCGTGGTACAACACGTCAACACCTTTAATTATAGGAATAATACTATCGTTATATACGGTATCACTGCAAAAGGCATAGCTTTTAGGCTTAATTGGGTCAATAGTGACGCTTTTATTTTTAATGAGCATTCCTTCATTATTCTCAACATCAAAGCCTTGTTTTAACTTTCTGTAATATGCTAAATCAATATTAGCCTTTTGTACTGCATCTACATCCAGTTTTCTTGATCCCACTTTTTCTTTAAATAAAAATCCATTTGTATAAACCCTGTGACTTAAAGGAATTGTATGAACTTCAACTTTGTCGTCTTCGAAAATTAATTCTGATTTGTTCGAACTCAATTCATGAAATATTAACCTGAAATTCGTCCATGAATCCGATAATTTCATCTGCAGAGTAATAACTTCCTTTAATCCTTTAGGAGCATAAATATTCAGATCTGTTTCTCTGGTCAACAAACGGAATGTTGATATTAATCCAGCTAATCCAAAGTAATGGTCACCATGCAAATGAGAAATAAAGATGTGTTTTATCCTAGAAAATTTAACCTTGTTCTTTCTGAGCTGCACTTGTGTGCCCTCACCACAATCAATCAGGAATAAATGATTATTTATCTCTAATACCTGCGACGTAGGATTTGTAAATGTTCTTGGAGTTGCACTATAACAGCCTAAAATATTTAATTTCATACTTAAAATCCTAAATCTCGTTCCATTTCTTCCATTTCTATAATATCAAACGCTTCCTGAAGGGTTGGAACTACAATGATTTCGTCTGGAGTTTCATCCGGAGTAATTGTATTATTTACAACTACAAATGAATGTTCGCCAGCAGCTCTATGGGAATTAGAAAATTGAAGAAATTCTATGATATCATTTACACTTAATTTTTTTAATGATGCAAGATTTAATACAATATTGTCATTCTTGATCTTTGGATAATAATTGTTGATCTTTTTAACCAGCTCAGGAATGGAAGCTCGTTCCTGGGTCAATATCGTTATATTATCTTTTTTACTAATTATCATGTGTTACATGCTTAATTTTAGAGGCTAACAAATAGATTACTGCCATTCGTATTGCCACTCCATTTTGAACCTGGTCCAAAATAATTGCTTGTTTAGAATCTGCAACATCACTTGTAATTTCAACACCACGATTGATAGGTCCTGGATGCATAATTACTATTTCCTTATCTAAAGAATCTAACAATTCTTTATTCACACCAAATTGTTGAGTGTACTCTCGAGTTGAAGGAAAATAACTAATATCCATTCGTTCATTCTGAACCCTTAACATATTTGCTACATCACACCAATTAAGAGCTTTACGTATATCTAATTCAACTTTTACTCCAAGCTTATCAATATGTTTTGGAATCAAGGTTTTAGGACCGCAAACCATAACATTTGCCCCTAGTAATTTAAGTGCATATATATTTGACAATGCTACCCTGCTATGTAATATATCACCAACAATAACTACATTTTTTCCTTTAACTTCTCCCAGTCGTTCGCGTATAGAATAAGTATCTAACAATGCTTGTGTGGGATGTTCATGTGCGCCATCCCCGGCATTAACAATACTTGCGTCAACATGTTTTGATAAAAAGATCCCAGCACCAGGATTTGGATGCCTCATAACAACCATATCTACTTTCATAGAAAGGATATTGTTGACAGTATCAATAAGCGTTTCTCCTTTTTTTACAGATGATTGTGATGCAGAAAAATTAATAACATCTGCAGATAGTCTTTTTTCCGCTAACTCAAATGATAGTTTAGTTCGGGTTGAGTTTTCAAAAAATAAATTAGCAATAGTAATATCTCGAAGCGATGGAACCTTTTTTATTGGCCTGTTTATTACTTCTTTAAAATGGTCTGCATTTTCAAAAATTAATTGAATATCTTCTTTATTAAGATATTTAATTCCTAATAAGTGATCTACACTTAATTCGCTCATGAGTTACTATTTTTCAATTAAATAAACGGCATCTTTTCCGTCGTTGTCTTTCCAGTTTACAACAACTTTCTCCTCATTTATTGCATCTACCTGTCTGCCTTTATAATCTGGTTGAATTGGTAAATGTCTGCTAAAACGTCTGTCTATTAAAGTTAAAAGTTCAATGTCTTTCGGTCTTCCAAAAGATTGAATCGCAGTTAATGCAGCACGAATACTTCGTCCGGTATATAACACATCATCAACAAAAACAACCTTTTTATCTTCTACAATGAAATCTATAGCTGTTGTATTTGCCTCTAAGGTTTTTTCCCCTCTTCTAAAATCATCACGGTAGAACGTAATATCTAAATATCCAAGATGAACATTTTTAATTTTATAATCTTCTCTTAATATTTTTACCAACCTATCGGCCAGGAACTTTCCTCTTGGTTGGATCCCTATTAATACCGTATTAGAAAAGTCATTATGATTTTCAATTAATTGACAAGCCAGTCGATGAAGAATGATGTTTACCTCTTTGGCGTTAAGTAAAACTTTTTGACTCATATAATACCCAAACATGTTTGGTATGCAAAGTTAAGTGAAAAATTCATAACTGAATAATTATTTATTTCATTAAAAAGGCCTTCAATTATATGAAGGCCTTTTACTATGATTATAAACTAAGGATATTACTTTTTCCCGTCCATTTTATCTTTAAGAGCTTGTAATGCATCATTAGCATCACCTAATGTAGGTTTCGCCTCTGCAGCAGAAGCTTTTGCCTTTTTAGCAGCTGCCTTTATGTTCTTTTTCTCTTCTTCTCTAAAGATTGCCGTATGAGATGCAACAACACGCTTAAATTCTTTGTTGAATTCTATTATTTTGAAATCTGCTGCTTCTCCTTTTTTTAGCTTTTTACCATCCTCTTTTTCTAAATGACGAGAAGGTATAAAAGCAACTATATCTTCATTGAATTTAACCGTAGCTCCTTTATCAACTATTTCAGAAACTTCTGTATGATGTACAGTGCCTAAACCAAATTCTTTTTCATATTTATCCCAAGGATTTTCTTTAGTTTGCTTATGACCTAAACTTAGTTTACGGCCTTCGACATCAAGCTCCAGGACTATGACATCTAGTTTGTCTCCAACAGCACAAAATTCGCTTGGATGTTTTATTTTCTTCGTCCATGAAAGATCTGATATGTAAATCAATCCATCGATTCCTTCTTCTAATTCTACAAATACTCCGAAGTTTGTGAAGTTTCTAACAATTCCGGAATGCTTAGAACCTACTGGATATTTTGAAGTTATGTCTGTCCATGGATCTGGTGTTAATTGTTTGATCCCAAGCGACATTTTACGATCTTCTCTATCCAGTGTTAAAATAACCGCATCAATCTCATCACCAACAGATACAAAATCCTGGGCTGACCTTAAATGAGTTGACCATGACATTTCTGAAACGTGGATCAAACCTTCTACGCCTTCTTCAACTTCAATGAATGCACCATAATCTGCTATTACAACTACTTTTCCTTTAACCTTGTCTCCAATCTTAACCGTATCTGCTAAGGCTTCCCATGGATGCTTGCTTAATTGTTTTAATCCTAACTGGATTCTGGATTTGTCTTCATCAAAATCAAGAATTACAACGTTTAGGCTTTGATCTAACTCTACAACTTCATTAGGATGATTTATCCTTGACCAAGAAAGATCTGTGATATGAATTAAACCATCTACACCTCCAAGATCTATAAATACACCATAAGATGTAATGTTTTTAACAACGCCCTCAAGTACCTGACCCTTTTCAAGCTGACTAATAATTTCTTTCTTTTGCTCTTCAATATCCGCTTCGATTAGAGCTTTATGAGACACCACTACATTCTTGAATTCGTGGTTGATCTTTACAACCTTGAACTCCATAGTTTTGTTTACATACTGATCGTAATCTCTAATTGGCTTTACATCTATCTGTGAACCTGGTAAGAATGCTTCAATGCCAAATACATCTACTATCATTCCACCTTTAGTTCTGCATTTTACAAAACCATTTACGATCTCTCCATTATCATGGGCATTATTAACTCGATCCCAAGCCTTAATAACTCTTGCTTTCCTATGAGATAGAACTAACTGTCCAGTTGCATCTTCACGAACATCAATGAGGACTTCTACCTTATCACCAACTTTTAGGTCCGGATTGTAACGGAATTCATTTAGAGATATAACGCCTTCAGATTTTGCATTTATATCTATAATTGCATCTCTATCTGTAATATGAATAACAGTTCCTTCTACAACTTCATCATTTAATGTGTCTACAAAGTTTTCGGCAACCAATTTTTCAAATTCCTCTAATTGTTTGTCTTCAACAGGATCTATTCCTTCCTGATAGTTATGCCAATTAAAATCTTTAAGAAATTTTTCAGGATTTGCCTGGGCTTCTGATACCGTTTCTTCTACTTTTGTCTCTACAACTGTTTCTTCTGGGGTTTCAACTACGGCTTTCTTTGTTCTTGGTTTTGGAGTTTTTGCTTTTGGAACTTTTGCCTTAGTTGCTTTTTCTTGAGTTTCTTTTTTTTCAGCCATGTGCTGATTTAATTTGTATTCTGATTGTCACGGACGACTTATGCAATTAACAAACAGAAGGGTTAATTATATTTTTATTCCTTTCGTCATCCTTAATATGCCGTTAAAAGGAGCGCAAAAATAATACTTTTTGATATAATCCCCTAATTGTTAGTTAAAAAAGTCCGTTTTTATTCGAAATCCTCTAGAGTCATATTGGCTAATTCTAAAACTTTTTTAAAAGTTTCTGCCTTAGTTAATTCTGAATTATCTATTTCTATCGCATCTGAAGCTTTGCAAAGTGGTGAATTTTGTCTGTTTGAATCTATATAATCACGTTCCTGGACATTTCCCAAAACTTCCTCGTAACTTACATCCTCTCCCTTGTCCATGAGCTCATAATATCTTCTTTTAGCTCTAATTTCTGGCGAAGCTGTTAGGAAAATTTTTAGTTCTGCATCTGGAAATACGACTGTTCCAATATCACGACCATCCATTACTACGCCCTTACCTTTGCCCATTTTCTGTTGCTGCTTAACAAGTTCTTGGCGAACTTCCTTTATGGTCGATACTTTACTTACGTAACTTGAAACTTCTAGGGTGCGAATTTCTTTTTCCACGTTAATAGTATTCAAATATACTTCTGCAAAGCCTTTTACTTTATTATATTTAAAGCTAATATTAATTTTAGGCAGTTCCGTTATTAATTCATTCCCTTTAAATCCAAATTTATCGATTAAACCATTTTGCATGGCGTAATAAGTGACTGCCCTATACATTGCGCCTGAGTCTACATAAATATAGCCCAATTCATTGGCTAATAGCTTGGCTAATGTACTTTTTCCTGTTGAAGAATACCCATCAATTGCAATCGTAATATTTCGCATTTACTGTAAATCTATATTTAAACCAAAGAAACTCGTGTTCGAAGCACTCGAATATCTGGCATGTGAATAACTAAAGCGAATTTTATTCATTTTTAAACCAACTCCAAATGATAATCCAGAAAAATTTCGTTGTTCTAAAATCTTTAATTCTTCTGCCCGTCTAAAGTTATAACCTAATCTGATATTAAATCCTTTTTCGGGAAATAATTCTGCTCCTATGACCAAATGTCTAAAGGTATTATTAAAAAAGCTGATTTTTTCATCTGTTTGATTCCCATTTAAGTCAGTCACAACTCTCGCAGGATTAGGCTCTGCAATATTCCAAGTCTGGATATTTTCGATTGTCAAATGCCATCTTATCGGGACATTTTCCAATTGTTGGGACATTCCAAAATCTATTTCTAAAGGTAACGGTTCATTCCGACCTGCATAGGTGGTTATCTGGGTACCTAAATTTCTAACTGAAATGGCCGCCTGAAATCCTATTTTATCGTTGATATATATGGCACCAACATCCAGAGCCATACCAAACGACGAGTATTGTTCCAATTTTGAAGTTATAAATTTAATATTAGTTCCTAAATAAATATCCGTCCATGGAATGTTAAAAGCATATCCCAAAGATACTGCTGCTTCGCTTCCTGAAAAAGACCCGGTTGAATTTCCAGCTTCATCATAACCGTCAAAATTGCCATAGTTTATATACGTGACACCACCATGAAATGTTTGAGTCCTTCTATCAACCGTATAAGCATAAGCCGCTGTACCATAACCAATTCCTCCCAAATAACTTGAATAATTGAGAGCCAATTGACTATCCATTTCCACGTTAATCGATGCAGGATTAAACAAAGCTTGGGTAACATCATAATCGTAAAATGTTATAACTTTTCCACCTAAAGCTGCCTGTCTTGGAGAAGATACTAGATTAAGAAACTGATAAGTGGATTCTCCACCAATTTGAGCTAATACAAATGGAGTAATGAACATGAAAATAAGGACCGAAATCTTCTTGTGCATAAAACGGTAAAGTAACTAAATCTAATTTATAACGCTTGGAAGTATATTATATTTTTAATTCATAAAAAACCCCGATTTCGAATCGAGGTCTTAATTTAAAGTTGTTTAGCGTTCTTAACATTAGTATTTGTAATAGCTATCTTAATTACATCATTCATATCTTTGACATAGTGAAAATTCAAACCACGAAGATATTCTTCTTTAATTTCTTCAATATCTTTACGATTATCTTCGCTTAAAAGGATTTCTTTAATTCTGGCTCGCTTAGCTGCCAGAATTTTTTCCTTAATTCCTCCTACTGGAAGCACTTTACCCCGTAAAGTGATCTCACCGGTCATAGCTAGGCTTTTCTTTATCTTTTTTTGAGTAAACAGCGAAACTAATGAGGTTAACATGGCAACTCCTGCACTAGGACCATCTTTTGGAGTAGCGCCTTCCGGTACATGTATGTGGACATTGTACTTAGAAAATACATCAGGACTTATACCATAATTATCGGCATTGGCTTTAATAAACTCCATGGCTATTGTAGCCGATTCTTTCATTACTTTGCCTAAATTACCAGTTATATTAAGACTACCTTTACCTTTTGACAGGATCGATTCAATAAATAAAATATCACCACCTACTCTTGTCCACGCAAGACCTGTCACCACGCCAGCAATATTATTATTCTCGTACTTGTCTCGTTCTAATCTAGGAGGACCTAAAACAGTTTCAATATCATCATTGTTAACCTTTACACTATATTCATCTTCCATCGCAATATTCTTGGCTGCATAACGAACCATTTTTGCAATTTGCTTTTCGAGACCCCGTACTCCAGATTCTCTTGTATAACCCTCAACAATTTTGCCCAATTGTGGTTTTGCTATTTTAAGATCTTGTGAAGTTAATCCATGTTCCTTTAACTGTTTTGGTAATAAGTGTCTTTTAGCAATTTCAATTTTTTCCTCAATCGTATATCCGGTCACATTAATAATTTCCATCCTATCCAACAAAGCAGGCTGAATGGTTGATAAACTATTCGCAGTTGCAATAAACATAACTTTGGACAAATCGTAACCTAATTCCAGGAAGTTGTCATGGAAATCACTGTTTTGTTCGGGATCCAGAACCTCAAGCATTGCTGATGATGGATCACCCTGATGTGAACTTGACAGCTTATCTATTTCATCTAATACGAATACGGGATTTGAAGTACCAGCCTTTCGTAAATTCTGAATTATCCTTCCAGGCATTGCTCCAATATAGGTTTTTCTATGTCCTCTTATTTCAGCTTCATCTCTCAAGCCTCCTAAAGACATTCTTACGTATTCTCTTCCCAAAGCTTCTGCTATAGACTTTCCTAAAGATGTCTTACCAACTCCCGGAGGACCATAAAGACATAGAATTGGAGATTTCATATCATTACGAAGTTTTAAAACAGCCAAATATTCTATGATTCTTCGTTTTACATCATCTAATCCATAATGATCACGGTCCAATATTTTCTTGGCCCTTTTAAGATCGAATTTATCATTGCTAAATTCGTTCCATGGTAATTCTAACACCAGGTCCAGGTAATTCCTCTGAATAGAATATTCAGCTACCTGAGGATTCATACGCTGTAATTTTCCTAGTTCCTTATCAAAATGCTTTTGAACTTCTTCATTCCAGGATTTATTTTCGGACTTAGTGCGCATTTCTTCTATTTCCTCGTCATAACTTACACCACCAAGTTCTTCTTGAATTGTTTTCATTTGCTGATGCAAAAAATACTCACGTTGCTGTTGATTCAGATCACTTTGAACTTTGGATTGGATATCTATTTTTAATTCTAGTTTTTGTAACTCAACATTTAAATATTTTAAGGTAGCTAAGGCTCTATCCTTTAAGTTATTTAGTTCAAGTAGTTTTTGTTTTTCAGACACAGTTAAATTCATGTTAGAAGACACAAAATTCACTAAAAATGAATCACTTTGAATATTCTTAATGGCAAAGGAAGCTTCACTTGGTATATTTGGGCTATCCTTAATAATTTGAAGTGCCAGATCTTTGATAGACTCTATAATGGCTATGAATTCTTTATTCTTTACAGCGGGCTTTGCTTCAGGAACTTCTCTAATCGTAGCATTAAAATATGGATCTTCAGTTAGAACTTCTGCAATTTTAAATCGTTTTTTACCTTGAATGATAACAGTAATATTTCCATCAGGCATTTTTAACACTCTTAATATTCGAGCAACTGTTCCCGTTAAATTAATATCCTTTAAGGAAGGATCCTCAACGAGTTCGTCCTTTTGAGACACTACACCAATTAGTTTATTTCCTTTATTAGCATCATTAATTAATTTAATGGATTTGTCTCTACCTGCTGTAATCGGGATTACAACTCCAGGAAACAATACTGTATTCCGTAGAGGAAGTATTGGTAATGTTGCGGGTAACATTTCCTTATTGATTTCTTCTTCATCTTCAGGTGTCATTAATGGTATTAATTCCGAATTTTCATCAAAATCCTGCAATGACAAACTGTCAATACTGATTAAATTAGATTTCTTCATAAATATTTTTAAGTCATTATGTCACTAAAACATAACGGTTTTGATTAAAGTTAATTATAAAAATAATTCCAAATCACGTCCTTAGCTATTATCCAAGGTGATCTCTTTATTTTGTTTACACATAAAAGTCAATTAATGTGCCAATCGTTCTATTACCCTGTAAAATCTAATTGAAGATAATTTGATTTTTTTTAATATAACTGTAACAAAGATTGAGTAACTTCATCATTATAATAGAAAGCAATTGTTTTTTTGACACTAACCAAAGTTAATATAGATCAATTAATACAGCAATGTAAAACTGGCAACCAACGAGCGCAATTGGAAATTTATAACAGATATTATAAAGCCATGTATAACACTGCGTATAGAATTGTGAAAGATAAATTTGAAGCCGAAGATATAATGCAAGATTCTTTTCTATCAGCATTTACAAAGCTTGATAGCTTAAAAGATACTAAAACATTTGGTGCATGGTTAAAAAAAATTGTAATCAACAACAGTATTTACCACTTTAATAAAAGCGCTAAATACAGTGAAGTTCCTTTAGATGATGTATTGTATAAGGTTGAGGAGAGCTCAGGCATACCTGAAAATTATGAGTTAACAAACATAAAAGCAAAACAGGTTCTGGACTCCATAAAAACCCTGAAAGATAATTACAGGATTTCTTTGACTTTAAATTTAATTGAAGGATATGATTACGATGAAATTTGTGAAATTATGAATATGTCTTATGCTAACTGCAGGACAACCATTTCAAGAGCTAAACAAAGCTTACGAAATAAAATGATGCAACAGGCATAGTAAATAAAGTAATTATGAGTAAAGATAATTTAGATAAGCTTTTTCAAAATCTGGAAA
>CAJIBV010000242.1_pt1 | contig 18739 bp, 19 predicted proteins | sample 9199431 | NCBI WGS metagenome assembly CAJIBV01 (sample SAMEA7708314, study PRJEB35096) | sediment metagenome | biome: marine neritic benthic zone biome [ENVO:01000025]; feature: sediment [ENVO:00002007]; material: shallow marine sediment [ENVO:03000034] sea grass bed [ENVO_01000059] ...
CCTTTGAAGTAAAGTTATGATGATCTTTATAATTTAAATGCTCAAATTTTAGCCCTTTGCTATTCAAGAAATTTACTAATGGTTTTGGATTTGCTATTCCGGTTACAAGAGTGAACTCCTTATTACTTAATTTATCCAATTCAAAACTTTCTCGAGCATTAAAAACTTTACTATCATATTTTATATAACTGAAAAATACTTTTTGATTTGCTTTTGGCTTCAACTTCTCAGTTATTCTAGACTTATCCGGGTTAGATATACCAATTGGACATTTAGTCACTATTATTACATCTGCCCTTTTTGCACCTTTAATAGGTTCCCGTAAATCTCCTGTAGGTAAAACTAAATCATTTACATATAAATTTTTGTAGGATGTTAATAAGATATATAACCCTGCTTTAACCTTTCTATGTTGAAATCCATCATCCAACAAAATGATTTCCGGAGGTTTATTTAGTTCCAAAAGTTTTTCTATTCCATTCTGCCTGTTTGAATCAACAACTACCAAAATATCATTGAATTTATTTTTAATCTGGTATGGCTCATCTCCTAATTCCTCCACGGTAGAATTCTCTCTTGCCAGCATAAATCCTGCTGTATTTCTTTTATAACCTCTACTCAAAGTTGCTATTAAAAAATCCTTTTTCAATAGTCTTATTAAGTACTCGATCATAGGAGTTTTACCTGTACCTCCCACACTTAAATTTCCTACGCATATTACTGGAATATCATAGGACTTCGACTTTAAAATATTCAGATCGAATAACTTATTACGAAGCCAGGTTGCCAGGTAATAAACGGGTACTATTGGAAAAAATATTTTTCTTAAAAGCTTCATCAGAGCGAATGTAATTATTTTATCTTTGACAGTAAACAAATTTATAATGATTGTCCAAGATGTAATTAAACATTTAGAGGAATTATCACCTCTTGCATATGCAGAAGATTTTGACAATGTAGGTTTATTGGTTGGCGACAGAAATAATTCTGTAACGGGAATCTTAGTAACCTTAGATACACTGGAAGAAGTAGTTGAAGAAGCCATACAGAAAAATTGTAACTTAATTGTTAGCTTTCACCCGATCATATTCACAGGATTAAAAAAGATAACTGGTAAAACTTATGTGGAACGAGTTATTCTTAAAGCAATACAACATAGAATTTCAATTTTCGCAATACATACGGCTCTTGATAACTCCAATGTTGGGGTAAATAACATGATCTGTGAAAAGTTAGATCTTATTAACAGGCAAATTTTAATACCAAAGAATAACACAATTAAAAAATTAACTACCTATGTTCCAAATAAAGAGGCAGAAGTTTTGAGAAATGCCCTGTTTAAGGCTGGTGCAGGACATATTGGCAATTATAGCAATTGTAGTTTTAATGTGGAAGGAATAGGAACTTATAAAGGTAATGAAGTGTCGAATCCTACCCAAGGTAAAAAAGGTGAAACGCATAAGGAAGAGGAGGTACAAGTCTCAATGATATATCCTAAAGACCTAGAACAAAAAGTTTTGAATGCACTCTTTCTGACCCATTCTTACGAAGAAGTTGCTTATGAAATAACAACATTGGAAAATACGAACCAAAATATAGGAATGGGAATGGTTGGAGAGCTCAAAAATGATCAAGATGAGATTTCATTTTTATCCCAACTCAAAACCACCTTTAATTGCAAAAATTTAAGACATTCATCATTGTTTGACAACCCCATCAAGAAAGTGGCCGTTCTGGGTGGCTCAGGAAGTTTTGCGATACCGTTTGCAATTTCACGAGGAGCAGATGCATTTGTTACTTCAGATTTAAAATATCATGATTTTTTTAAAGCAGAAAACAAAATAGTTTTAATAGATATTGGTCATTACGAAAGTGAACAGTTCACAAAAAACTTATTAGTTACATATCTTACAAAAAAAATTACTAATTTTGCAATCATTTTATCAAAGATTAATACTAATCCTATCAAGTATTTATAAATATGGTTAAGAAAAAAGAGGTTTCAGTTGAAGAACGTTTAAGAGCATTATACGACTTACAACTTATCGATTCAAGAGTGGACGAAATAAGGAATGTAAGAGGGGAATTGCCATTAGAGGTTCGCGATCTGGAGGATGAAGTTGCAGGATTAAATCTGAGGATCCAAAATTTAGATGCTAGTCTTGAATCTATTGAAGAAGAAATTAAGCACAAAAAGAATCTAATAGAAGAATCAAAAACTTTAATAAAGAAATATAACGAACAGCAGAAAAATGTTCGTAATAACAGAGAATACAATTCTATTACAAAGGAAATTGAATTCCAGGAATTGGAGATTCAACTTGCTGAAAAACATATTAAAGAGCATCAAGTTCAAATAGAACAAAAGAAAGAAGTTATTGTTGAAACAAAAGAACGGTTAAAAGATCTGGAAACTCATTTAAAACATAAATCTAGTGAATTAGATGCGATTCTTGCAGAAACGGAAAAAGAAGAACAAGCTCTTTTAAAGAAGTCAGAACAATATCAAAATCAAATTGAAGAAAGACTGGTTGCTGCTTATCAGAGAATAAGGCATAGCGTTAAGAATGGTTTGGCTGTTGTACCCATTGAAAGGGGTGCTTCGGGAGGTTCCTTCTTTACTATTCCTCCTCAAGTACAAATGGAAATTGCAGCGCGTAAAAAGATAATTACAGACGAACACAGTGGAAGAATACTGGTAGATAGTGCCTTAGCAGAAGAAGAAAAATCAAAAATGCAGAAGATGTTTGCAAAACTTTAAATAGTCCTTAGATATCAAATAATGGCCTTTGTTAAGACAAAGGCCTTTTTATTTAATAAAACTTTCACATTATTTGAGCTAAGGATTTTTAACTTTAGACGACTTAAAAATATGTCAAATGAAACTGAAAGATTTTTATTATGTTATTGTCCTTACTTTTATTTTTAGTTGCCAAAATCAGGCACAAGAAAAAACTAATCAAGTTGAAGTTTTAAATTCCAATCCCATAGAAGTACCATTGGAAAATGGATTGGCAAAAGCCTATTTTGCGAGTGGTTGCTTTTGGTGTGTGGAAGCAATTTACGAAAGTGTAAAGGGTGTAGAAGAAGTAATAAATGGTTATGCTGGTGGCCATACAAAAAATCCAACTTACGAGGCAAGTAATACGGGTAGAACGGGCCATGCGGAAGCCGTGGAAGTAATTTATAACCCAGAGACGGTTAGCTTTTCTACCTTGGTCGATGTATATTTTGGATCTCAAAATCCAACACAAGTTAATGGTCAAGGTCCTGATAGAGGATCGCAATATCGTTCGATCATTTTCTTTCAAAATGATGATCAAAAGCAAATCGTACTTCAGAAAAAAGAAGCATTATCGAAACAATTGAATGCTAAAATCGCAGCTGAAGTATATCCCTTTCAAAAGTTCTGGATAGCTGAAAATTATCATCAGAACTATGAGCGATTACATCCTAATAATTCATATGTTAGAAATGTGTCCATACCTCGATTGAATAAATTCAAGAAGAAATTTCCAGAAATATTAAAGGAAAACCATTAAGGTTTAGTAGCCTTGATTTCAAAAATAAGAGGATATAGTCTGTCTTTGGTTACGTACATTCCTGATTTTGTACTTATTAGATCTGGAAAAACGTCATAAGGGCTTTCGTCATGTTCTTTTAAATAATCTATGCATAATCCAACGTCAGTCAAGGCAGTGATTACTTCACCTAAACCATGATTCCAACCATATTCCTTGCTTATCATTTTAGACGATTCATTCGCATAAGTGCCTTCATACTCTTCATAAATAACATCATCCTGCATATAACCATATTTCATAATAGGATTGCCTTTAGTATAATCAAACATCCAAACTATAGGATGAAACTCGACTATATAAAAAACTCCGTTATTTTTTAATCGTTCAGCAATCATTTTTGCCCAGGGTTTCAAATCTGGCAACCAACCTATCACTCCATAGCTTGTGAACACAATGTCAAACTTATCTTTTACATATTTAGATGTATCCAAAACATTGCAACAAACAAATTCAGCATCGAGATGTAATTCCTCATTCAATTGCTGTGCGAACTTAATTCCTTCATTACTGATATCTACACCAACACACTTAGCGCCAAGCCTACTCCAACTCAAGGTATCTTGACCGAAATGGCATTGCAAATGCAACAAACTTTTCCCATTTATATCACCAACCGATTCAATTTCATAAGGCATTAACGACGATTTTCCTTTTTTAAATGCTTCCAAATCATACATCTCACTATCGGTATGAATTTTTACTTTTTCGTTCCAAGTTGCTTTATTAATTTCAAAATATTTTTTGTTTTCCGACATATATATGATGTAAATGAAAGATAAAATTACAATTTTATAATTTGTTGTAAACAGTAATAAAAATCGCTATTTTTGAGAGAAACCAAAACAATAGAATTTGTCTGATTATAAATTAGGTCTTCAATATGCTAAAGAACAGGACCACCAGGATGATTTAAAGTACTTCAGAACACAGTTTCACATTCCCAAGGACAATCAAGGAAATTATTGGTTATATTTTACCGGTAATTCCCTGGGGTTACAACCTAAATCAACAAAACATTATATCGATCAAGAACTTAAAGACTGGGCAAATTTAGGAGTCGAAGGACATTTTGAAGCTAAAAACCCCTGGTTAAACTACCACGAACTCCTTACCAAACCCATGGCAAAAATAGTTGGTGCAAATCCAATGGAGGTAGTTGTTATGGACACCTTAACAACTAATTTGCATTTGCTAATGGTATCCTTTTATCAGCCAACAAAAACCAAATACAAAATTCTTATAGAAAGTGATGCTTTCCCTTCTGATAGATATGCTGTACAAACACAATTAGATTTTCATGGTTTTGATACAAGGGATGGCATAATAGAATGGACCCCAAGAAAAGGAGAAAAGCTGCTTAGAATTGAAGATCTTGAATCCATTTTAGATCAATATGGAGATGAAATTGCGCTACTTCTAATTGGTGGAGTGAACTATTATACGGGGCAATATCTCAACTTAAAAAGAATTGCAGAATTAGGCCATGGAAAAGATTGCATGGTTGGAATCGATCTAGCACATGGTGCAGGTAATATAAAACCAGAGCTTCATGATTCTGGAGTCGATTTTGCTGCTTGGTGCACCTATAAATACCTCAATTCAGGTCCTGGAAGTTTAGCCGGTTTATTTGTGCATGAAAAACATGCATATAACAAAAATTTAAAGCGATTTGCCGGTTGGTGGAGCCATAACAAATCAACTCGATTTAATATGCGACAACCACTGGACATCATACCAGGAGCAGAAGGATGGCAGCTAAGTAACCCTCCTATCCTTTCTATGGCTTCAATAAAAGCGTCTCTGGATATGTTTAATGAGGTTGGTATGGATGCCCTGAGAAGAAAATCGATTAGGTTAACCGGTTATCTGGAGTTTTTAATCAGAGAATTAAAAAACGACAAAATAAATATCATCACACCTCAAAATCCAGATGAACGAGGGTGCCAGTTATCTATTCAAGTTAAAGATGCTGATAAAAACTTACATCAAAAACTATCTAATGCTCATATCATAACTGATTGGAGAGAGCCAGACGTAATTAGGTGTGCTCCTACTCCATTTTATAACACGTTTGAAGATGTATACAGAATGGTTCAAAAATTCAATGAAATTCTAAATGAACACTAATGAAAATATACTCATTATTGGAGCTGGACTTTGTGGTTCACTTCTTGCTTTGCGCTTAGGTCAGCGTGGTTACAATGTTAGAGTGATGGAAATGAGACCTGATTTGCGAAAAGTTGATATTAGTGCAGGACGTTCTATCAATTTGGCATTTTCAGACCGAGGGATAAAAGCCATGAGATTAGTTGGTATTCAGGATAAAGTTGAACCTCTTTGTATTCCAATGAAAGGTCGTATGATTCATGATAAAGAGGGAAATACATTTATGTCTAATTATAGTGGTCGAAGTCATGAGTACATCAATTCAATTTCCAGAGGTCAGCTTACAGCCTTATTAATGGATGAGGCTGAATCATTGGATAATGTGACCATAGAATTCAACAAAAAATGTAAAAAAGTTGATTTTGAAAACAAAATGGTAACATTCAAGGATTATACTACCAAGGAAGTCCTCCAGGTAATGGCCGATGTTATTTTTGGTACAGATGGCGCTGGTTCAGCACTGCGAAAAAGCTATTATTTGGAAAGGAAATTTCTGTTTAGTTTCTCTCAAAATTATCTAACACATGGTTATAAGGAATTGAGCATCTTACCAACTGACGAGGGAGGGTTCAAAACCTTTAAAAATGCACTGCATATATGGCCACGAGGTGATTTTATGCTGATTGCACTACCAAATTTAGATGGTAGTTTTACAGTAACTTTATTCTTAAGTTTTGACGAAGGTGACTACAATTTCAGCAACTTAACTAATCCAGAAATAGTAACTGAATTCTTTCAAAAGGAATTTCCAGATGCTTTAGAACTTATGCCAAATCTAATCGATGATTTCTTTGAGAATTCAACTTCACCTTTAGGAACCGTAAAATGTTCACCTTGGCATTATAAAGGAAATACCCTGTTAATGGGAGACGCTGCACATGCTGTTGTACCATTTTACGGTCAAGGCATGAATGCTTCGTTTGAAGATGTGGTTGAGTTCGATAAATTCTTAGATACACATAAAAATGATTGGGAAGCAACTTTTAAAGCTTATGAAAAGACACGTAAAAAAAATACTGATGCTATAGCCGATCTAGCAATAGATAATTTCTTTGAAATGCGAGATCATGTTGCCAATCCTATTTTTAAAGAAAAACGTAAATTGGAAATGGCTTTAGAAGAAAATTTTCCAAAAGAGTATTCATCCAAGTATTCATTGGTAACATTTAACGAAAATATTGGATATCATGAAGCAATGACAAGAGGTCGAGCACAAGACAAAGCAATATTGAATATGATTGCTGATAAAGAATTTGATTTGAATTCTGATTTAAAAGACTTATTAAAAAAAGTTCAAGAAGAAACCAACCAAATTCTTGAGGAAGACAAAGTTGCAAAAAACATGCATCATTAAACTATAACTATGAGTGATAAAGTAAAACCAAGAGGTGCCTATCCACATATAAAAGTGGTTGGTGATTTTATATTCATTTCTGGAACCAGTTCCAGAAGACCAGATAATACCATTGCAGGGGTAGATATTATTGATGAAATGGGTACTAAACGATTGAACATCGAAGTACAAACACGTGAGGTATTAAAAAACATAGAAAAGAATCTTGCAATGGAAGGAGCCACTCTAAAAGATGTAGTAGATGTCACAACCTTTTTAGTTAATATGAATGACTTTGCAGGTTATAACAAGGCTTATTCTGAATTTTTTGATAAAGACACAGGGCCTGCCAGAACAACTGTTGCAGTTCACCAACTACCACATCCAGATTTAGTAGTTGAGATCAAAGCAATGGCTTACAAAAAGTAATTATGCATCGGATTCAAAACTACATTAACGGTGAATATCTCAATCCATCTCAAGAAAACTGGATTGACAACATTTGTCCAGAGAATGGAGAAGTATATGGGCAAATTCCAAACTCTTCGAAAGAAGATATAGAAAATGCCTATATAGCTGCAAAATCTGCTTTTCCAAGTTGGTCACTGACCACATTAGAAGAACGCAGTAGAATCCTAATTAAGATTTCAGAATTATTAGAAACCAATTTACAACGATTTGCAGAAGCCGAAAGCAGTGATACTGGGAAGCCTATTAGTTTAGCAAATTCTGTTGACATTCCGAGAGCAGCAAGTAATTTTCGCTTTTTTGGAAATGCAATTACGCAATTTGCAAGCGAAAGTCATGATAGCGTAGGTCAACAAGCAGTAAATTATACCTTGCGTCAACCAATTGGAGTTGTTGGTTGTATTTCACCATGGAACCTTCCACTCTATTTGTTTACATGGAAAATCGCCCCTGCCATTGCAGCTGGAAATTGTGTAGTTGCCAAACCAAGTGAAGTCACTCCAATGACAGCTTTTTTACTTGGAGAAATATGCAGTAAGGCTGGATTACCTAAAGGCGTTTTAAACATTGTTCATGGACTGGGAACCAATGCAGGACAAGCCATTGTAGAGCATCCGGATATTAAAGCCATTTCGTTTACTGGAGGCACATCTACAGGAGTTCACATTGCAAAAATGGCCGCCCCAATGTTCAAGAAATTGTCGTTGGAATTAGGTGGGAAAAATCCAAATATCATTTTTGCCGATTGCGATTATGAAGATATGTTGGAAACTACAGTTCGTTCGTCCTTTGCTAATCAGGGTCAGATTTGTTTGTGTGGTAGTCGCATTTTTGTGGAAACATCTATTTATCACAATTTTAAAACCGATTTTGTTGAAAAAGTAAAGGCATTAAAGGTTGGACATCCTTCAAATGAAGACACTAATATTGGTGCTTTGGTCTCCAAACCTCATTTGGAAAAAGTTTTGAATTATATTGATATTGCCAAACAAGAAAACGGAACCATTTTATGTGGAGGAAATAAAGTAACAGTTAAAGGTTACGAAAATGGCTACTATTTAGAACCAACAGTCATTGAAGTACCTGCTAATTATTGCAGAGTGAATCAAGAAGAGGTTTTTGGTCCACTTGTGACAATTATGCCTTTTGAAACAGAAGATGATGTGCTGCAATTGGCAAATAATGTTAAGTATGGATTATCAGCTACCCTCTGGACTAACGATTTAAAAAGAACCATAAGATTGACGAATCAACTTGAAGCAGGTATTATTTGGGTAAATACTTGGATGATGCGTGATTTACGAACACCATTTGGTGGTGTAAAAGCCTCTGGAGTTGGTCGCGAAGGAGGCTTTGAAGCCCTTCGGTTTTTTACAGAACCAAAGAATGTTTGCATAAAATATTAATAAGATAAATGGATTTAAAATTAAACAATAAAAACGCTCTTGTTTGTGGAAGTACACAAGGAATTGGTAAAGCTACAGCAATGCAGTTAGCTTCTGAAGGCGTGAATGTTACGCTTTGTGCTCGAAATGAAGAAATGCTAAAAGAAGTTCTTACTGAACTATCATCAGATGGAAATCATGGTTATATCGTGGCTGATTTCTCAAATCCTAAAGATTTACAGGAAAAAGTATCTGATTTCATAGCTAAAAATCATGGTTTTCACATTCTAATCAACAATACTGGAGGACCACGAAGTGGTTCTATTTTAGATGCCAGTTTAGATGAGTTTGAAAATGCATTTACTCAACATTTAAAATGCAATCATGTGTTGGCTCAAGCTACTATTCCTTTTATGAAACAAGAAGGATTTGGAAGAATCATCAACATAATTTCAACCTCTGTAAAAGAACCTATTCCAGGACTTGGCGTTAGTAATACCATTAGAGGTGCTGTTGGTAACTGGAGTAAAACACTGTCCATTGAAGTTGGTGCATTAGGTATAACTGTTAACAACGTATTACCTGGATTTACAGACACTGAACGCTTAACTGAAATCATAAAAATTAAAGCAAACAAAGAAGGCACTTCAATTGAAGAAATGGCTGTAATAATGAAAAATTACACGCCTGCAAAACGTTTTGCAAAGCCTGAAGAAACAGCAAATGCTATTGTGTTTTTAGCAAGTGAGTGTGCCAGCTACATTAACGGAATTAATGTTCCAGTTGATGGAGGAAGAACAAAATCTTTGTAAATTTAAGTTCAAAAGAAAAAACCATGGGAAAAAAAATAGTCACACCAATAAACTTTAAAGCTTGGATTGAAGAAAACAGGCATTTGCTTAAACCACCAGTTGGAAATAAAGTGGTCTGGAAAGATGCCGATTATATCGTTATGGTTGTTGGTGGACCAAATAGCAGAAAAGATTATCATTACAATGAGACTCCAGAATTCTTCTATCAGATAGAAGGGGACATGGTTTTGAAAATCATTGATAAAGGCAAACCTGTTGATATTCCGATTAATGAAGGAGAGATTTTTGTATTGCCTCCAAAAGTGCCACATTCACCTCAACGAAAAGCAAATACTGTTGGTCTGGTCATTGAATATCCTCGTAAAAAGAAAATGAAAGATGCCTTGGAATGGTATTGTGAAAAATGTAATGAACCACTGTATCGTAAAAAATTCAAGTTGGATAATATTGAAACCGATATGCCTGAGATTTTTGATAAATATTATAGCGATCTGGACAAAAGAACTTGCCCTAAGTGCAATATGGTAATGTTGCCCCCAGTTCAACCATCTGAAGAGGAGTAAATGATACGAAAATTAAGAATAAACGGCCACTCGCATTTATTGCCTTATCCAGAGGAAATACCTCAATACATGAAGGATAAAGGAATTTTTTGGGTAGATGAAGACCGTAAATTCATGCTACAGAAAGATTGGAGCCGTCCTGTAACTGATTCGAGTTTTTTCTTAAAGGAAAAATTAGAATGGATGGATAGGTACAATATAGATCATGCTGTTGTCCTTAATTTATCACAATTGTACGGTAACGGACTGAGGGTTGAGGAAATGAAAAAAGCTTTGCGTTTTCAAAATGATTTTAATGCAGGAATACAACATGATAATCCGAGTAAGTTTACCTGCGGATTTGTTGTTCATCCGGGATTCGTAAGGGGAGCCTGCTGGGAAATTGAACGTTGTGTAGAAGAATTGAAAATGCAACTACTTTGTTTACCAACGCATTACATGGATACTATAGGTACATGGCGTTGTATTTTTGATGAAGAGAACGAGCCTATCTTTGAATTAGCAAATAAGTATAACCTTGCAGTAGAAATTCATCCTTACGATGGTGAAAAATTCATAAAACTAGAAAACACATCCTGGAGGTTTCATTTAATCTGGATGCTGGCTCAATGCGCCGATGCGTATCATTTTTTAACCTTAAATGGTTATCAGGATAAATATCCAAATATGCGAACTTGTTTTGCTCATGGTGGACAACTAGCTCAAATTAATCTGGGTAGACGTATTCAGGGATTTGATGGTCGTCCGGATCTCTTTGAAGGGATGCATCACCCAAGAAAAGCTGTTGGACATAAGAATATATTCTTCGACACCTTGGTTCATGACACAGGTTCACTAGAATTATTGATTAAAAACCAGACTTCAAAACAAGTCTTAATGGGATTGGATGATCCTTATCCATTAGGAGAAATGGAAAGTGAAAAGCAATCTTCTTATCCTGGAAAAATTTTGGATCTTGCAATAGAACGAGACATAATAAATGAAGATGAACGCGATGAAATTTGGGGAAATAATGTGATACAATGGCTCTATGGAGATGATGAAAAAGGAAAACAAAAATTGATTGATAGAATTTTGTCCTAATGTATTTCTTACCACAAGATTTAGACGACTACATCGTAAAACACAGTCAGGAAGAACCGGAACTACTGAAACAACTCACACGCGAAACTTATCAAAAAATCCTACAGCCCATCATGATAAGTGGACCTTATCAAGGTCGAGTGTTGAGTATGATCTCTAAGTTGATCAACCCAAAATCGGTTTTAGAATTGGGTACATTTACTGGATATTCAACCCTATGTATTGCTGAAGGATTACAGCCTGATGGTGAAATCCACACCATTGATATTAATGAGGAATTAGTAGATTTTCAGCGTAAATATTTTGATAGATCCGAATTTGGACATCAGATTATCCAACATTTAGGAAATGCTTCAGATATAATTCCGAAAATTTATAAATCTTTTGATTTGGTTTTTATAGATGCGGATAAACCTAATTATGTGGAGTACTTTAATTTGGTTATTGACAAATTGAATTCCGGTGGAATTTTGTTATCAGATAATGTATTATGGCATGGTAAAGTAGTTGAAAAATTAGACCCAAAGGATATTTCGACCAGAGCAGTCTTGGCATATAATAAGATATTAAAAGAAGACAATAGAATTGAAACAATTGTACTACCAATTAGAGATGGATTGACTATAAGCAGAAAAAAATAGAAATGACACTAGATGATTTAGGATATAACAAAACCCTTAAGGCCAATAGGATCAAAGAGAATTTAGATGCTTTTGAAGTTGGCCGTGTTATATTAGAACATAAAGAAAGATACGTTGTCAAAACTAGTGAGTATGAGTACGAAGCTGAATTAATTGGAAATTTAAGATTTAAATCAGAAAGTAGGCATGATTTCCCTGCTGTTGGTGATTGGGTAGCATTTTCAGAATATGATGATGGAAAAGCGTTAATTCATGCCATTTATCCTCGTAAATCGATTATAGAAAGACAGGCCGTGGGTAAAACCGGACACATACAGTTAATTGCTGCAAATGTGGACTATGGCTTAATTGTTCAGTCGGTTGACAGAGATTTTAATTTAAATAGATTAGAACGATATTTAACGATTTGCTATGCTTCAAAAGTTGACCCCATAATTGTTTTAAGTAAAATTGATTTGATAAACGAAAATGATCTGAAAAGTATCATTAATCAAATTAACAATCGATTAAAGGATGTACTTGTACTTACTGTAAGCAACCAAACAATAGGATATAGTGAAGTTATATCTATTTTAAGTAAAGGAAAAACGTATTGCCTGCTTGGATCTTCAGGTGTGGGAAAATCAACTTTACTTAATAGTCTGTCCGGTGAAGAACTGATGAAAACTGGTGAAATTAGTTCGAGTGTAAATAAAGGAAAACATATTACAACGCATCGTGAATTAATCGTATTAAACAGCGGCGGTATTTTGATAGATAATCCCGGGATGAGAGAAGTTGGAATTACAGATACATCTGAAGGATTCGAAACTACGTTTGAAACTATTTTAGATTATTCAAAACATTGCAGATTCAAGGATTGCACGCATACACATGAAATGAATTGTGCAGTTTTAGAAGCATTAGAAAATGGCGGAATCAATGAAAATTCGTATTTGAATTTTCTTAAAATGGAAAAAGAAAAATCACATTTTGAAACTGATGTCCTTGAGAGAAAAAAGAGAGATAAAGAGTTTGGGAAAATGGTTAAACATGTCAAAAAATTAAGAAAGAATAACAAATACTAAAGCTTTCTTCTCACTGAACCCGTAAAATCATCGATATTGTCTTTCACTTTCGAAATCTCTTTATTCACGTCTTTAACAATATCCGTGTCAATTCCCTGGTCTTTTGCGCTTTTAGTTATTTCGTGTTTAATATCGTTGGTTGCATCTTTTAGTGTACGCATTCCCTTCCCTAACCCTCTTGCTATATCAGGGATTTTATCGGCACCAAACACCATAACTACTATAAATAGTATAAAGGTTATTTCTGTACCACTAATAAATAAGAATGTTGTTAGTTGCATAACAATACAAATTTAAATAAAAAGGCGACTTATAAAGTCGGCTTTTAAAATAATTTAAATTCTAATTTTTAACTTCTGCTTTAAACTGATCGAATTTGCTTTGCTTAATCTCTTTAGGCCAGGAATTATTAGATGTATCGATATCCGCTGTTTCTTTATCAGGATCCACGGTAATTTTAATCAATTCTGAAGTTGATGCTATAGCTTTGCTAACTTCCTTGTCGTTAAATCTCCATATTTGAGCCGGGTAAGTTATTCTTTCTTTACTTCCATCAGCGTATTCGTATTCAACAATTATAGGCATAACCAAACCACCTGGTTTTTCAAATGTTACCTTATAAAAATAATTTGGAGTTTCCATCTTTTTACGTTCTACTTCAGTAAAATTATCCATCAAATATTCCTTTAATGTCGGTGAATTTTCCATAGCGCTTTTCCCACGAAGACTTTCACTGAAACCTTCACGACCTTCTTCTACCAAGTAAACAAAAGAAGGGTAATCACTAATTTTCCTCCCTCTTCTTGAAGCCATTTCATGCATTCTCTGATTCGGTTCATTAGACACATAATACTTTTTTACTCCCTTTACTCCTATGTCTGTATAATCTGTAGTATAGAACCATCCTCTCCAGAACCAGTCCAGATCAAAAGCTGAAGCATCTTCCATTGTTCTAAAAAAATCCTCAGGTGTTGGATGCTTAAACATCCAGCGCTGTGCGTAGGTTTTAAAGGCATAATCAAATAAATCTCTCCCCATAATTGTCTCTCGTAATATATTCAAACCAGTCGCTGGTTTACTGTAAGCATTACTACCAAATTGATGCGTATTTAATCCTTTGGTCATGATTGGTGCAATAAAATCCTGATCACCGCTCATGTATGGAATGATCTTCTCTGCAGGTCCTCGACGAGAAGGATATTTCTCATCATGATGTGATAAAGCATCGGGATGCCATTCTGCAAAATCCTGTTCCGCAATATACTGCACAAAAGTAGTTAAACCTTCATCCATCCATGTCCATTGTCTTTCATCACTGTTAATTATCATAGGGAAAAAATTATGCCCTACTTCATGAATAATAACACTCATCATTCCATATTTGATTCTATCCGTATAATTCCCTTGCTTATCAGGGCGGCCATAGTTCCAGCATATCATAGGATATTCCATACCTTGACTCTTGGCATGAACTGAAATTGCTTTATGATAGGGATAATCAAAGGTCATACGGGAATATGATTTTAATGTGCTTGCCACAACTTTAGTCGACCAATCTTCCCAAAGTGGATTTCCTTCTTTTGGGTATAACGAAACAGCCATTACATCCTTTCCTCCTATTTTAACTGCCATCATATCCCAAATAAATTTTCTTGAGGTTGCAAAACCAAAATCGCGAACATTCTCCGCGTGCAGTTTCCATGTTTTTTTCTTTATGGATCTTCCCTTTTCTGCTAATTCAGCTTCTTCCTGAGTCACTATCACTACAGGCTCATCGTAAGACTTTTTGGCTTTAGCATAACGTTTCATCATCTCTTTTGTAAACACTTCTTTTCTGTTTACCAACAGTCCTGTTCCATCCAAAATATGATCTTCAGGAACTGTAATATTTACTTCATAATCTCCAAAAGGCAAAGCAAACTCATCTCTTCCCCAAAATTGTGAATTTTGCCATCCTTCTACATCACTATAAACCGCCATTCTTGGAAAAAATTGAGCTATGACGTAAGCTCTATTATCATCTTCGGGAAAATATTCATATCCGGAACGACCATCTTGATTCACATGGTCGTTAATATTGTACCACCATTTCACAGAGAATGAAAATTGTTCTCCAGGAGCAAGGGATTTAGGCATTTCAACACGCATCATGGTTCTATTGATAAAGTATGGTAATGGCTTACCCGTTAAATCTTTAACCTCTTCAATATTAAAACCACCATCGAAAGTCTTTGCAATGTATTTTTCCACAAAACCTGCTGGACGATTCACAGTAGCCACTCCACTTCCTTCAATAAGAGAAGATTTAGAGTCTTTAGCTCGCTTATTTTGATCTAATTGCAGCCATAAATACTCTAACACATCGGGAGAATTATTTGTATATGTAATGGTTTCAAAACCATATATTCTTGCGTTTTCATCGTCTAATTCAATATCCATTTTATAATCAGCCTTTTGCTGATAATATGCTGGACCTGGTGCACCAGAGGCTGATCTGAACATATTTGGAGTTGAAAATTCATCATACATTTGCTTGAATTTGTTATTGTTGGTATGACCTAATTCTTTTTCTTTTTCTTTTTGTGCAAATAAGTTGGAGGAAATTAATAAGAAAGAAATTAATAAATATGCAATATTTTTCATTTTTAGCGAATTGAGTAAAAAGTCCGTGAAAATAAGGATTTTAAAGGGTTTTAAAGCTAAATGTTAGAAATTTAACACACCTTTATCGTTTTCTTTTATAAGTAGAAAACTTTTATTTACCGAATTAATTTTAAATCGTACAATGTTTTTCTGATCGGGAAACTGATCAAATAATAGTCTGTTTTCTACTTGAATTGAAGATATTTCTTCGATATTTTGTATTTCTAAATAACAAAGCATTATATCATCTTCATATTCCTTGCCAATAAAGTTAAACTCTTTGGCATTTCCATTTATGAAAACCTTGAATCTATCCTGCAGATATCTTTCAATATAATAGTCTATTTCTTCTTCTTCATTTTCAACCAGTAATGTTAATCCTTCATCATATCGATTCCTTAAAACAGTTTCAAAATCGTCCACAAAAATTCTTGAAATGATCTGAACGGATTTTTCTTCTTTCACAAAATCAATCTCTGTTAAGCTTACATAGTACTTGTGTAAAGTTGTAAACGACAACAAAGGAAGCGCCATAACAAATAATAAAATTTTAACCTTTGACATTCTTAGTAAATGTAATTTATTTATTTGAGTCAAAAAACATTCCAAAACAAGATATTCTTTGATCTGGTTATTTTGACTTGTAGATGATAAGCATATTCTTTAAGAACTTTAATGCCTTCAAATCATTCAAATCGGATACTTTGTTCAAGAAATTTTTACTTTCGGAGCAAATGTCTAATTCCTGACATCATCAGAATTTAAAAATTGCTTGCTCTTAGCATATAAATGTTCTATGAGAAACACTTCCTGACCTCGATCCAGCATATGATAATCAAATTCGTTTGATTGAACAAAAGCCACAAATTCTTCTAATTTGTCTTCAGGTATATTAAAACTATGTATTATAAACTCTTTGCCATATAAATCTTTTATGTCCAATTGCTTTACTCCCACCATCTTCCTTTCATCCTCTTCTTTATTCGATTTAAACACAGGTTTGAGAAATCCGCCCAATATCTTCACTAAATCAGGGCTATATTCAAATTGTCTAGGAGTCATGGCTATGTTGACCACTTCTGATTTGTAATCGTCTGTAAAATCGATGCCATAAATGTCATTCACTCCAAAATAGATGGCATTTAAATCCGGATTAAAGGTTTCAACACTTTCCACATCCGCAATAATGTTCCCCGTAAGCATGTCATAAGGTGTAATCACTACTTCATCAAGCTTATTTATTCTCTCTACCAAATAAACCGTTACGTATAGGTTTCTTAGTATCTTTTCATCAATATTTATAGTGAATTTCTCAAACTGTAAAGCCGAAAATTCTATGACATCATTCAATCTCACCTCTATTGCAAATTCTCCTTTATCGTTAGTAATAGTCCCTTTGTTTGAAGATGTATTATAGACCGTGACGCCTTCAACATCATTGGAACTTACAATAATCCTTCCTTTAATCTCTACTCGCTGAGTAATTTGAGCATTCAATTGTACGGATATGATAATTGAGAAGATCAAAAAAAGTAAGTTTTTCATGATGATTAGTTTAGCTATATAAAGAAACTAGAATAATTCTTAATTAAAATTTAAATCCGAATTAAAATTTTGTTAAATGACCTAATTACATAAATTTACTAAAAATATGACTATATGGAAAACATAATCCTGGCAAGCACATCAACAATTCATGGTAGTGGTTATTTAGAATACATCTTAGACGAGTTGACAGTCTTTTTTAAAGATATTGATGAAATAATGTTCATTCCTTATGCTAGACCTAGTGGTTCAACCTACAAAGAGTATACTGAAGTGGCAAAAAAAGCTTTTTCTAAAATTAAGATTTCTGTAAAAGGCATACATGAATTTGATGATCCCGTAAATGCTGTAAAAAACGCAAAAGGAATCTTTACGGGTGGTGGAAATACTTTTGTTTTGGTCAACCAGATTTACAAAAACAATCTAATGACTGTGTTAAAAGATGCAGTTTTAAATGGCACACCTTATTTTGGCACAAGCGCAGGTAGCAATATTGGGGGATTAACCATGAATACGACTAACGATATGCCAATTATTTATCCACCAAGTTTTAAAACTTTAGGATTAGTACCTTTTAACATCAACCCTCACTATTTAGATCCCGATCCTGCGAGTAAGCATATGGGAGAAACTCGTGAAACAAGAATTCTGGAGTTCCATAAGTTCAATTCACAACCCGTTGTAGGAATTCGAGAAGGTAGTTGGTTACAGGTTAAAGATGATTCGATACTACTGAAAGGAAAATTACCTGCTCGAATTTTCGAGCATGGTAAATCGCCCTATGAGGTTAATACCAATACAGAGTTGAATAATTTAAGCTAAAGCATTAAAGTTTCTTTAAAAAGTGATAACCAAGAATTTGAAAATCAAGATTATAATAAAATTTGTGTGATGGATAATTTTGCACATATGTGTTTAATTCCAATGCTTCATAGCCTTTATTCTTAACATAACGCTCTATCCACATCATAAACTTAATTCCTAGACCTTTATTTCTATGTTGTTTATCAATAATAACATGATCTAATTCTACGCTTCTACCAGAATAATGACGTGTACAATACCACAAACCAGTGACACCCACTAAATCTTTTTTATAGTATATTACTGCACATTCGTAATTTTGAGTGACCATTTCTGAAAATCGGGTTTTCATTGCCGATTCTGAAACATCATTTTCCGATAACTCCCTAACCAAAGGAATTACTGAATTTATTTCTTTCGGATCTAGAATCTTAAATGTATATGACATAGTCTTTTAGTGAAGTTAATTAAATTATAATTCAAGAGTAAAAATAATTAAGTTTGATAAATGAAAATAATCATACAAACTTAATTATTTTTACTCTTGAATTATAATTTAATTAACTTCACTAAAAGCCTATGTCATATACATTTAAGATTCTAGATCCGAAAGAAATAAATTCAGTAATTCCTTTGGTTAGGGAG
>CAJIBV010000162.1_pt1 | contig 18721 bp, 17 predicted proteins | sample 9199431 | NCBI WGS metagenome assembly CAJIBV01 (sample SAMEA7708314, study PRJEB35096) | sediment metagenome | biome: marine neritic benthic zone biome [ENVO:01000025]; feature: sediment [ENVO:00002007]; material: shallow marine sediment [ENVO:03000034] sea grass bed [ENVO_01000059] ...
CACTAAACTTTAAACTAGTTGTTACCATAAACGATAGCTTTCAGGGAGCAATACCTCGAAGCGAATTGCGTTTTGAAATAGATAGATTATTCAGAGAAAATAATATTACAATTCCATTCCCTCAAAGAGATATTCATATTAAGCAAAAATAAAAACAAGTAAATGTCAAAAATATTAGTCATAGAAGATGAATCGGCAATACGAAGAGTATTAGTAAAGATTTTATCCGAAGAAAATAAAAATTACCAGGTAGATGAAGCTGAAGATGGGTTAGTTGGTATAGAAATGATCAAAAAAGAAGATTTTGATCTGGTTCTATGTGATATTAAAATGCCAAAAATGGACGGAGTCGAAGTTCTAGAGGCTGTAAAAAAGATTAAACCGGAAATCCCAATAGTAATGATTTCGGGTCACGGAGATTTGGATACAGCTGTCAATACTATGCGCATGGGAGCCTTCGATTATATATCAAAACCACCGGATCTAAACAGGTTATTAAATACCGTAAGAAATGCACTCGATAAAAAAGAGCTTGTTGTTGAGAACAAACGACTTAAAAAGAAGGTCAGTAAGAATTACGAAATGATAGGCAATAGCCAGGCCATTTCTCATATAAAAGAAATAATTGATAAAGTTGCTCAAACGGATGCCAGAGTTCTTATCACTGGACCTAATGGGACTGGAAAGGAGTTAGTGGCCCACTGGTTACATCAAAAAAGTGAACGGGTAAATGGGCCAATGGTTGAAGTAAACTGTGCCGCTATACCAAGTGAATTAATTGAAAGTGAATTATTTGGACATATAAAAGGATCATTTACGGGTGCTAACAAAGATAGGGCTGGAAAGTTTGAAGCGGCTAATGGAGGAACCATATTTTTAGATGAAGTAGGTGATATGAGTTTATCTGCCCAGGCAAAAGTGTTAAGAGCTTTACAGGAAAATAAAATTCAAAGAGTTGGTAGTGATAAAGATATTAAAGTAGACGTCAGAGTGGTGGCTGCTACCAATAAGGACCTTAAGAAAGAAATAGAACAATCTAAATTTCGTGAAGACTTGTACCACAGATTGGCTGTAATTCTTATTAAAGTACCTTCGTTGAATGACAGACGGGATGATATTCCTTTATTAGTAGAATATTTCTCTTCCAAGATCGCAGAGGAACATGGTACAACTAAAAAGAATTTTTCGGAAAAAGCATTAGATCAATTGAAAAAATATGATTGGACGGGAAACATTAGAGAATTAAGAAATGTTGTTGAACGCTTGATCATTCTGGGAGGTAAAGAAGTTAGTGAAAATGATGTTAAATTATTTGCAAGCAAATAGTTATAACTGAAATTTATAACTAATACCTGTTTGTATGTCGGGATTGTTGCTGACTGTAAAATCTTGCTGTACGTATACTGTTAAAGTGTTTTTCTTGGTGATTGAATAAAGGAAACTCCAATAATCATTATACTCGTATAAATTAGTTACACCATGTCCCCAGGAATTGTGAGCATCAGGATGTCTTATAGGAATCATGTAAGCTCTTTCATCTATTTTATTATAAGAGGATTGTACATAAAAATTTGCTCCAAAGGAATGGATTATTCCTTTTTTAGAGACAAAATTATATTCTAAAGCACTTTCCAGATCAGCTATAAAATCATTTGTACCAAAATCAATATTATTATCTTTTAAGTCAATAATATTTTTTCTTAATATTCCCAGGCTAAGACCTATTTGAAAGTTATTTTTACTGTTAAATGTGTAAGTCTTTATGGCATTTGCAGATAATCCCAGATCGATAGAAGAATTATATTTTGAAAGATTTGTTCCTAAATGTGCACCAAAATTGAAATGCAGGTTTTTATTTTTGTTAATTAAAGATTCCGGGTAATAATAATAGCTTGCTTCTAGACCTCCAATTAAAAAATCTCCATTTTCTATTTTAAGTGTATTTCCATTTCTATCAGTATACTTTATCAATGCTTTGTTATAACCAAAAACGCCTCTATCGAAAGGGTCTTCACCGCCTCCGATATTTTCATGAAAAAATTCAATAAACTCATCGCTTGTAAAAATGGTTAAAGGAAATTTTCCTTTTGTTAGCATGAATAACCTGAGACCAACAGATAATTCGTGTTTATCGCTCAATTTGAACTCAATGTTAGAACGTAAGCCTTTGATGATACCGTCAATTTCCAGATCATATGACTTGGTATTTAAGGTATCCTCATCAAAAAAATACTGAGCCTGGTGCCAGGGTATATCTCTCACCATGTTCCTAACATCTTCATCAAGAGGTATATAAGTTCTTATCGGTGTTCCCCATACATTGCCACTTTCAAGAGAAACCTTAAAAGTTGTTCTTACAACTGAATGCTTCTTAAAATTACCTTGGATTCTTGATAAGAAAATGCCAAAAGGATGAGTGGATAGAATGCTATGCTTCGTTATTCCATTTTTTGTCGAGACTAATAATGAGTCTATTTCTTGGCCATACCCATTAAATTGGCCTATGAGTAATAGTAAAAAGGCAATCCAGCAATTAAATTTCATTTGGCATAATTAACCAAACGAAACTACAAAAACTATATCTATTTATTTAATCCTGAATTACATTGGTTTAAAGAGGTTAGGTAATCCATTGTAGCCTGCTTTATAGTGCTTAAATAGTATGATTTAATTTCTGAAAGGTCTTTAGAAAGTAAATTTTTATTATTCAGCGTTATATTAGCTACTCTTTCGTTGCATTCACAAGCAATTAACATATCGTTATAGGAATTAATATTGGATGAAACAGCCTGATCGTTGGCATATATAAGCTTTTCTTTTTTTATTCGGAGCTCTCTATTCTCTTTATCTGCAAGCAACCGTTGAATTTGAGCTTCTTTTTGCTTTAATTCTAATTGTTGTTTTTCGAGTTGTAGTCTCTCATATTCCAATTCTGCAAGAGCTTCGTCTTCATAGGTTAATTTAGAACAGATTTCTAACTCCTCAATTGCCTTTCGAGCAATTTCTCTGGTTCTTTTTACATAAAACCGTCCATCTTCATAAGTTTCAGTTTTAAAAAGTTTTGACAAGAGCTTATTACCTTCATATGCATGATCATATGCTTCTTTACAATTGCAATCTTCTAGTTCTTCTTTTGCTCTTTCAAAGGCATCAAACGATCGCTTACCATAGTATTTAATATGAGTCAAATTATTAGAGTCATAAGCGGATTTCACATGAGAATACGCATAGTTTAAGTCGGACTGAGCATCAGAACATTTAGTCTGTGATACAGACTGAAAAAAAGTGAACAAAAATAATAGGAAAAAGTAGCTATTTTTCATGGCGTTTTGGGTATTTAACATTAAGTAGGACCACTAAAATAAGAAAAATTAATCAATTCGATGAAATGCATTGTTCTTTAAGGATTTATTATATTTATTTTGTAATCTAAAATAGTCTTAAAACAGATGAAAAAAGTTAATGCTAACACCTTTAAAATAAGTTCAAAAATTAAATTAAACGAACAGCGAACCTTTTATGATCTAGAAGCTGATGAAGACAAGCTTAAAAAGGAATTAAAAAAACTTAGAAAGAAGCTAGCTAAACTACAGGATACCATGTATGCCCATGGAAAATATGGTGTTTTGGTATGCTTGCAGGGAATGGATACATCAGGTAAAGACAGTTTGATCAGAGAAGTATTTAAAGATCTAAATGCCAGGGGAGTGGTTGTTCATAGTTTTAAAGTTCCAACAAAATTAGAGCTCAGACATGATTATATCTGGAGGCATTATATTGCACTTCCTGAGCGCGGAAAATTTAGTATTTTTAACAGGACCCACTACGAAAATGTCCTGGTTACAAGAGTACATCCTGGCTATATTTTAGGAGAAAATATCCCAAGTGTCAAATCCATTAATGATATCAATGATACCTTTTGGGATAAAAGATTCGAACAAATTAGGAATTTCGAAAACCACATTGCGGAAAACGGCACAATCATTTTTAAATTCTTTTTAAATCTTTCAAAAGAAGAACAAAAGAATCGATTGTTAAGACGTTTGAATTTACCTCATAAAAACTGGAAATTCTCTCCAGGAGATTTAGAAGAACGAAAACTATGGGATGCATATCAGGATTGTTATGAAGATGCGATTAACAGAACTTCATTAGATCATGCTCCTTGGTATATTATTCCTGCTGATGATAAAGCAACTGCCAGATATTTAGTGGCTAAAACGCTTTATGACAGTTTAAATTCCTATACCGACATGAATGAACCAGAATTAGATGACGATATAAAAGCCAATATTGAGTTGTATAAAAATCAGTTACAAAGGGAATAGATTAAACTTTTTAAAAATAAATGGGTCTAAACAATTATAAAGGAATAATTAAGGTTATACTTTTAGAGCAATGATGATAGAAAATCCTGCAATTAGCAGGATTTTTTTATGATTTATTTAGAATTATTGACCTTTGGAAATAGTATATTTAACCTTTAAAAGTGTTATTCATGAAGAAACTCTTTATTGTAATAGTCGTACTAGCTTTATCTTTTAGTTCGTCTTCACAGACAGATCAGGAAAACATAAAAAAAATATTTGATACGTCTCTATCTAATGGTAAAAGTTACGAATGGTTGGATTATCTATCAAACCAAATTGGAGGACGTCTTTCAGGCTCTCTCAATGCAGAATTGGCGGTAAAATACACTAAGGAGGAGCTAGAAAAACTTGGATTTGACAAAGTATGGTTACAGCCGGTTATGGTTCCTAAATGGGTTAGAGGGGCTCCTGAGTTTGGATTTATCGAAACAATTCCAGGGAAAACTACACCAATAAATATTTGTGCTCTGGGAGGTTCTGTCTCAACACCTTATGGTGGTCTAAAAGCGAATGTTGTTGAGGTTAATGGTATGGAAGATCTTAAGAATTTTACAAAGGAGCAAATCGAAGGTAAAATAGTATTCTTGAATAGGGCTATGAATCCTACTTTTATCCACACTTTTGAAGCCTATGGAGACTGTGGTAAACAAAGATATAGTGGAGCCTATGAAGCGGCTAAACTGGGTGCTTCGGGAGTTTTAGTAAGATCTCTAAGTTTACGTTTAGATGATTATCCACATACGGGTGCCATGAGCTATAAAGATCTGCCAAATAATCAACGAATTCCAGCCGCCGCCATAAGTACCAATCATGCTGAATTGTTGAGTAGTATGCTAAAATTAGATAAAAACATCAAAGTGTATTTTAAGCAAAGTTGCAAGCAACTAAAGGATGTTCAATCATATAATGTCATTGGTCAAATTACCGGAAGTGAATTTCCTAATGAATTTATGATTGTTGGTGGTCATTTGGATTCCTGGGATCTTGGAGACGGTTCGCACGATGATGGAGCAGGAGTAGTGCAGTCAATGGATGTGTTACGATTATTAAAGGAAACGGGGATTATACCAAAAAGAAGTATTCGTGTCGTGCTTTTTATGAATGAAGAAAATGGATTAAGAGGAGGGAAAAAATATGCTTCTGAAGCCAAACGTAAAGGGGAAAAACATGTATTTGCTTTAGAGAGTGATGCAGGAGGTTTTACCCCGAGAGGATTTAGTTTTGATTGTAGTGATGCTAATTTTAATCAGGTCTTGAGTTGGAAACCGTTATTTAAACCCTATTTAATTCATTATTTTGAAAAAGGATTTTCAGGGCCGGATATTAGACAATTAAAAAGTGACAGTAATGTGCTATGTGGATTAAGACCGGACTCACAGCGTTATTTTGACCACCATCATACGGCTATTGATACTTTTGAAGCAGTAAATAAAAGGGAGCTGGAATTAGGAGCTGCTACAATGACCGCTTTGGTGTATTTATTTGATAAATATGGAACTAATCCATTACCGGAAAACAATCAGTTAAAAAATTAATACAATGAGATATTTTGTACTAATTCTTACATTTCTAACATTTAATTTTGTTATGTCACAAGAAGAAAAACTACCTTATTTTGAAATACCGCCATATTCTGATAACTATTCTGCAGGAACAGTTGCAGCCAGATTGATAGATGGTCTGGGTTTCAGATATTATTGGGCGACAGATGGTTTGAGAGAAGAGGATTTAAAATTCAAACCAAGTAAAGAAGCTAGAACATGTAGTGAAACTGTTGATCATATCTTAGGTCTATCCAAAATTATAGTAAATTCAACATTAAATAAGGCTAATGAAAGAGGTCTTGATGAGCCGGAATTAACATTCAATGAGAAACGTAAGCAAACACTTTTAAATTTAAAAACTGCAGCAGATATTTTAAGAAAAAGTGATAATTTGTCGGATTTTACAATTGAATTTAAAAATGATAGAGGTACAGCCAATTATCCCTTTTGGAACAACATAAACGGACCAATTGCAGATGCGATCTGGCATTGTGGTCAAATAGTTTCTTTCAGACGATCTTCCGGTAATCCATATAATTCAAAGGCCAGCTTGTTTACCGGTAAACTGAGAGAATAACGTTTATTTTAACTTTCTTAATTTGCTATTTCAAATTTTAGAATTGGAAATAAATAAATTGTTCTCCACTTCCCTGGGATATTACAATCAAGAAAAACATGATGGCCCAGAAAACACCTAAAACCAAAGGAGACATTTTTAAAGATACTTCCTTAAGTGATGTGTTACGCATAAACCAGTGACATACAAATAGTATAGCTATTATTGTAGTTACTTTTATAATTGTAAAAGAATCCAATATTTTTACGCCATCTGTTTGCATATAGAACATAGATTTAATCATATTCCAGGCGGTTTTAAATTCTCTGGCTCTAAAAAATGTCCAAGTTATATTGACACAAGAAAATGTTGTAAAAGCTAAAAACATACCATTCCATGCCGTGATCTTGAAAGGCAAGTATTGTCTTTGCAATCTTTCTAAAATCAAATAGGTACCATGTAGGCCACCCCAAACAATAAAGGTCCAGGCAGCACCATGCCATAGACCGCCTAATAACATGGTTACCATTAAAGCGATATATAGTCTTATTATTCCATGTCTATTGCCACCAAGTGGTATATAAAGATAATCTCTAAGCCAGCTGGAAAGGGTTATGTGCCACCTCCTCCATAGATCTGAAAACCCTAATGAGGCATATGGATATTTAAAGTTATCAGGCAGAATGATGCCTAGCATTAAAGCAATGCCTATTGCACAAGTAGAATACCCGGCAAAATCAAAGAAAATTTGACCGCTAAATGCTATTGTTCCTACCCAGGCATCAATGCCATGTAATAGTTTGTCAGATCCAAATACTTTATCTGCAGTTCCAGACAGTAAGGTATCTGCCATCACTACTTTTTGGAATAAGCCAATTGTTAATAAAAATATTCCCCAAATAAATTGGTTTGCCGTTGCCTTTTTTTCTTCATAAAATTGTGTAATTAAATCTTTTGCTCTTACTATAGGACCAGCCACTAATTGTGGAAAAAAGGTGACATACAAAGCAAAATCTAAAAAAGTTTTAGCACGTTCGGTTCGTTTTAGATACATATCAATAGTATAGGACATGGTTTGAAACGTGTAAAAGGAAATACCCATAGGTAAAATAATATCCATTGGTTGAGTCTTATATCCATATCCATAAGCTGTATTTACTACAGTAGTAAAATTATCGAGAAGAAAATCTCTGTATTTGAAGAAGGCAAGAAAACCTAAGTTTACAACCATGCTTAATATAAGCCATAATTTTCTTCGGCGCTTATTTTCTTCCACGGCCAATTTTTTACCTGCCGTCCAGTCGACCATGGTTGATATCCATAATAAAATTACCAAAGGTGGATTCCAAAGGCCATAAAAAATATAGCTAGCCAATAGTAGCATTCCTTTTTTAGAAGTCCAGTTTAAAAACTTTGAATAGTATAGTGCTAAGACTATTACCAAGAATAGTATAAAGCTTAATGAGTTAAATAACATGTTCTTTTTATTTAAAGGTTGGTAATAGCTTTATCTGCTTTCATAATTTTTAAAAGTTCCCTTGTAAAATAGTCAGCATCTTCACCTGATAAATGGGAGCTTTCTGGACAAATTAAATGCTTTAACGATTCATAATCTTCAAAGTGATAAGCTTTAACATCAGCTTGCTTAACTAAATCATCCCAGAATCCCGCTCTCGGTAATTTTACACTTTCACCTATTCTTAATCCACCACTGGAAGGGCATCTTACTAAAATTACATTGCCACCTTTTTCTTTATACTTTTCTAAATCTTCTAAAAAATATTTCATAGTGGATTCTTTATCGGGTGGAGGTGCACCTTTGCCAAAAAATGCCCACACTTTTTTTATGGAATTAGCAAAAGCTGAATCTGATGCCGTTTTTGCCGTCATTCTCATATTTCTATCTAAATTTACATCACCAAAATAGTAAAAAGGAGGTTGAATAGGTTCACCAGTTCTATTGCCCAATTTTACAGATCTTAATAGTGATTTTAAATCAATATCATCGGCCCACTCTTCTTCATCAGCCGACATAAAGACAAAGTTTTTTTGTAATGGAATTGAAAGTTGATAATTTAAGCGCTGCGCGTAGGTTCTATTCTCATAAAAATCAACTTTTGATTTTGGTCGGTTCCATGGAAAGGCACCAGGATATGTTGTAGAGAAAAATAATCCTGGTGTTACTCCTATTAGAACAGTACCTGTAAAATTTGAATTATTTACAATGTCATGAAAGGTTGGTAAAGGGGAGGACCCTGTTGAAGCTAACTGAATTGGCTTTTTACCTGTTATGGATTCCCATTCATCAACTTGAATATCAAAAAATGCTCTAGATGATCCTAGAACAATCACATCTTCCTTTGTAGCTTTTTCAACCTTTGCCCTTGTGATAGCCCAAAGTGCTTTTTCATCATTTAAGGTAGAATAATATCCTTGAGACCGCCAAAAGAATTCCCAGGTTATAACCGATATTAAGCCTAAAATAATGGCAATGATTAGTGATTGTTTTAGTTGCATGTTGGTTGGTTTTTGTTAAAATTATCATGGAAAACCTTAAACTTCCACCGGCATGGCCACTGTTATCGGTTCTAGTACCGTGTGCTTGTCTTTTAATGGTTGAATAGAAGGATCATTTAAGATAGCTCCAAACTTTTCCATATCGGTAACTTCCATTACTAACACCACCGAATTTGGATCGTCAGTATCTTGAAAAGTCTTAAGACTCGATATTGCAGGTCCAAATACATCAAGTCTGTCTTGATGTCCTTTGAGCCAAGTATCAATATTGCCTACTTTGTGTCTAGTTACGATTGTTTTTTTCATGATTTTAGTGTTTATTTTTTAATACCTACTCTTGTCGGTTTTCGGTTTCGCCGTTTTTATTTATTCATAGCATCATTTATTCCTTTAGTATCGGCAAACTGCTGAAATGAAATTACTTTTCCATCTTTAAGCGTCCATAAATGGGCCATTTGTAAATTAATAACAGCACCATTGTTTTTGTATTTTGCTTTATACCTTCCAGTGGTAAGCACTTTATTATTAGTCATTTCCTGAAGATCTAAATCGGTTAAATTCCAATAGTCCCAGTCACTTTGGATTCTACCAAAAACTCCTTCAGCAATAGCATCGAAGCCTATATAAGGATTACCATCTGCTAAAGGAAAATTCTCAGCCTCATTCCATACTACCTTTTCATCCATAGCAGCTTGTATGCCCGCAATATCTCCTTTAGCGAAATCATTATATAGTTTTTGAACTACCATGACATTATTTGGATTTAAGAATGGATCAATTCCTAGTTGTCCCATAAAGACTACATTATCCATAAAATCCTGTTCCTGAGCAATTTTGCCACCTACCATTTTTACTAATGTTGTACCTTCAACATCAACAGTTTTTCCAGTGGCTGGCATTCCAAAGAAATCTCCAGAATTTGTTCCTTTAAATCGCCAGTGTTTTACCAATTTATCATTTTGACCGAACAGATCAACAATTGTGAATTCAACATCTGAAAAACCAGTAACAAAGTTTGAATAATAGTCTTTAAAGCCATCTATTCCTACTATGCTTTCAGGACTCATTACAAGAGTAATATCATCAGTGAAATTGGTTTCATTTATTAGGTCCAGATTGCCTGAGTTAATGATCTCATCCCAGACTTCGGAATACATAGAAATGTTTTTCTCAACTTTTGCATTGTTGCAGGACATGAATCCCATTAATATTATAAGGACTGAAGATTTAAATAAATTTTTCATTTGTGAATTGTTTATTGGTTAGTATTAGATTTTGAAATTTGATTGTACCCGACCATATATGAATTTATTGAAATTGAACTATTATCATTGAACGAAATAGTTTGAAGAATTGAGGCAATAGTTAGGTATTGCTTTAGCTGCATTTAGTTGGTTGGTTTAATAAGAGTTTTGTTCTGGACAGAATATCAATGAAGCTAGTGTAAGATATAAAAAATATTTAACAAGTTATTTTTGACTTTTTATGAAAGAAAAAAGCATCTCAACTTGAGATGCTTTTATTACTGAGAATATAACTCAATATTAATTTGAAAGTTCCTTATTTAAAGTGTAAATATAGGACCAATCACTTGAAACTGAATTTCTGAATTTAGCTCTTAATTCTTTAGTTTTAGATTTACCATTGGCCTTCTCATAGATTTTCCATACACCATCTCTTTCAACATCCATTTCTGCAAAGTTTTTAAATGGAATACCAACAAAATAATCTGCTACTTCAGGTGATCCTCCCACAACACTATACCATGTTCCTCTATTATCACCTTCCGCTTTTACAACAGCTTTAGATATTTCTTCTACGACTTCTTTAAAACTAGTAGAATTTTTCGTTTTAACATTGTATACCCAAACAACATTAGTGTCTTCAGGCATTCCAGTTGATCTGCTGAATGATGGCATAGAACTAGCAATGTTATATTCAACGCTTTTTACATGAGGTATAATTAAATTTACAACCTTCATTCTACATGCTTTTCCAGCTGGATCATTGTCATCATCCATTTCTGCCCAATTGGCCATGGTACTGGTAAAAGTATAGACTGACCCTTTGCCTTGCAAACGCCTCCACATATTCCATTTGTCCTTTCCTTCATTATCGTTGTAACACTTTTTATAGGATTTTACCCCTTCAATAAATTGAGAATCATGTCCAGATTTAACGGTAATTTCTGATAAGTTTAATAGAAAACTTTCATTTTCTTGAGATAGCATCACGATTGGGGACAACATTAATAAATACAATAGTTTTCTCATAATTTTGATTTTGGTTAAAATTGGTTAATAATTAATATACACGATGTCACGCTTCAACCTAGCTGACTTTGAAATCAAATTAAAATGTATTCAGGACAAGTAATTTCAGATAAAAAAACATATTTGAGGCAATGTTCTAATTAATTACAATAATTAGTTTTACAGTTATTGGTATTATCTGATTTCTAAATATAGTAATTATTTATAAAACCGGATTATTTAAATTATAGAACAAAATAGGAATAATTTTAGCCTTCTCCTTTAGAAGACTCTAGAAGTGATAGTTCAATAATTTCGAACCAAAAACAAAAAAGTGCTAGATTTTTTAATGCAGCACTTTTAGTTTATAATTCTATTTCAATTTGATTATTCAATATATCTTCCATCGTTTCACGCTTACGAACTAGATGCGCTTTCTCTTTATGCCAAAGTACTTCTGCAGGCCTATAACGTGAATTGTAATTGCTGGCCATTGAGAAGCAATAAGCTCCAGCATTGCTAAAGGCGAGAATGTCTCCTTCACGGATTTCTGAAATTCGTCTGTTATTGGCAAAGGTATCCGTTTCGCATATGTACCCCACTACAGAATAGAATCGCTCTTTACCTTTTGGATTTGAAATATTTTCAATTTGATGTTGAGATCCGTAAAGCATCGGCCTAATTAAATGATTAAAGCCGGAATCTACCTGAGCAAATACTGTTGAGGTCGTTTGTTTTACAACATTGACTTTTACTAAAAATTTTCCAGCTTCACTAACCAAGAATTTTCCAGGTTCAAAAGCAATTGTAAGATCTTTTCCATATTCTTTACAAAACTGATTAAATCGCCTGCTTAATTTCTCTCCAAACTCTTCTACATTAGTTTCTATATCACCTTCTTTATATGGGACCTTGAATCCTGACCCAAAATCTATAAAGTCTAAGTTTGGGAAGTTTTTAGCGGTTTCAAATAGAATTTCACTCGCATATAAAAACACATCAATATCTAAAATATCACTTCCGGTGTGCATATGGATTCCATTGATTGTCATTCCTGTGTTTTCAACTATTCTTAGAAGATGTGGAATTTGGTGGATAGAAATACCGAATTTACTATCAATGTGTCCTACAGATATATTCGTATTTCCTCCTGCCATGACATGAGGATTGATTCTTATACAAACAGGTATGTCGGGATGCTTTGTTCCAAATTGTTCTAATATAGAGAGGTTGTCTATATTAATTTCACAACCCAAAGCGGCAACTTTTTCGATTTCTTCCAGAGAAACTCCATTAGGAGTGAAAATAATCTTATCTGCTTGAAAACCAGCACTAAGACCCAATTGAACTTCCTGAATTGAAACTGTATCCAGCCCTGCTCCCAATTCTCTCATTAATTTTAAAATAGAAATATTGGACAGTGCTTTAACGGCATAATTCACCTTTATTTTCTTAACCTTATTAAATGCAGAAGTTAACCGTTTATACTGGGATATAATTTTTTCTGAGTCATAAACATAAACCGGACTGCCAAAGTCCTTTGCAATCTTTAATAAAGCTTTGTTTTCCATAATATTCTATTTTAAATTAGCGTGTAAAAGTAAAACCTTTTTTTTATTAGATAGTTCATTATTTATTAAAAATCAGTGACATATGATAGTAAATTCGCAATGATCTTAAACAATTTTAAAATTTATTGTATAAGAATTATGTGTTGTTTACATTTGTGACACTAAAATTTTATGCTTTAAAGGATGAATTTACATGAATATCAAGGTAAAGAAATATTAGCGAGTTTTGGAGTAAGAATTCAGCGCGGTATGGTTGCTCAAAATGCCAATGAAGCAGTAAAAGCTGCTAAACAGCTAACTGCAGAAACAGGGACAAGTTGGCATGTTATTAAGGCCCAGGTGCATGCTGGAGGTAGAGGAAAGGGAGGAGGCGTAAAACTTGCTAAAAATCTTAAAGAAGTAGAAGAGATAGCAGGAAAAATTATCGGTATGAACTTAATAACTCCACAGACATCTGCGGAAGGGAAAAAGGTTCATCAAGTATTAATAGCTGAAGATGTTTATTATCCTGGTGAGAATGAACCCGATGAATATTATATGTCTGTTCTTCTCAACAGGGGGAATGGACGAAATATGATTATGTATTCTACTGAAGGTGGAATGGATATAGAAAAAGTTGCAGAAGAAACGCCACATTTAATCTTTAACGAAGAGGTTGATCCATCTGTTGGCTTATTGCCATTTCAGGCAAGACGAATAGCCTTTAATTTAGGATTGTCCGGCACAGCATTTAAGGAAATGACAAAGTTTGTTAGTGCATTATATACAGCTTACGTTCAATCTGATGCATCATTGTTTGAAATAAATCCAGTTTTAAAAACGAGTGATGATAAAATAATGGCTGTGGACGCCAAGGTTACAATAGATGACAATTCACTTTACAGACATAAAGATTATGTGGATTTAAGAGATTTGAGAGAAGAAAACCCAATTGAAGTTGAGGCCAATGAGGTTGGATTGAATTATGTTGACCTAGATGGCAATGTAGGATGTATGGTAAACGGAGCGGGATTAGCGATGGCAACAATGGATTTGATTAAGCAGGCCGGTGGCGAACCCGCAAACTTTTTAGATGTTGGAGGAACGGCAGATGCTGCCAGAGTTGAAGCAGCATTTAGAATAATATTAAAAGACCCTGCCGTTAAGGCTATTCTGGTAAATATTTTTGGTGGCATTGTAAGATGTGACAGGGTAGCACAAGGTATAGTAGATGCTTATAAAAACATGGGCGATTCTATTAATGTTCCAATAATAGTTAGACTTCAAGGTACTAATGCCGATATTGCGAAGGACCTTATAGATAATTCAGGATTAGATGTTGAAAGTGCAATAGAATTTAAAGAAGCAGCAGACAAAGTCCAATCTGTTCTAAATTAATAAAACAATTAAGATTCTAGAAAAGTAGTAATGGTATGTTACTACTTTTTTTTTGTGATCTACTTAAATGTTAATTAAGTACTAATTAACGTTAAACTAGAGTTAATTATCCTCCTTGGTAGTAACATTTATAATTTCCAGACGTCTTTATTATAAATCAATTAAAATCGAACAATTATGAAAACAATCAAAATGCTTTTGCTAGTAGTAGCATTCACGTTTGGAAGTGTTGCATCTTCTAATGCACTTACCATTGAAAAAGATCCTACCTCTATTAAAGAGGAAATCACCAAGCTTTTAAAAAATCCAAGTTTTAATTTAGAACATGACATACAAGCCAATGTAACATTAATGTTCAATAAAAACAGTGAGATTGTTGTTCTTGCAGTGGATTGTAATTGTAAGCAAACCGCTAACTATATTAAGAGCAGACTTAATTACAAAAAATTAGATGTAAGTGTTGAAAGTTTGAACAAACCATTTGTCCTTCCAGTAAAAATTGAGATCGAATGAAATCTCATTTAAAAAGAGAACAACTCCTATCGTTAGATAGGAGTTTTTTTGTATTCGGATTCCATATTTAATATGTATTTTTAGCTCAAATTTTAAGTTGTATGAATTCCAGAAAAGAGCAATTGAAAGCATTCGATCGATTACTGACAATAATGGATGATCTAAGAGAAAAATGTCCATGGGATAAAAAACAAACGATGCAATCTTTGCGCCATTTAACTATTGAGGAAACCTATGAACTTGGTGACGCCATTTTAGATAATGATTTAGAAGAAATTAAGAAAGAACTTGGTGATGTACTGCTTCACATAGTATTTTATTCACGAATTGGCAGTGAAACTAACGACTTTGATGTAGCCGACGTCTGTAATAGTATATGTGACAAATTAATAGATAGACATCCGCATATTTATGGAGATGTAGAAGTGGAGAATGAAGAAGATGTAAAGAGGAACTGGGAAAATTTAAAACTTAAAGAAGGTAAGAAGAGTGTTTTAGAAGGAGTTCCTAATAGTTTACCTGCAATTGTTAAAGCAAACAGAATTCAAGATAAAGTTGCTGGTATTGGATTTGACTGGGAAAAGCCAGAACAAGTATTTGAAAAAGTAAAGGAGGAGTTGGAAGAACTTCAATTTGAAGTAATAGGTGATGACCATGATGCTATTGAAAGTGAATTTGGGGATGTCTTATTCTCAATGATAAATTATGCAAGATTTTTAAAGATTAATCCTGAAAATGCATTAGAGCGAACTAATAAAAAATTTATTAAACGATTTCAATACCTGGAAAAACAATCGAAATTAATCCGAAGAGAACTAAAAGATATGTCGTTGGAAGAAATGGATGTATTCTGGGAAGAATCAAAAAAATTATAAGTTAAGTAATCCAAATCTCAATTTCATCCGTATATAAACTATACAAAAGAGTTAGTTAGTTTAGTTAGGGGTCAAATTCCTACTTATAATATAGCCAGTTTTTAAATCTATATTCTTCATATCAGAAAAAACAATTTAATGGTCTATATAAGTAGGATTTGATATTTTTAGTACATAGATTTTATTTTCTTTAGCTTTTCTTTCCAGACCTTTAACTCTTCTTTATGTCTGGCAATGTTTGCATTAACTTCCTTAACAACAGGATTATTTTCATCGACGTGAGAAAAGAAAAGTAAATTGTTCTCTAGTTGGTTAATCTCTTGCTTGGCTTCATCAACTCTCTTCTTAATAAAGAATAGCTCGTTATCAAGTTTTTTAGAATCTTCTTCTTTATTCATGGATTCCAATTTATTATCATACTTGATCAACTCAATTTCTGATTTGTCTAAATCCAATTTTTTAAATATAGCGTCAAGGCTCTTATTAAGTTTTTTCTCTATAAATCGTTTATTATAAGGTACTCTGCCTATTTTTTTCCACTCTTCAATTTTTGATTTTATCAATTTAATATCGTCCTTAGGTTTACCTGATATTTCTATTTTTTCAAGCTCTTCTAAAAACTTTCGTTTCTTTTCAAAAGCTTCATTTTCCACCTTATTTTCGGAATCTCTTTGGGCATGAAGCTTATCAAAATAATGATTGCATGCTTCTTTAAATTTCTTCCAGATCTTATCACTATCTTTTCTAGGAACATGTCCTATGTGTTTCCAATCGGCTTGAATTTTTTTCATTAAAGGTGTAGTAGACTCAAAATCGTCATTATCCTTGTTATCTTCCGCAATTTTTATTAATTCTAATTTCTTTTCTAAATTTTTATACTGTTCTTTCTTTAATTCTTTATAAAATGAATTTTTACTTCTGTTAAAGCTTCTAACCGCATCTTTAAATTTTTTCCATGTGGCTTCATTTACTTTTAATGGAACTTTTCCTGCTTTAAAGAATTCATCTCTTAATCCTTCAATCTCTTTTATTTTATTTTGCCAGGCTCTATGATTATTAGCTTTATCTTCACTTACAGCAATTATTTTAACAATTATTTCTTCTTTCTTTTCTAAATTCTTCTCATAGACTTCATCTAGTTTTTGGAAATATTCTTGACGTTTAGTATGAATAGTTTTTGTAGCTAATTTGAATTTATTCCAAATTTCCTCTCTATATTCCTTGGCAACTGGACCCAATTCCTCTTTCCACATTTTGTGTAATACCTGAAGTTCTCTAAAGGCCCTATTCACATCATCATCTTGGGCTAATTCTTCAGCCTTTTCAACAATTTTCTGTTTTTGTTCAAGATTATGTTTAAAATCCAGATCTCTTAAATCTCTGTTAAGGTGCAAAAAATCATAAAAGATCTCCACGTGATGGTGGTATGTATTCCATGCATTATTGTATCTATCTCTGGGTATCGGACCTGCATTTCTCCATCTTTCTTGTAATTCTTTAAAATGCTTATAAGTCGTATTGATATTCTCTTCTACGTTTATCAACCCTTTAAGTTCTTCGATGATTTCCAGTCTATTTGCAAGATTTTCTTTTAGCGTGGTTTCAATATTCTTATAGTGTGCTTTTAATTTATTTTTATATTCTTTAAAAGCACTATTAAAACGAGTTTTTAATGGACTGGAGTAGTGGAAGTCAATGGGGTTACCACCTTCATTTATAAATTGATCCTTTTTTTCATCTAGGAAATGATTGAATTTATCGTAGAACTCTTTTTTTATAGAGTCTATGTGAGACCGGATGGCCTGAACTTTTTCCTTTTTAACAAGACCCGTTAGTTCATCCACCAATTCTTCCATGGACATGGCATGATAGTCCTTTACCTCTATAACATGTCTTTCCTTATTTCCTTCATCTTCAGCATCTTCAGCATTTGAGGCTTCAATCTCATTGACAACATTATCTTCCTCTTCATTTTTTACTTTTATGGGAATATCCAAAGACTCTTCTTGAGATTGCGTTTTATCGTTTTGGTTTCTTGGCTCCGTAGCCTCTATTTCTTTTGTTCCATCTGCTTGTTGCAGGTTATCTTGCTCTGACATTATAAAATGTTTTAATCAAACAATGTTGATTCTTTTGTTAAAGATAACAACATCGTAATTAATTACAAAGGGTAGTTGTTTATTTGACGTATTTAAATAATATTGAACAAATTATTTATTCCAGATTTCCCATGATCTTTCTGCTTGATATTGAAGCATTTTAAGTCCATTAATAGTGAAAGCTCCTTTCATTTTTCCTTTATTTAGAAACAAGGTCTCCTCAGGATTATAAATAAGATCGAATAAAATGTGCCGATCTGAAATCGCTCGATAAGGAATTTTGGGACATTCATTTATTTGGGGATAAGTTCCAACCGGTGAACAATTTATTATAATTGTATGTTGTCTAATAACTTGATCATTTAGATCTTGATAGGTATAATTAAATTCAGATTCGGATCTTGAAACGTATGAATAATCTATGTCGAGTTGTTCAAAAACAAATGCTATGGCCTTACTGGCACCACCTGTGCCAAGAATTAGCGCCTTCTTATGATGCTTTTTAAGAAAGGGTTTTAAAGATTTTCTGAAACCATAATAATCCGTATTGTATCCTTTGAGTTTCCCTTTTTTGGTAACCTTTACAGTGTTAACTGCACCAATTTGTTTTGCTGTTTTACTTACTGTGTCCAGAAGTGAGATAATAGGTTCTTTATAGGGTATAGTTACATTTAAGCCATTAATTTCTGGATTATCTTTAAGAATAGAATCGAACTCTACTATAGATTTAAGATCAAAATTTTGATAGGAAGCATCTCCAATATTTTCTTCTTTGAACTTATTTTTAAAATAAGAAGCAGAAAATGAATACGAGATATTTCTACCAATAAGACCAAATTTACGCATTTTCTTTAATGGTTTTTTGTCCATACCATTCCAGTAAAAGAACAAGTACAAAACCCAAAACGATAAAACCAGTACCTACTATCGTATGGTTATTAATTTCTGGAAAGTACCGTTGATAGTTCTCTATGACCCTTCCTCCAACAGAATCTAGCAGAAAAGTGCCGTCTTCGGCAGTTTTATAAATAGTTTTTTTCCAGGGCC
>CAJIBV010000236.1_pt1 | contig 18661 bp, 20 predicted proteins | sample 9199431 | NCBI WGS metagenome assembly CAJIBV01 (sample SAMEA7708314, study PRJEB35096) | sediment metagenome | biome: marine neritic benthic zone biome [ENVO:01000025]; feature: sediment [ENVO:00002007]; material: shallow marine sediment [ENVO:03000034] sea grass bed [ENVO_01000059] ...
ATCTTCTGTCTGTGGCTGACTTTTCATAAAATCTTCCATTAATGCTGTGCTAACACCCATATTTGAAAATCCACCATCATGAAATAAATTTTGAAGCGTTACTTTTTTTGTCAGATCTGAAAATAAACTAATTGTATAATCGGCACATTCTTCAGCAGTTGCATTACCTAAAGGAGACATTTTTTCCGCAAAAGCAATAAAACCATCAAAACCTTTAACACCACTTCCTGCCGTAGTAGGCGTTGGTGATTGTGATATAGTGTTCACCCTAACTTTTTTATCACGTCCAAAGAAATAACCAAAACTGCGTGCAACAGATTCCAGATATGCCTTATTATCAGCCATATCGTTGTAATCCGGGAATACACGTTGAGCAGCCATATAAGTTAAAGCAATTATGCTTCCCCATTCATTCATGACATCTTTGTTGTATAGCACACTCATTAATCTATGAAAAGATAAGGCAGAAACGTCCCATCCAGTCTTTGTGAAATTATAATCCTGGTGTGTATAGGGATTACCTCTACGAACGTTTACAGACATACCTATGGAATGCAATACGAAATCAATTTTACCTCCTAAAATTTTCACGGATTCATCTACTAAATGTTCTAGGTCCATAATGGAAGTAGCATCTGCCGGAATAACTTGTGATCCAGTTTGATCTGCTAATTCCGAAATAGTTCCAAGTCTTAAAGCAACCGGAGCATTTGTTAATACAAACTTAGCACCTTCCTTATGAGCTCTTTCGGCAACTTTCCACGCGATAGATTTAGAATCTAATGCCCCAAAAATAATTCCCTTTTTACCTTTTAATAAATTATGCATTGCTAATGTTTCTTTTAAATTCGTGCAAATATAAAGTTTTTATTGTAATAGCGATTTAGCATGTAATACTGCAGAATCTGTTATTTTATCACCTCCAAGCATTTGTGCAATTTCTACAATACGATCATCCTGATTTAATCGCACTAATCTTGTAATTGTTTCTTCCTTTACGTCTTCCTTGAAGACTTTGAAATGAACATCCCCTTTAGCCGCTATTTGCGGTAAATGTGTAATTGTAAAAACCTGCATGGTTTTACTCATTTTTTGCATTATTTCACCCATCATGTTCGAAATTTCTCCTGAAACACCAGAATCAATTTCATCAAACATTATTGTTGGCAAATGAATATGGTTTGATAAAATATATTTGATTGCAAGCATAATCCTGGACAATTCTCCACCAGAAGCCGTTTTTTTAAGTGTATTAAGGTCAGCTCCTTTATTTGCCGAAAACAGGAACATTAACTCATCACTACCATTATTAAAAAACTCTTCTTTTATATTTAATTCCAATTTAAATTGAGCATTTGGGATTCCTAATTTTACTGATAGATCCTTCAATTGATCAACTAATTCTGGAATTGCATTTTCTCTATTTTTATGAATTTCCTTTGCCAAATTAACGGTCTCATCTTTAACCTTTGATATTTCTGCCTCAAGATCAATAATTTTGGAGTCTAAATTTTCTGTAACCGAAACTTTTTCAGCCAGTTGCGATTTAATTTCAAGTAACTCTTTAATAGAATCGGTGTTGTGCTTCTGCAATAAATTATGAATGATCTGTAATTTAGAATTTACTTGCTCAAGTTTATTTGGATCGGCTTCCAACTGTTCTTGCAAACTTTCAACTTCATTATAGATATCATCCAATTCAATAAAACTGCTACTAACTCTATTGAATAATTCAAGATATTTTGATGAATAATCGGTTAGTTTTTGAACTGAATTTTTTAATTCAGATAAAGCCAATAAAATTCCTCTTTGCTCATCGATCAATAACTGATTACCTAATGATAATTTTTCTTTAATCTCTTCAACATTGTTCAGGGTTTCGTATTCTTCTTCCAGGATTTGTAATTCACCTTCAACTAGATTAGCTTCTTCCAATTCATTTAAAAGAAATAAATTATAATCTTGTTCTTTAATTGCATTGGACTGAAAATTCATTAATTGGGTCAACTCGTTCTGTAAAGAATGGTATTCTTCCAGTTTTATTGAATAATGAGACAACAACTCACCATTCTTAGCCAAAGCATCTATTACTCTAAACTGAAATTGATTGTTAGTTAGTTCTAATGTCTCATGTTGTGAATGAATATCTATTAAATGCTCGCTTAAAATTTGTAAAGCATCTAAATTAACCGGTGTATCATTTACAAAGGCTCTTGACTTACCGGAAGGAAGGATTTCTCTTCTTACGATTGTTTGTGGTTCATAATCCAGATCCTGTTGCGAGAACAACTTCTTTAGATCATAATTTGCAATATCAAAAACAGCTTCTATAATACACTTCTCAGATTTATTCTTAACACTTGATAGATCCGCTCGTTTCCCTAAAACCAACGATAAACCACCGAGTAAAATAGATTTTCCTGCCCCAGTTTCCCCTGTAATTATTGATAAACCATTGTTAAAATTAACCGACAGATTATCGATTAATGCATAGTTCTTTATGGATAAGGATGTTAACAAAAATTATAAAATTAGAAAAATCTAATATAAATAAAATTGAACTAAGGCCGCAATTATATTATTACTAAAAGCTAATATTTCGCCATTTCGAAGAATGCATTGGCGCTATTTTTGTTAAGGTTTCAATAGTTTGTGTAATATTGATACTTGGGCCACCTGTAAAGATCTGTTCTATTTCATCCGATTTTGCATCGAAAAAAGTACGCAACAAAAAAGAATTAGGTCTTCTGCTATTCATTAGCTTTAGCTGATCAAAAGAATTCGCGATTTTTTCTTTAGCCAATTTCGGATTTTCATGCATCTTATCCATACCTTCGAAATGATATGAATATAGTGCACTCCTATATTCTTTGTATGTAGGTGACAAAATATTTGATATTAAAATGTATTTAGTCTGTCTTCCATCTGCAAGATTCCAACCTTTAAAGTTTTCCTGCTGAGAATAATTCATAATTATTTCTGCTTGTTTATAATATCCATCACCTCCATTTAGAGCAAAACAATCCGCATCCATACCCAAAACCATGTAAATATGAAATGTTAGTACAGAAACCAAATTAGATACATATTGATTTTTATTGAAAATCAGATCCTGATACTCAACATATCTAAAAGCAAAATCACTGTCGTTGTAGTTGTAAATAGGTGACACATATGTTGAATTAAATACAGGCCTTGAGGATTGTACTTGCAATGTAGCAACAAACGAATCATTATTATATGCTGACACATTTATAACCATACTGCAGTTAATTCGTTCCTGAGGTGTAAATGTTTTATTTGTCCATTTTGTATTATTAATGAACTCCTTTAATTGTTTTTCCAATGTTTTAAAAACTGGTAAATTTTCGTTACCTGTTTGTTGAGCATTTACTACAATTTCACAATTTAATTCTTGAGAAAATGTATAGCTACTAATCAATAGTAAAACAATTAAAATTATACTACGCATTAATTTGTTTTGTAATAACATTTAAAAGATCCTTAGCTACTTCTTCTTTTGATTTCAGTTCAAATTTAGTAATATTATTTAGCTTGTCAATAAATGTGACTTTATTTGTATCCACCGCAAAACCAGCACCTTGATCGTTTAAAGAATTTAGAACTATTAAATCTAAATTCTTATTAAATAGTTTCGATTTAGCGTTTTCCACTTCATTATCTGTTTCCAAGGCAAAACCCACTAGAAATTGATCTTTTTTTATTTTGCCTAACGAAGCTAAAATATCCTTGGTTTTAACCAATTGTATAGTTAACGCTCTATCGGACTTTTTTATTTTTGTTTTTGATACATTTTCCGGTTTATAATCTGACACCGCGGCAGATAGAATGGCCACATCTGCAGAATCAAATTCTTTCAATGTGGCTTGGTACATACCTTCTGCAGTTGTAACAGGTATTACTGATATTAGGTCATTATTCACCTTTTCATGAGTAGGACCAGAAATTAAACGAACCTCTGCTCCCAAATTTGCAGCAGTTTTTGCAATTTCAAATCCCATTTTACCACTGGAATGATTCCCTATATATCTAACAGGATCTATTGCCTCGTAAGTTGGACCCGCGGTAATTACAAATTTTTTGTCTTTTAATGGGAGAGAATCAATTATATATCTCTCAATAAATACAAGTATATCTTCAGGTTCCGCCATTCTGCCTTCACCTAATAAGCCACTGGCTAATTCTCCTTCTGTTGCCGGAATTATTGTGTTCCCAAAACTATTCAGAATTTTAAAGTTACGCCTTGTAGTTGGGTGTTTGTACATATCCAAATCCATCGCAGGAGCAAAATAAACCGGACATTTAGCCGATAAGTAAACTGCCAATAACAAATTATCGCAAACACCATTTGCCATTTTTCCCATCGTGTTAGCCGTGGCAGGGGCTATAACCATTAAATCAGCCCAAAGACCCAATTCCACATGACTATTCCAGACAGCATCTTCCTCATCTTCATTTATAAAAGATGAGTATACTGGATTATTTGATAAAGTCGATAAAGTTAAGGGAGTAATAAAATCCTTAGAAGCAGGTGTCATTACTACTTTAACTTCGGCACCTGCTTTAATGAATAGTCTAACTAATGAGGCGGACTTGTATGCAGCTATACCAGCAGTAATGCCTAGTAAAACGTTCTTGCCGCTAAGTATTGACATGTCTTCTATTCTGGAGTTTCGTCCTCAGTGTTCCTGTAATAGATCTTATCTTCTAACCACTCTTGTATCGCTAATGCATGTGGTTTAGGTAATTTTTCGTAGAATTTAGACACCTCGATTTGCTCTTTGTTTTCAAATATTTCTTCCAGGCTATCTGTGTAGGTTGCAAATTCTTCTAATTTTTCAATTAACTCTTTTTTAATTTCAGAGTTTATTTGTTCTCCACGTTTAGCAATTACGGAAATTGCTTCGTAAATATTTTGAGTAGGAACATCAATATCATTTCTGTCGTAAGTGACAGTTTCTATAGGAGCTTTGCTTTTTTTGAAATCCATAGTAATTAATTATTAGCTTTTTGTATTATATTTTTGAAGTTGGTTATTAACCTGTTGAAGCATATCATTTACAATTTGTAATTTATCTGAGCTCGGAAAATTCCCTAAAAATGAATCAAGATAATTTTGTGCAGTTTTAAGTCGCCCCTGCTTTTTGTATTCCACACTGTTAACTGCAAGCTGATAAGCAGAATCCAGCCTGAAATATAGAGCTTCTTCTCTTAAAACCGAACCCGGGTATTCCAGTAAAAAATTATTAAATGAGTTTATTGCAGCTTTAAAATCGGTAATATTGTTGTATTGCTTAGCAATCTCGAATGCTTTCTTTTCTAAATTAAAATCGAGCTCTTTAACCATTCTATTGGCTTCTTCAATGTACTCAGAATCAGGATATGTATTTATGAATACTTGTAATTTTTCTAAAGCATCTACAGTGTCCTCCTGATCTTTCGTATATTTTGGACACAACAGATAATAGCTTTTTGCTGAAACAAATGCGGCCTCTTCAACTTTTTCACTCTTTGGATAAGAAGTGACAAATCTTTCAAACTGATAACCGGCTAAATAGTAATCTTTCATTTCATAAAAAGACTTCGAATACATGTACATCAGCTTTTCTGCTTGAGGTTTACCTCTGTAATTTGGAACTATCTGCACAAATAGCCTATTCGCCTTGGCAAATTTTCCTTCATCAAATAATTGAGTGCCCAATTTAAACTTTTCGGCTACACTTTCACTTTTCAAAGCCTTTTGAAATTCACTACATGAACTCAAACCAATCACCAAAACAAATATGTAAAAAAATTTCTTCATGAATTTTAAACAGGATGCAAAATTAAGCATTTATAACGGATTTAAAAAACTAATATTTTTGCTAAAATATAGCTTGAATTGTACTTAATGCTATGATTAAGTTTTATTTAACTAATACATCTGGTTAAAACTGGTTTATGAACTTATCTATATTTTCCTTTAGCTCCGCACTAGCAGGAACCAAAGGCAATCTTACTCTATCAGAACATAATCCCAAAGAAGACAGCACTCTCTTTATACCAGCCGGATTATTTTCAGAAAAAATTAGGTTTATAATTTCCATTAGCCTGTAGTGTATATCATATGATGGCTTGGCCTTACCCTGTAAGCCTAAACGGATCATTTCTGAAAACTCTTTAGGAAACGCCTGACCTATTACAGAAATAACACCAGAACCTCCAGCTAGAACAACACCTAAGGCCAGATCGTCGTCACCTGAAATAACCAGAAAATCTTCAGGTTTGTCCCTTAATAATTCTAGATATTGAGCCACATTATTACCTGCCTCTTTTACCGCTACAATATTTTTAAAATCTTTCGCAAGCCTTAAAGTAGTTATTGGTTCCATATTTTTAGACGTCCTTCCTGGCACATTATATAATATTATAGGTACTGGCGAAACTTCTGATATGGCTTTGAAATGCTGGTATATACCTTCTTGTGTGGGTTTACTATAGTAAGGCGATACAGATAATAATGCAGTCATTTCGCTTAGATCTGTTGAGTTAATTTCTTCAATGACCTGGGTAGTATTATTACCTCCAATACCTAATACCATAGGCACACGCCCTTTATTGGCTTCTATAACAGATTTTATTATATGTTTCTTCTCGTCCTTTGTTATTGTTACACTTTCACCTGTCGTTCCGGAAATTACAAGATAATCTGTTCCATTTTCAATATTAAAATTTACAATGTTTTTTAGTGCTTCATAATCAACGGTTAAATCATTTTTAAAAGGAGTTACCAAAGCAACACCAGTTCCTACTAGTTCCTTCATTTATATTTTTTTTAGTATGGTTAAGTACTTTATTAATTCTTTTGTAAACACATTAAACTGATTTGGCAGAACATTTAATATTAGATCATAAAACCTTTCATCTTTATTAGAAATTCCTACTTTAAAATTCGCCTTAGAAAGTGCTAAAATTAAGTTAAGTTCCAAGTTGTCGTTCTTAAAATAACTCACCAATATATCAAAAGGTGTGTTCAAGAAAGATTGCAATTCATTATTTTTAATTTTTCCCTTCCACCCTATTTGCTTTTCCGAAAATAACAATTCTCTTGACATCTCTAATAATTTGGGGTCTTCTACAAAACCTATAATTTTAATTTTATTGGGATTTATTTTTAATTCTTCAAAAAATATTCGGAACGATTCAAAGTCATTATATTCACTCATATTCAGAACAATACCAACAGATTCAATTCTCTTTGATGAAATTTGAGCACTTCTTCTACCAACTAATTTGTTAATAAATTTTTGATTTGATTTCTCTTTAAAACCCTTTAAAATCATTTATATTTAATGCTTGATACAAATGTAATAAAGTACATTTAAAAATATTCAAATTAATGACCTATAAAAGTATCTTGATGTTTGTTCTTTGTTTAGCGGTGGTAAACTGTAAAAAAGAACCTGAATTTGTTTCAAAAATAATAGCAATAAATTTAAATATTACAGATAGCCTGGAGACAGCTCAGGAAATAAACTCTTTTATAAATCCCTATAGAGAACATGTGAATAAGGATCTTAGTAATGTTTTGGCATATTCAGTTGACACCTATTCAAAATCTGATGGCGAATTAAATACGGCCATAGGGAATTTCATGGCAGATATGGTCTATGAGCAAGCTAACCCAATATTTAAATCCAGAACAGGCAAGGATATAGATTTTGTACTGTTAAATCATGGAGGAATTCGTTCCATAATTTCAAAAGGGAATATAACGACCAGAACAGCATATCAAGTTATGCCATTTGAAAATGCCATTGTAGTCTTGGACCTAAAAGGACAACAAGTTCAGGAACTAATTGATTATTTAGCAAGAAATAAGCGTGCCCATCCTATTTCAAAACTAAACATTGAATTGGATGCTGAATTCAATTTAAAAAAAACTCTAATAGATGGAAACCCATTTGACTTAAACAAAAATTATTTGGTTTGTACCAATGATTATCTGGCAAACGGTGGAGATCGAATGAATTTTTTTAAGACAAATGATAGTCTGTATATTTTGGATTATAAAATTAGAAATGCTCTGATCGATTATTTTCAAAAGGTAGACACTATAAGCCCAAAAAGAGATAATAGATTTATTCAATTACAGTAATATGAAAAGACGAGAATTCATAGAGCAAACTGTAGCAGCTTCCGCTTTAGTGACATTAGGAGGTTTGGGCCTTCAATCCTTTGTTTCATCGAACCTAAAACATATTACAATTCTACATACGAACGATGTACATAGCCATATTGATCCTTTTGGCCCTGAGGATGGGAGAAATGCAAATCAGGGAGGTGTTGCAAGAAGAGCAGCATTGATTAAGTCTATTCGAAAAGAAAATCCAAATACTTTATTGTTAGATGCCGGAGATATTTTTCAGGGAACTCCATATTTTAACTACTATGGCGGTGAGTTGGAATTCAGGTTGATGAGTATGTTGAAATATGATGCAGCCACTATAGGGAACCATGATTTCGACAATGGTATTGATGGATTATATACCCAATTACCGCATGCTAATTTCAATTTTGTTTCCGCCAATTACGATTTTAAAAACACCATTTTGGATACTCATGTTAAACCCTATAAGGTTTATAAGAAAGGAGGCATCAGAATCGGGGTGTTTGGATTGGGAATTGAATTGCAAGGTCTTGTGGATAACAGGCTTTATAAAGAAACCGTTTATTTGGATCCAGTCGAAATCTCTCAAGATATGAGCAGGATTTTAAGAATTGAGGAGAAATGTGATTTAGTTATTTGTTTATCTCACCTTGGATATTATTATAAGAATTATTCAAAAAAGGCTAGTGATCTTAATTTAGCAAGGGCTACTAAAGACATAGATTTAATAATTGGGGGACACACACATACATTCTTACCAAAACCTACTATTGAAAAAAATATTGAAGGTAAAAATGTTTTGGTTAATCAGGTCGGATGCTATGGGCTAAAACTTGGTCGAATTGATTTTTATTTTGATTCAAACAAAAATAAATCAGGAAAAGGTACTTCAATTATTGTTTAAGACACTACCTCAGTAAGTTTTGGAGAATTTTTCTTTTTGTAAAATCCGGATATATACAGATATAAACAATAAATGGTAACTAAGTATAAAGATTTACTTAAAAAATCGAAAATCCAGAAGTAAAGATAATACTCATCTATTAAGAACAATACATCAGAGAAAATTAAGCTTATGGACACGAGCAATAACAATATGGATTGCTTTGTTTCAGAACTTAAATAAAGTGTAAAAGAAAACAAGGCAAATAATAATAGCGAAACCAATCTAACAACAATTAAACTTAGTTCAAGATTATTTAAAACGACTTCTTTAAAAATCTCATAGAGAACATAAATAAAGTAGGCATTTATTGCGAATACAAATATTAAGTATAATCCTATAATTAAATTTATTCTAACTTTTTTAATTTTGAAAACCGTTTCGTAAAGCAAGCATAAATAACCAAGGCAATAAGCTATAGTCTCCAATTGCACACCTTGGACTTGTAAACCAAATAATCCAAAAACATTTCCTAATAAGGCAAATAGAATGAATCCTTTTAATAATATGCTAATTTTTGGATATTTGTAAATGAAGAGTCCCAAAATTGCTATTAATACCCATGGCTCGGTATAACGTGAGAATTCCTGTCCACCGGTTATTAAAGAAAAGATCTTTAAAAAAAACAATAGCAATACTAATAGTAATATTTTGTTATTAGATTGCTTTATCCAATTAGTAATCATAATTAACATAAGTAGGTTGGACAAAGATATAACATATAATCGATTAATATAAACACTTTATCGATTTTTTTGTTAAATATTAATGCATTACATCTATTTATGAGGAATTTTTCCTACAATCAAAGAAGTAGATTGATTTTTAGGCAATAACTAAAACTTCTTCATATTCCAGTTTAGATTGAACGTAATAGAAGTAGAATCCAAGTATCAGGAATAGAGAATAAGAGACGTTAAGAATATGTGCGTCAGTACCATCCATTAAGTAATAATAAACGATTTGAATGACTTCTGATACAGCGATTGCCAACGATCCTAAAAACAAAATTAATGCTTTTTTGTCATCCCTATAGAAATAGTTGAGAAGCGAGACAGAAACCAGAATTGTGGTTGATACATTATAAAATAATTCCATAATATAGTCTATAGACGATACATAGTCTGACTGGAATTTTATAAGAACATAATTTGCATAAATATTTACTATGCCCAAAACTATTACATGGGCTTTAAAATATTTTAAAATATGTTTTTTACTTATTGACAATAATATTTCATATGAAAAAGCTAAGTATGCCATTATATATAGGGAGTTTCCTATATAATATTCCCACTCTAACCTGCGATTAAAACCATATATTGATATTAAATCTGAAACTGAATAGCAGATAAGGAAAATCATAAAATAGGGTGATATTTTCTTGCTATTTACAAAATATAATACCGCAAATAGTGGCACAATTAAAGCCCTGGAGGTATTAGACAACCAGAGATTTCCATTTATATAGGAAAAAAGGAATACCAAACTGCACAGCAGGATAAGGCCAACCAAATGTTTAGGCTTTAAAAAGTTCAATTTTTTTAGATTTGGGACTCAAATATAACTATTTGTGGTAATTCATCGATATATAAATGCATTTAATCGATGAAATGCATAAGAGTTTAATCCTTCAGCTTATCATTTCGAGGAAATCGTACTCGGATATTATAGGAATATTTAATTTATCTGCTTTAACTTTTTTACTTGGCCCCATATTATCTCCGGCTACTATATAGCTTGTTTTAGACGAAATAGAACTCGATACTTTTCCTCCATTGTCCTCGATCAGCTTTTTAAGTTCAGTTCTTGAAAGGGATTCAAATACACCTGAAACCACAAAAGTATTTCCTTTTAATTTTTCCGTCTGATTAGCCAATATTTCTGCAGAAATCTCAAGCTGAACACCATATCCAAGAAGTTTTTCGATAATTAATATATTAGCATCTGATGAAAAGAACTCAATCACGCTTTCTGCAATCTTAACTCCTATTTCATCTACATTAACTAAATCATCCTTAGTTGCCATAGTTAGAGCATCGATACTTTTGTAATGCTTCGCTAATTTTTTGGCAACAGTTTCACCAACATATCTTATGCCTAACGCGTAGAGTACCCTTTCAAAAGGTATTTGTTTGGATTGTTCAATTCCATTAATAAGATTTTCGGCACTTTTATCAGCCATTCTTTCCAACGGTACAATCTCTTCTTTGGTTAACCTATACAAATCGGAATAATCTGAAATTAAACCTTCATTGACTAAAAGTGCAACCGTTTCTCCTCCTAATCCTTCGATATCCATAGCTTTTCTTGATATATAATGCTGAATTCGTCCAACAATCTGTGGCTTACAACCGTTGTAGTTTGGGCAGTAATGTTGGGCTTCACCTTCAGTTCGGACCAATTCTGTTTTACACTCCGGGCATCGTGAAATATATTTTGTCGGTTTTGAGTCCTTGGTTCTCTTAGAAAGATCCACAGCTATAATTTTTGGAATAATTTCCCCTCCTTTTTCCACGTATACCTCATCTCCTTCTCTAATATCCAATTTTTTTATTTGGTCTGCATTATGTAAAGATGCACGCTTTACGGTTGTTCCTGCTAATTCTACCGGTTCCAGATTTGCCACAGGTGTGATGGCTCCTGTCCTGCCAACCTGATACGAGATACCATTTAACCTCGTTGAAACTTGTTCCGCTTTAAATTTATATGCAATTGCCCAACGAGGTGCCTTAGCTGTATAACCCAATTCATCCTGTTGATGCAGATTATTCACTTTAATCACAACTCCATCTGTTTCATATGGTAATTCATGACGATGAATATCCCAATAATTGATATACTCCAAAACCTCATCAATCGAATTGGCTAGTTTTGCTTCTATGGGTACCTTAAATCCCCATGTTCTGGCATGTTCTAAACTTTCGAATTGAGTTTTAACAGCTAAATTATTCCCCTTTAAATTGTACAATAAACACACCAGAGGACGTTTAGCAACCTCTGAACTATCTTGCAATTTTAAACTTCCTGAAGCCGTATTTCTGGGATTTCTGTAGGGCTCCTCTCCTATTTCAATGCGTTCTTCGTTCATTTTATTGAAACCATCCCAAGGCAAAACAATTTCGCCTCGAATATCGAATTTTGTAGGATAATCACCTATTAATTTCAAAGGAACAGATTTAATTGTTTTTACATTGGTCGTTACATCATCACCTTGAAAACCGTCACCCCGAGTGACTGCACGAAATAAACTTCCATTTTCGTAAGTTAAACTGATGGAGGCTCCATCATATTTAAGTTCACAAGTGTAATGAATGTCTCCATCAACCATCTTTTTTATTCTGGTTTCCCAATCCAACAAATCTTTTTTACTATAGGAATTGTCCAAGGAATACATTCTGTGTTCGTGAACAACAGTCTTGAAATTCTTTGTTACTTCTCCTCCAACTCGAAGTGTAGGTGAATTGGCATCATAATATTCAGGATGTTTGGTTTCCAACTCCTGAAGTTCTTTTAACATAGTATCGAACTCATAATCACTAATAGTTGGATTATCCAAAACATAATAATTGTAATTATGTCGACGTAATTCCGATCTTAGTTCCTCAATTCTTTTTTTATTCTCCATAATTAAATTCCCTCTTTACTCAACCATTTAGGACTAGGTCTTGGTATGTAATTATCCATTTTATACAATAACCCATCAATTGATTCATCTACAACCACGGCATCTAAATTTGTTTGTTTTAAAAATCCCTTTTTAACCATGGTTTGGCCTAACTCCAAAAGGTCATTGTAAAATCCATTTAAATTTAAAATTCCAATTGGTTTTGCGTGTAATCCTAATTGCCCCCAAGTCGTGATCTCAAAAAACTCATCCATAGTTCCAAATCCACCAGGAAGAATCATAAACCCATCACTTTTCTCATACATAACTACTTTTCTTTCATGCATGTTATCTGTAATAATTAACTCACTTAAGTTAGGATGATACACTTCTTTCATTTTTAAAAACTCAGGTATTACACCTATTGCATCACCCTTATGATCCATGACTCCTTTTGCTACTTGTCCCATTATGCCTATTTTGGCAGCACCGTAGACTAACGTTATTTTCCTATTCGCAAACTCAATGCCTAACCTGTATGCCTGAGTTACTATTTCATGGTCATTACCCTCACTGGATCCACAAAAAACTGATATAGCTTTCATATATATCTGGTTGCTTTAATCATTCTATCCTTATTATAAATATCCTTTTTCAATTCAATATTTTTAAACTCTTGATCTTCTAATAATCTCTTTACCTTAATACCCATAAACTCATTGATCTCAAAATACAACAAACCCTCATTCTTTAAATTAGCACATGCAAATTTTGAAATAGCGCTAAAGAACTTTAATGGATCATTATCTTCCACAAATAATGCTACATGAGGCTCATAATTTAATACGTTAGGCTTTATCTCATCTTTATCCTGTGTTCTTACATAGGGAGGATTGGAAACAATAATATCGTATTTTTTGTCTTGAACAACATTTAGGTTCTCATTAAGAATATTTGCCTTTATAAATTCGACTTCTACATTATTTAAAATGGCATTTTCCTTAGCCAGTTCAATTGCATCTGAGCTAACATCCAGTGCACATATTTTAGAATTTGATAGATGTTTTGCCAATGAAATTGCGATACACCCACTGCCCGTTCCTATATCTAAAACTTGTAATTCAGATTCGATATTGGCATTCTGTAGAATCCAATCAATGAGTTCTTCAGTTTCCGGGCGTGGAATTAATACATGATTATTAACTTTAAACTTTAACCCGAAAAACTCTGTTTTACCCAAAATATACTGTATGGGTTTTTCATTCTTCAAATCATCTAAAGCCTTAAATATAGGGTCTTGCTCTTCTTTAGTGATAGATAATTCAGGTTTTAAGGCTAATTCTATTCTGAAAATATTAAAATAATCATCAATCAACATGAAGAAGAAACTATCTACTTCTTCTTTTCCGTAAATTAAATCTAGCTCTTGATTGAATATGTCTTTAATATCTTTTAACCTCATAATTCTTTAATCATCCAAACACCACATGAATAGTGCCCTGTATTTCCTAATGGTCCAACCAAATGCTTAAAACCGTATGATACGTAAATATGAATAGCCGCTTTTAATTGAGATGCAGACTCTAAATAACATTTTTTATATCCTAAATCCTTTGCTGCTTGTAAACATTGTTCAATCATCAGTTTTCCGAGTCCATTACCTCTAATTCTTGGGGCATAGTACATTTTTTGAAGTTCACAAATATCATCATCCAAATTCTTTAAATGCTTGATTCCTGCTCCTCCAAGTATTTCTCCTTCCTTATCTATTACAAAATAAACTTCGTTATCTTTTTGATACGATTCAAACATTTGAGTCGTTTCAAAATCCTCATAAGCTGTCCCTGTTAATGGAATTTCAAACTCATGAAAACAATCTTTAATTATTTTCTCAATTTGAGCATTATCTCCTTGATTAATTTCTCGAATAACAATATTATTATTAATCACTTTAAAACAGTATTTTTGAGACCTTGAAGATACATTAAATTAGAAAAATTCATGATTAAGAAACTCACAATCTTATCAACAATACTGTTGATTGTAGTTAGTTGTAAAGTAAAAGAAAAACCGGAGTTTTTGCGAGTTGAAAACATTAAGGTTTTGGAGTCCACAGCAGAATCTGTTACTTTAACTGCAGATGCTTTCTTTTTAAATCCGAATGATATTGGTGGAGAATTAAAGTCTGATGGGATTAAAGTTTTTGTAAACGATAATGAAATGGCAACTGTTTCCTCTGAAAGCTTCAAAGTTCCAGCAAAAAAGGAGTTTAGTATTCCATTGAAAGCCAATATCCCGGCTGACAGCATTTTTAGCGGAAAAAATATAGGTGGTCTTATTGGTAGTTTATTTAGTAAAAACCTCAAAGTCCAGTATAAAGGTGATATCAAATACAAAGCTTTGGGATTCACCTATACCTATGAAGTGGATAAAACTGAAAACGTAAAGATTAAATTGTAATTGATCACCCACGAATTTTACATACAACGCTGTTTGCAGATCGCCAAAAATGGGTTGGGTTCCACGCGACCTAATCCTATGGTAGGTTGTGTAATCGTTTATGAAAACAAAATAATTGGTGAAGGGTTCACAAGTCCTTATGGTGGTGATCATGCAGAAGTTAATGCGATTAATTCAGTTAAAGATAAATCGCTTTTAAAAGGAGCTACTTTGTATGTAAGTCTTGAACCATGCTCACATCATGGAAAAACGCCTCCTTGCAGCGATTTAATTATTGAAAATAAAATTCCAAACATAGTAATTGGTTGTTTAGATTGTAATGAGAAAGTTGCTGGTAAGGGTATCGAAAAACTAAAAAGATCTGGTTGTGATGTTACTATTGGAATTTTAGAAGATGAGTGTAAACAACATCATAAACGATTTTTTACTTTTCATGTTAAAAAACGTCCTTATATAATTTTAAAGTGGGCTCAAACCTTAGATGGGTTGATCGCGCCTAATACAAAGAATGAATTAAAACCGGTTTGGATAACCAATGAAATCTCAAGGCAACTGGTTCATAAATGGCGATCAGAGGAACAGGCTATATTAGTAGGTAATAATACGGTTTTACAAGACAATCCTACCCTAACTGTTCGGGATTGGACTGGACAAAATCCAACAAGAATTGTGTTAGATCCAAAAAAATCACTTCCTATAGATTTTAAAGTATTTAATAATGATGCTAAAACAATTAGTATTTCTGACCAAGACATTGATTATTCAAACCAAATTGCCAAACAGGTTTGTGAGTTTTTGCATGGAAACAAAATTAATTCTGTAATTATAGAAGGAGGTGCACAAACTCTTCAATCCTTTATAAACGACGATCTGTGGGATGAGGCTCGAATTTTTACAGGAAATGTAGAATTTGGACAGGGTTTAAATGCACCTACATTGATTGGTAATCCGATATCTGAATCAAAAATAGAACAAGACATTCTAAAATTCTATGTAAATGATTAAGAACCTGGTTTTTGATTTTGGAGACGTATTTCTAGATTTGGATAAGCCTGGAGCCATGCAAAATGCTTTAGATTTATTTCAAATTGATGCCTTAACAGAGGAAATGTTTGCCGTTAATTGTTTGTATGAACAAGGGCTTATATCCACTTCAGAATTTGCAGATTTTTATTGCAATTACTTCTTACACATTTCAAAACAAGACCTAATAGATATTTGGAATTATGTTTTGAAGCAATTTCCAAGATATAAATTTGACTTTCTAAAACAATTATATAAAACCGGTGATTATCAGTTGATACTTTTAAGCAATACAAACGAACTACACATTAATTGGGTTAAGCAAAATGTTTCATTCTATGAAGAATTTAAAAGTAACTTTCATAAATTTTATTTATCACATGAAATCCACTTGAGAAAACCAGACAAGGAGATATTTGAATTTGTGCTAAACGAGAATCAAATACTTGCCAGTGAATCACTCTTTATAGATGACACAAAAGAAAACACAGATGCTGCAAGTAAGTTGGGTTTTTACACTTGGAATATTGATGAGACAACTGAAGATATAGTCAATCTGTTCACTATTAAAAAGGATCTGTTTTGATATATCTTTTATTAAGCATTGCAGCTTCTACAATTATTTTAATTCTATTCAAATTATTCGATAGATACAATGTTAATACGCAACAGGCAATTGTTGTAAACTATCTCGTGGCGTGTGCGAGTGGACTGATCACATATAACGCTCCAATTCATCTAAATGATATAGTGTCTTCCAGATGGTTTATAGGAGCATTGTTGCTGGGATTTTTATTTATATCGATTTTTAATGTCATGGCGTTAACTGCTCAACGAAATGGATTGTCTGTTGCATCGGTTGCGGCTAAAATGAGTGTGATAATTCCTGTTGTATTCGGTCTCTATGTTTACAAGGAAAGTATGGGAATGCAGAAAATTATTGGAATTTTATTAGCTCTTATAGCGGTTTATTTAACATCGATTAAAACAAAAACAACTATAAATAGTAGTAAAGGATTGTTATTACCAATTGTCCTATTCCTTGGTTCCGGAATTATTGATACATCTATTAAATATCTGGAAACAACTTATGTGGCAAAAAATGGAATTCCCATCTTCTCTGCTACTATCTTTTTCTTCGCAGGAGTTATTGGTCTTGTCGTATTGATTACAAAATACTTCAGGAAAACTTACAAATTTGATTTAAAAAGTATTTACGGAGGTATTGCTTTAGGAATTGTAAATTATGGTTCGATCTATTTCCTCTTAAAAGCTCTGCAATACGAAGGAACTGAAAGTTCAACTATTTTTACCATAAATAATGTTGCAATAGTTATGTTATCTACTTTAACGGGACTTATGCTATTTAGAGAAAAATTGTATCCTAAAAACTGGATAGGAATTCTAACAGCTATAATTTCCATTATTTTGGTAACCTTATCATAGTTATGGAATCAGATTTTTACAGAACTATTTTAACACCTTCTTCAGAAGTAATCTATAAAGAAAAGAGTAGTAAATTCTTTGGTTATGCTTTTCCTTTATCGAACGAAGATGAAGTTAAAACACAAATTGAAGCATTAAAAAAGCAACATCATTCTGCCAGACATTGGTGTTATGCGTATCAGTTAGGAACAGATAAGATAAAATATCGAGTAAACGACGATGGTGAACCTAGTAACTCTGCTGGAATGCCTATCTACAGGCAGATTCAGTCATATAGTGTTACCAATATTCTAATTGTAATAGTTCGATATTTTGGAGGAATAAAACTTGGTGTAGGAGGATTGATAAGTGCCTATAGAACAGCTGCTCAAATGGCTTTAGAAGAATCTAAAATTGTAAATCAAATTATCACTAAAGAATTTCTATTAAGTTTTGATTATAAAAACATGAATCAGGTCATGCGAATAATTAAAGAACGAAACTTAAAAGTCTTGACCCAGAAGTTAGAAATGGATTGTAAAATTAAAATTTCTGTCAGAAAAAAAGATTCAGAAATTGTATTTAAAAATTTTGAAGACCTTTATAAGGTTACAATTACATCACTTTAACGGATATTTTTGCAGTTTGTCTAAAATGTAATTTGGACAGCGAATTGGCTTTTTCGTTTTCATATTTACGAAGACCAAAACAGTATTCGCATTTGTAATAATTTCACCCTTTTCGTTCTTAATTTCATACACAAATTCAATACGCGCAGAAGGCATTTTTAAGAGTTGTGTTTTTACATTAATTATGTCATCATAATACGCTGATTTTTTGAAATTTATATTCAAGGATAATACTGGTAACATGATTCCATCTTCCTCCATTTTTTTGTATGAAACGCCCAGTTTACGGAGCCATTCAATACGTCCCATTTCCAGATACTGTGCGTAATTTCCGTGATATACATAACCCATCTGATCAGTTTCACCATATCGGACTCTGATTTCAATTTCATCACTGTATATCA
>CAJIBV010000392.1_pt1 | contig 18315 bp, 12 predicted proteins | sample 9199431 | NCBI WGS metagenome assembly CAJIBV01 (sample SAMEA7708314, study PRJEB35096) | sediment metagenome | biome: marine neritic benthic zone biome [ENVO:01000025]; feature: sediment [ENVO:00002007]; material: shallow marine sediment [ENVO:03000034] sea grass bed [ENVO_01000059] ...
ACCAGTTAGATCACTAAAGAAGAATGGTTCTTTTGGAGTTCCTGAGAACCCTGCTTCATTTTTATCCATTTTTACTATACCATCAATATTAACAATTTGTTTAAATTGTGACGCATCAAGAACAAACGGAAGAGTTAGCTTATAATTTTCATTTATCAAGTCATTATCAATAGACACAAAATTATGACTGTACTCATTGGTTTGAATAGTTTTATTACCCGTGTTATCTAATTTATAACAGATGGCGAAGCCGTGATCCAATAATTCAATAGTCTTAGTTAAATGGTAACTATAACCATTTACAAAGTCAGAAACACAATTCAATATGATTGAATTTGCAGTGAAATTAAAATTAAATAATGCAGGTTTAACTTGATAATTTTTAAAGAACCCATAGTCACTATCTTCCTTCTTCAATAGCCCTACTCCAATTTTATGAAACCATTCTCCAATTTTTGTCTCATCAAAGCCCACAGCCTCTTCAATACCAAATTCATTATAAAATCCCTTTCCAAAATTAGTTGGGTCATCCACATCCGTTCTTTCAACACTGGAGAACTTTCGACCCTTGTATTTAACCATTGTTATCTTTCCAGTCCAGTCAAATCTTGGTAGCTGATACCCTTCTTTTGGAAGATCAATAATAATTTCAACGTTTTTATTTTTTAGGATATGTGGCATTCTTATGATTTTAATTATTTAAAGATAAACCATACCGAATAAAAAAACCACGATATATTCGTGGATTATTCAATGAAAGGTGATCGCGACAGGATATAATTTCCTGAAAGCACTCCGTGCTGAAAATCAACAAAAGAAATGACAGCTAGGTCCAAAATAAAAAAGCAAGCTCTTTATTTTGAACTTGCTTTATTTCAACTTTTTGTTGATTTATTCGTGATCGCGACAGGATTCGAACCTGTGACCGTCTGCTTAGAAGGCAGATGCTCTATCCAGCTGAGCTACGCGACCGGACTTTAAAGGATTACCTCGCTGTGCTCCGTGATCCTGAATTGGCTGTCGCCAATAAAAAAAACCGCTTATTTTTTTAAGAAAGTAAACTTTCTACAAAAATTTGCATTTTATTTTATGTCGGGGTGGCAGGATTCGAACCTGCGACCTCCGCGTCCCAAACGCGGCGCGATAACCGGGCTACGCTACACCCCGAAATTTGCGGAGAGACCGGGATTAACTGTGTTGATCCCAAATACTGCATCCTGCAAATAGACCTGGAAACTCCCGTTGGAGTATTCAAAGTTTTACTCTCAAAATTATAGCCAAAACAAGCTTTGCAAGAATTTTTCGAATAAATCTTAATCAGTCCTATTTGATTGCGGAGAGACCGGGATTCGAACCCGGGCAACACTTACGCGTTGACAGATTAGCAATCTGCTCCATTACCACTCTGGCACCTCTCCTATTCTTTTTTTAAGAACTTACATTTTAAAATTTAAATGCGGATGCAAATGTAACTTTTCATCTTAAACAACGCAAACTATTTATTCAGTTTTTATGCAAATATTATTATTCTGGATATTCAATTCTCAGGTGATATATATTGGCCAATTTATGCTTTAAAACTTTTTTAATAGATTGAATCTCCTTAAAGGTTATGTTCGCATTAATAAATTGATCGTCTTCCATTTGCTTATTAACAATGTTCTCTACGAACACATCAATTTTAGACGATGTAGGTTCTTTCAAACTTTTCGATGCTGCCTCTACACTATCACACATCATTAAAATAGCTGTTTCCTTGCTAAATGGTTTAGGCCCTGGATATTTAAATTCTTCCACATTAAAGTCTTCATTGGAACTTTTCTCCTTCATATAAAAATAATATACAAAGGTAGTACCGTGGTGTGTTCTTATAAAATCGATGATCCTGTCAGGTAGGTTATTTTTCTTAGCGATTTCAATTCCATCTAATACGTGTCTGATTATAATTTGAGCGCTTTCAGAGGGTGATAATTCATCATGAGGATTAATACCGGTTGATTGATTCTCAGTAAAAAAAGTTGGGTTTTTCATTTTGCCAATATCATGATAAAGTGCGCCAACACGAATTAACATGGCGTTTGCTCCTACTTCATTTGCTGATGCTTCTGCTAAATTTGCTACATTCAATGAGTGGTGGAAGGTTCCTGGTGCTTTATTAGATAGCTCCTTTAATAATTTAGTATTTGTATCCGACAATTCTAAGAGAGAAACATCCGAAACCAATCCGAACAGTTTCTCGTAAGCATAAATTAGTGGCTGAACAAATAACGTTGCCAGACCGTTAATTATAAACAATCCAAAAATTTCATATTTAAGAGTTTCAATTGTTCCGTCATGAATAACGGAAAATGCAAAATATGCGATCAAATAAATAAGAGTAATCTGCCCTACAGATATGAAAAGATTGGCTCGTTTATAAAGTTCCGAAACAGTAAGTATAGTCACAATCCCTGCAATAATTTGAAGGAACATATATTCGTAGTTATTTGGTACAATAAAACCAAGTAATAAAACCGTTATGACATGAGCAAAAAGGCCCAACCGAGCATCAAAAAATGCCTTTAAAACTAATGGTAAAATACAGATTGGGATAATATAAACATAAGCTGCATTATAGTCCACAATTAGGGTAGTAAGCAACACCATTAGAATAATATTGAAAAAGATAAAGGTAACTTTAGTATTATTATTAAAAACTTCTATTCTGTACTTCCTTAGAAACAATAACAACATTAAAAGTGCCATTGCCACAAGAAGAGTATAGGCAACGACGATTACGTAATAACTGGACTCACTCCAAACCTGAGATTGATATTCTGCTTCTAATGATTGTAGAATTTCGAACTTATCACCTTCAACAACTTCTCCTTTAGAAATAATTAATGTCTCCCTGTCGATACTTCCTCTGGTATAGGAAATTTTATCTAATTCCTCTTTTAAGGCACTTTCAGTTATATTAGTATTGAGGGTTGTGTTTGGTTGTATTATATCAAAGAAAAGAGAAATTAACTGATTTTTATACTTATCCAATTCTTTAACAGCTATTTGCCTCTCTAATATATTTCTTATATCATTTATATCGACTAATTCGGAAAAATTGGTCTTAGCTAATTCTTTTTGGTTTGATAGTAGAATAACCTGTGAACCAGGAACAATGTCATATACATCTTTTAACACACCATATTGATATACTTTTTGAAGAATTTCCTCAGCTTTAACAAAAACTTTGTTTAATTCATTCTCAGGTATTGTATCTGGAATAAATTTAGAGAATTCGTTTTTATAATTAGAAATTACGGACTGTATTAAAGTAGAATCAACATCAAAATATTGAATTGCTTCTTCCTCAATCTTTTTTATTTCCGAATTTATTTCTTCATCGGATTTTTTAATGGCAAAATCAAAAGGAGCATAAAGATTCTCCGATTGCCATGGTTTACCATTTTCAAAACTATATTTAAATTTTCCACTTTTTGGAAATAAATACACGATTAAAACAGTAGTGAAGACAAATAAGATTATCTTATAAAACAGATAATGGTTTTTATAAATGGTATTGATTAAGTCTTTCATTTAAGAGCCTATGGTCATCAAAAGTAATAAATAATGATGACACAAGATTTAAGATTTATTTTTTGACAAACCATCTTCTAAGCGTATTGGTCTGTGTTTCTTAACCCATTCTGCATAACTTGTGTAACCATTAGCTTCGTTAATAGCTTTAGTTCTGTTTAGTATCCCTTTAATTATATTTTCAGGTTGAATTTCTTTAGATCCGATTTCCTCAATAATTGAATCAATACTATCCAAAACGGCTTTTTTTATTGTTGAATTTATATTATTTAACCACGCTTCTAAAGCATCATCAGTCAAATGTTCATCTATGATCCTCCTTGTTATTTTCTGCCCATGCTGTTTAGACTCTTGAATGTTGCCTCTTCCCGTTACTGCATTTCCAACAGCAAACACATTATCAAAACCAAATACATGATAATCTGCGTGCTTTCTCATTTTCAGCGTATTATACTCGTATTGTAAACCTTCTATTTGCTCTGGCAAACTCCCAATTGAAGAAACAATAAGGTCAGATCTTAATTCTTCGATTTCATTTTCTATAGGGACAATTCGGCCATTGTAAATCATCACTTTTTGTAATACTAATCCTTTTAAAGTATTATCTTCTTCTATAAAATCAATTGGAATCCGTAATGGTTTAAAATTAAATTTATATTTTTTAAGATAATTATTCAACAACTTTGCGGAAACCAGCCTTGCTTTATCCCTACTCTGTTTAGATTCATCTTTTGGGGATTTGAGTGGCATGTCCTCGGCGTTTCTTCTATATACCAGATTAACGCCTTTAATTTTAAATTTTTTGTAGGATAGATTATGTTCCTCTAAAACTTTATCTATTCCATATTTTTCTAATTTAAACATTTCTGCTTCAATACCATGAATCTCCTGAAGCTTTTCTCGTACCCGTTCTATCATTAATATTTTAACGACATCTAGGGATGCCAATCCACCTCCAACTATGATAGCCTCATCCTTTATTTCGTAAATTTTTCCTTTATAATTAGGTTCATGATTGTGATTAAACCAGTAAATAAGATCATTTTGATAGATAAGCCCGTTATCTTTAAATTTATTTATCCCTTTTAATGGAAATTCTCTATCAAGCCAGGCACCATTTGCCAAAATTATAGCTGAAAATCCCCAATTACTGAAAAGGTCATTGAATTCTATATCTCTTCCAATCTTGACCAGAGGTACATATCTTATATTTTCGTGATCTAACTTCTTATCAATTTCATTTTCCTGTCGGTTCCTTAAATTGATATGCCACTTTGGAAGACCATCTTCTATTTTGCCATAAGGAAGGGCGTTCATTTCAAAAACAACAACCCGAAAACCACTTTTAGCCAATAAATTTGCTGCTTCTGAGCCGGATATGGAACCTCCTATAACTGCTATATAATGCTTTTTATGATTCTCCATTATTAGGTTCTTGATATAACATAAAATTAAACAATTTGAACCTTTATTAAGTAATCTATTTTAATTAAATTCGTATTCTGTAATTTTTATAAATAAAATAATGAAGGAAGTAGTAATTGTCTCAGCCGCAAGAACTCCTATAGGAAGTTTTTTAGGTAGTTTAAGTACTATACCTGCTCCAAAATTAGGTTCTATTGCAATAAAGGGAGCCTTGGATAAAATAGGACTAGATCCCGAGTTAGCCGATGAGGTCCTAATGGGAAATGTCGTACAGGCAGGAACCGGACAGGCTCCGGCAAGACAAGCTGCGATTTATGCTGGAATTCCAAATACGGTGCCTTGTACTACTATTAATAAAGTTTGTGCTTCCGGAATGAAAGCTGTTATGCAGGCAGCACAGAGTATTTCGCTTGGCGATACAGAAATTGTTATTGCAGGAGGAATGGAAAATATGAGTTTGATCCCTCATTATTATCATGCAAGAACAGCAAATAAATTCGGACCAGTTACATTGGAAGATGGTATGCAAAAAGATGGTCTCGTCGATGTTTACGATAAACATGCTATGGGTGTTTGTGCCGATCTGTGTGCTACTGAATATGAATTTACCAGGGAAGATCAGGACGCTTTTGCGATACAGTCTTACTCACGATCTGCGGCTGCCTGGAACAATGGTAAGTTCGATAATGAAGTTGTTTCTGTTATAGTTCCACAACGTCGTGGGGAACCTCTAGTGATTACAGAGGACGAAGAATTTAAAAATGTAAAAATGGATAAAATTCCATCATTACGCCCAGCTTTTTCCAAAGATGGAACTGTAACTGCAGCTAATGCATCAACAATAAACGATGGTGCTGCTGCACTTGTTTTAATGAGCAAAGAAAAGGCAAGCGAATTAAAATTAAAGCCATTAGCTACTATTAAAAGCTATGCTGATGCAGCTCAGGAACCTAAGTGGTTTACTACAGCACCTGCGAAAGCACTTCCTAAAGCGTTAGCCAAGGCAGGTATTGAAATTAATGATGTGGCCTTTTTTGAATTTAATGAAGCTTTTTCAGTAGTTGGTTTGGCCAATATGAAAATTTTAGGATTGACTGATGAAAAGGTTAATGTTAATGGTGGAGCAGTTTCATTAGGTCATCCGCTCGGTTGTTCTGGAGCAAGAATAATTGTTACTCTGTTGAACGTGCTTAACCAAAATAATGCCAAAATAGGGGCTGCTGCTATTTGTAATGGAGGTGGTGGTGCTTCCGCAATTATTCTTGAACGTAACTAATCATTTTTAAATGCAATACGGGATTTGTAATTTGAGTCTGATTCCCTTAAGATTGGAACCTTCTGATAAAAGTGAATTAGTTTCTCAGTTATTATATGGAGATCTGTTTAAATTATTAGAAAAGCGTAAAAACTGGAGTAAGGTTAGATTAACCTTCGATGACTATGAAGGCTTTGTAGATAATAAACAATTCAAAGAAATCTCGAAAGAAGATTATTTGAATATTCATAAAAATAGTCAAATATATTCTACAGATTTAGTTGAATTTATTCAGGACGAATATAATCAACTCTTACCTGTAGTTTTAGGATCTTCTTTAAGTGGATTAAGTTTTCTAAAGCACCAATTCGATGGTAATTCTAATTCTGGTATTAAACCAAAATCTAGTTTGATAAAAACAGCCTCATTATATATGAATACACCTTATTTATGGGGTGGTAAATCTCCATTTGGAATTGATTGCTCAGGTTTTACACAAATGGTATATAAGATAAATGGTTATAAATTGTTAAGAGATGCTTCACAGCAAGCAGCACAAGGTGAGGTGTTAAGTTTTATAGAAGAAAGTGAACCTGGCGATCTAGCTTTTTTCGATGACTCCGAAGGAGAGATCATCCATGTAGGTATAATACTAGAAAATAACTACATTATTCACGCCCATGGCTCCGTAAGAATTGACAGATTGGATCAATCCGGTATTTATAACTTGGAACAAAATAAGCATACCCATAAATTACGAGTGATTAAAAAGATTATATAAAAAAAGCCACTTTAAAAAGTGGCTTTTTTACTTCCATATATCGTGTCAGATTAATTAATTTCCGGCTTCAATCTCATCCACACGTTCTTTCATAGCATTGTAATTATCTGTGTCTCCCACAGCACTATAAATATTCATGAGTGTTTTTGCAGCTTGCAAGTTTTTAGGTTCTGATTCCAATGCTGAAACTAAATAAGGAATGGCATCTTTATATACTTGTTGCCTCTTTTCCTTTAATTCATCATATTTTCTATCGTCAGCAGCAGATGTTCCTAAATTATTCATTTCATCGACGATGGCCTGTTCTCCATCCAATATTAAAGCTGCCATATTTATTTGAGCGTTAATATAACCCGGATCAAGATCAATTGCTTTTTGATAATAACCTTTAGCCGATTCTTTGTCACCAGATTCATAAGACAAGACGCCCAAATTAAACTGAAGTTCAGGGTCTGTTGGATTCATAGTCGTCGCTTCCTGCATAAGCTCTTTAAATTTATCAATATTACCCATTTTGTAATGGACATTAGCCTCCGCCAATAATAAATTCAAATCCTCCGGATTTTCAGCCCTTGCATCTTTCATAGCATCAATTGCCATCTCATTCTTATCTTGACTGATATAAATTAAAGCAATATTCTTAACTATTTCTGAACGTTTAGAATCAGTCATTCTATCTTCTGGTTTCATATGAGTTCCTGATTTAACAGAAATATCTCTTAGTTGTTTACTACCAAAAAGTTCTTCTTTGCCCAATTCTTTATTGTACGCATAATATTCTTCAGCAATACCCGTATATTGTAATTCTTTCAGTTTCTTGTACATTCCTAGCGCATTATCGTAATCCTGACCATTTACAGCAGTTGATGCTGCAAAATAAAGATACATAGTATCCTTAGGTGACAATCTATAGGCATATTCAAATCCTTTTGATGAGCTCGCATATTCCTTATTTTCCAAAGATGTATTGGCCTTAGTTAAAATGGACTGAAGCATATTCGATTTAATTTCATTGATTTCACTGGAATAGCTTGATCCAGCCTTGTCAAAATTTTCCAAAGCACTGTCAAAATCTTGATTTGAGCCAGCTCCATTTGCATATAAGGCTTTTCCTTTTAGAAAATGATATTTTGCCTTCGTTTTACCATCAGCGGCTCCCATTAAAGATTCAACTTGTGTTAATACTGATTTAGCCTCTGCAAAATTATTTGCTTTAATTGCTTTATCAACAGCCTTTAATTCTTTTTTCTGAGCAAATGAAAATGCTCCAATAAATAAAGCTAAAGCAATTACAATCTGTTTTTTCATTTTATTAAATTTTAAGTTAAGTGTTATTCGTTATTGTTATCTGTTGGTAAATTATCAAGAGTTGTGCCATCTTTATTTTTTTCATTATTTTCATCATCAACCACTTCTATTACTTCGTCTTCATCGTGCATTACTTTTGCTACTGCTGCAATAGAATCACCACCTTTTAAGTTGATAAGCTTCACTCCCTGTGTTGCTCTTCCCATGACCCTTAAATCCTTAACTGCCATTCTTATGGCAATACCAGATTTATTAATAATCATTAAATCATCGTCATCGGTCACGTTCTTTATAGATACTAAGTTACCAGTTTTTGGAGTAATAGAGATAGTTTTTACACCTTTTCCTCCTCTATTCGTAATTCTATAGTCATCCAAATTAGATCGCTTACCGTATCCATTTTCTGAAACAACTAATATATTACTAGCCATATCATTGACCGCTATCATTCCAATAACTTCATCCGTCTCTTCATTTGCCAACCTTATACCTCTAACTCCTGAGGCATTTCTTCCCATAGGTCTGGTCTTCGCCTCTTCAAATCGAATAGCTTTACCAGATTTAAGGGCTAGCATAACCTGACTTTCTCCAGTAGTTAATTTTGCCTCCAACAACTCATCATCTTCTCTAATAGTAATAGCATTTATACCATTGGTTCGTGGACGCGAATATTGTTCTAAGGAAGTCTTTTTGACTTGCCCTTTTTTAGTGGCCATGATCACATAACGACTATTTATATATTCTTCATCTTTCAAATCCTGGGTACAAATAAAGGCCTTAACCTTATCATCCTGTTCTATATTTATTAGGTTTTGAATAGCTCTTCCTTTTGAAGTTTTACTGCCTTCAGGAATTTCATAAACCCGCATCCAGAAACATTTACCTTTTTGAGTAAAAAATAACATATATTGATGGTTTGTACCAACAAATAAATGTTCCAAGAAATCCTCATTTCTAGTAGTTGATGCTTTTTGGCCAACTCCTCCTCTATGTTGAGTTTTATACTCTGTTAGAGATGTCCGCTTAATATATCCGGCATGCGATATTGTTATAACAACTTTCTCATTAGGAATCATATCTTCAATGCTTAGATCTCCTCCTGCGTATTCAATTACAGACCTTCTTTCATCGCCATATTTTTCCTTAACTACAATCATTTCTTGCTTGATGATTTCCATTCTTCTTTCTTTCTTATCAAGAATATCCTTAAGGTCGGCGATGGTTTTTACCAATTCATCATATTCAGTTCTAAGTTTATCCTGCTCTAGACCCGTAAGTTGTCGTAACCTCATTTCTACAATGGCCTTGGCTTGAATCTCAGATAAATTAAATCTTTTAATTAATTTTTCTCTTGCTTCATCTGCGTTACTCGACGCCTTTATCAATTCAATAACTTCGTCTATATTGTCAGATGCAATGATCAATCCTTCAAGAATATGAGCTCGCTCTTCGGCCTTTCTAAGTTCATAGGTAGTTCTTCTTACAACTACATCGTGTCTATGATCTACAAAATGATGGATCATATCCCTTAGATTAAGCAGCTGGGGTCGACCTTTAACTAGTGCAATGTTATTTACACTGAATGATGATTGCAACGCTGTGTATTTGTATAGTTTATTTAAAACTATATTAGGTATGGCATCTCTTTTGAGAACATATACTATTCGCATACCATTTCTATCAGATTCATCTCTAATCGTCGAGATACCTTCAATTTTTTTGTCGTTTACCAGATCTGCAGTTTTTTTGATCATATCTGCCTTGTTGATCTGGTAAGGAATTTCTGTAACTATTATACATTCACGGCCTTTTACCTCCTCAATAATAGCCTTGGCGCGCATTACAATTCTTCCTCTTCCTGTCTTGAAAGCCTCCCTTACTCCATCATAGCCATAAATAGTTCCTCCGGTAGGAAAATCTGGAGCTTTTACATGGGTAATTAATTCATCAATTTCAATGTCCTTGTTTTCTATATATGCTATTATGCCATCTACAACCTCTGCTAAATTATGTGGTGGCATATTGGTGGCCATACCAACTGCTATTCCCGATGCTCCATTAACCAATAAGCTTGGTATTCTGGTTGGTAAAACAGTTGGTTCCTGAAGTGTATCGTCAAAATTTAGTTGATGATCAACGGTCTCTTTTTCAATATCTGCCAACATGTCTTCAGATATTTTTCGCATCCGAGCCTCTGTGTAACGCATCGCGGCTGGACTATCTCCATCTATAGAACCAAAATTTCCTTGTCCGTCAACCAGCATATACCGTAAACTCCATTCTTGTGCCATACGAACCATAGCATCATAAACCGAGGTGTCACCGTGAGGGTGATATTTACCTAAAACTTCCCCAACTATTCTTGCAGATTTTTTGTGTGCCGAATTAGATCTAACTCCTAATTCATGCATTCCATAAAGAACACGTCTGTGGACTGGTTTTAATCCATCTCTTACGTCTGGAAGTGCACGTGACACAATGACCGACATTGAATAATCAATGTAAGCCGATTTCATTTCATCTTCAATATTAATAGGAATTAATTTTTCTCCTTCTGTCATAAAATTTCAATAAAATTTATGTTATTTTCAAATCGTGCTAATATAACCATTTTACAAGTCTTTATATGCTTTTTGGAGTTCCAAAAATGGATTTTTTATTAACAATTTAAATGATGTTTTTCGTTAATAAGTAAGCTTTAATTTATTTTGATTTTCTAAAGTTTTTTTTGTCTATTAGCAAGAATCGATATATTAAGGTATAATTTTTGCCGTTATGTATTATGATTTTATTAATTTTAGTGCAGAAAGGAATAATTTATGGATGATAATTTTTCTCCAAGAGTAAAGGATGTAATTGCTTTTAGCAAAGAAGAAGCATTGCGCTTAGGTCATGACTTTATTGGCACTGAGCATTTAATGCTTGGTTTGCTTCGTGATGGTAATGGAAAAGCAATTGACATACTTAGTGCCCTGAATATTGATCTGAACCATCTTAGACGTAAGGTTGAAATACTTAGTCCAGCAAATCCGAATGTGACTATATCTTCCAACGAAAAAAAGAATTTACATTTAACAAGACAAGCAGAACGTGCTTTAAAAACGACATTTTTAGAAGCGAAACTTTTTCAAAGTACAACAATAAATACAGCTCATTTGCTTCTTTGTATTTTAAGAAATGAGAATGACCCAACAACCAAGTTATTAAATAAGCTAAAAGTGGATTATGATAACGTTAAAGAACAATTTAAACTTATGATTACTAACGAAGACGATTATATAGATATTCCTAAAGCTGAGTCCTTCGAAGATGATGCTGGGACTCCCGATGATGAATCTAAGGACAATCCTTTTAAACAACAACCCGGTAAAACTGCCAAAAAATCTAAAACTCCTGTATTAGATAATTTTGGAAGAGATCTTACAGTTATGGCAGAAGAAGGTAAATTGGATCCTGTCGTGGGTAGAGAAAAGGAAATAGAGAGAGTGTCTCAAATATTAAGCCGTAGAAAAAAGAATAATCCATTATTAATCGGTGAGCCTGGAGTAGGTAAAAGTGCAATTGCTGAAGGATTAGCCGAAAGGATAATTAAAAGAAAAGTGTCCCGGATCTTATTCAATAAACGAGTTGTTACTTTGGACTTGGCCAGTTTAGTCGCTGGAACTAAATATAGAGGCCAGTTTGAAGAACGGATGAAAGCAGTCATGAATGAGCTTGAAAAAAATGACGATATCATTTTATTTATAGATGAAATTCATACCATTGTGGGAGCAGGAGGAGCAACAGGCAGTCTGGATGCATCCAACATGTTTAAACCGGCCTTGGCAAGAGGTGAAATTCAATGTGTTGGAGCTACGACATTAGATGAGTATAGACAATATATTGAAAAAGATGGCGCTTTAGAGCGTAGATTCCAAAAGGTTATTATTGAACCCACATCTGTTGAAGAGACGATTGAAATATTGAATAATATTAAGTCTAAATATGAAGAACATCATAATGTCGAATACACCAATGAAGCTGTTGAAGCTTGTGTTAAATTGACAAACAGATATATGACAGACAGGTTTTTACCGGATAAAGCTATAGATGCATTGGACGAAGCAGGTTCTCGGGTTCATATTACAAATATTGATGTTCCAAAACAGATTATTGAATTAGAAAATAAATTAGAAGCTGTTAAAGAGACTAAAAATTCAGTCGTTAAAAAACAAAAGTATGAAGAGGCCGCTAAGTTAAGGGATGATGAAAAACGATTGGAGAAAGATCTTTCTTTAGCTCAAGAAAAATGGGAAGAAGATACTAAGTTACATAAGGAGGTTGTGACAGAAGACAATGTTGCAGATGTTGTTTCTATGATGACTGGTATCCCGGTAAATAGAATTGCTCAGGCCGAAAGTAAAAAATTGGCTCAATTACCTGACTTAATTCGAGGTAAAGTCATAGGTCAGGATGAAGCAGTTGCAAAAGTTGTGAAAGCAATTCAAAGGAACAGAGCCGGTTTAAAAGATCCTAACAAACCAATTGGGTCATTCATTTTCTTAGGACAAACTGGAGTAGGTAAAACTCAATTAGCAAAAGTTCTTGCTCAAGAATTATTTGATAGTGCAGACGCATTAATTCGTATCGACATGAGCGAATACATGGAGAAATTTGCAATTTCTCGATTAATCGGTGCACCTCCTGGATATGTTGGATATGAAGAAGGCGGTCAACTAACAGAAAAAGTGAGACGTAAGCCTTATGCCGTAATCCTGCTGGATGAAGTGGAAAAAGCACACCCAGATGTGTTCCACATGCTATTGCAAGTTCTTGATGATGGCTATCTAACAGACAGTCTGGGAAGGAAAATAGATTTTAGAAACACCATAATTATTATGACTTCTAACATTGGATCAAGAAAATTAAAAGATTTTGGAGCTGGTGTTGGATTTGGAACTGCTGCTCAGAAAGCACAGGAGGATTCTAATGCAAAAGCCGTAATTCAAAATGCTTTAAAGAAGGCTTTTGCTCCGGAATTTTTGAACAGAATAGATGATGTTGTAGTATTCAATGCGCTTGAAAAAGAACATATCAATAAAATTATCGATATAGAATTAGCACAACTTTACTTACGTATTGGTGATCTTGGATATAAGCTTAAACTATCTAAAAAAGCAAAAGACTATATTGCAGATAAAGGATTTGATAAACAATATGGAGCCAGACCTCTTAAAAGGGCTATTCAAAAATATATAGAAGATGCCTTGGCAGAAGAAATTATTGCTTCCCAAATAGAAGAAGGAGATACAATATTCATGGACCTGGATAAGAAGACCGATGAATTAACCATAGACGTTAAAAAGGCAGAAAAGCCAGCTTAAAAATAATAAGGAAAAATTAGAAAACTCCACAAATATTTTGTGGAGTTTTTTTTATGTCTTTAAAAAAGATTCACTAACTTTAATTGTTGTGATTAAAGTTTTTGATTTTTGTATTCTAAAATTTTATGATAAATACGTTATAAGCATTATAAATGAGGGTGTTATAGTTACTAAAGAAATAAGTGATAAAATCTCTGAAACTGCTATAAATTATTATCAGGGGAAACCTTTTGTCTATATTACTCATAGAATTCATTCTTATACAGTCGATCCAAGCATTTTTCATGATGTGTCTAAAATTAAAAATTTAGCAGGTTTTGTTGTTGTTTCTGATAGTAAGTCGTCTATAAAAAATGCCATTTTAGAAAAAATCTTTCTTAATAAACCCTATCAAATATTTAGTAGTGTTGAAGATGCTATTTTATGGGCAAACCATGCTCATGCTGACTATAAAGAGGTTAATAATTAATTTAATTCCATCCAATTATTATTTATTGGAATATTCAAATTCTGAATTTGTCAAATAATTTTAAAAATTAGACTATGTCAACATCAAGTAAAATCTGGTTAGGTATTTTAACTTTTTTACCTTTATTGCTATTCATTGTTTATCTCACGTTGTTCTTCACTCTGTTTTTAGGGATTATTCATGAAATAGATCAATCTCACCACGACGAGTTTCCTATTCAATTCATTAGGGATATATTTATTGTTTTTATTCCCTTAATTGTCGCTGGAATAATTTCATTAATCATTACAATTTATTATATAGTACATGCTAATAATAATGTGAAAAATGATACAGCTAAAAAAATTATGTGGACAATAATTTTGATATTTGTCAGTACTATAGGGTGCATTGTATATTATTTTGTAGAAATAATTCCAAGTTCCAAACATCTTGAAGAATAGCGAATAATTAATGACAAAAGAAGAAATAAAGAAAGTCGAATTATTAATTAAGGGAGAAATAGATAAGTTAATTCCATCTATTGAAAACTATAAAGAACTTACGAAACCAATTGCTCCTGAAAATGCTATAGGACGAATATCAAGAATGGATGCCATTAACAACAAATCTGTTAATGAAGCTGCATTAAAAAAGGCCGAGCAAAAACTTAAAAATTTGGAAATTGCTTTGGTGAATATTAATGATCCTGATTTTGGTATCTGTTCAAAATGTAAGAAACCAATTCCTGTTGGCAGAATATTGTTAATGCCACACAGTAGATTTTGTGTGAATTGCGCTAACTAAATAATTAATTAAGAAGTTCCTCACTTTCTATGGTTAAATTCTGTAAAAAATTTATGGTTGCATTAATTTGGTTGTGCAACACATCATCTTCAATAACAAAAGGCACTTCTGTTCTATAAGCTGTTAAAAACATTTCAAGAAATTCGGATGATTTTAAAGGTTTTCTAAAGGCTAGAGCCTGAGAAGCATTTAACAGTTCTATTGCTAAAATACGTTCAACATTTTCTGTTACCTTATAAGCCTGAATAGCGGCATTGGCTCCCATGCTAACATGGTCTTCTTGTCCATTACAAGACACAATACTATCCACACTGGCTGGAGTTGCCAATTGTTTGTTGGCACTTACAATACTTGCAGCGGTATATTGAGGTATCATAAATCCGGAATTTAGACCTGGATTATTAACAAGAAAAGGTGGTAAACCCCTCAAGCCAGAGACCAGTTGAAACGTTCGTCTTTCAGATATATCACCTAATTCTGCCATTGCTATTTTTAAAAAATCGAAGCCTAAGGCCAAGGGTTGTCCATGAAAATTTCCACCGGAAATGATCATTTCATTTTTAGAAAAAATATTTGGATTATCTGTTACTGAATTTATTTCCGTTTTAAAAGTCTTTAAAACAAATGATAATGTATCTTTAGTTGCACCATGCACTTGAGGAATACATCTAAACGAATAAGGATCCTGAACATGTTTTTTATCTTGATTGCTTAATTCACTTCCATCTAAAAATTCTCTTACTCTGGCAGCTGTTTTTAATTGACCATTATGTGGTCTAACAAGATGAACTATTTCATTAAAAGGCTCTAATCGACCATCAAAGGCATCAAGTGACAAACAACCTATAAGGTCCGATAAGTAAGATAACTTATAAGATCTTAAAAGTAAATAAACCCCGTATGCACTCATAAACTGGGTGCCGTTTAACAGTGCCAATCCTTCTTTTGCCTTAAGGACTATAGGATCCCAACCCAACTTTTTCAAGACCTCTTGACTGTTTGCTATTTTATCCTTGTACAATACTTCTCCTTTCCCTATTAGTGGCAAAGACATATGCGCTAAAGGAGCCAGATCTCCGGAAGCACCAAGAGAACCTTGAGTATATACCAGTGGAATAATGTCATTGTTGTAAAAATCTATTAATCGCTCCACGGTCTCCAATTGCACTCCGGAATGACCGTAAGCTAAGGATTGAATCTTAAAGAACAACATAAGCTTTACTATATCCTGAGGAACTCTTTCTCCAGTACCACACGCATGCGATATCACCAGATTTTCTTGTAATTTAGTTAGATTTTTATTAGATATTTTTACATTATACAAGGATCCAAATCCTGTATTTATTCCATAAAACGGAGCATCACTTTTAGATAGAACATCATCTAAATAATCTCTACATTCTTTAATTCTTGCTTTACTTTCTGGACTTAATTTCAATTTCTTCTGATTCGAAATGATATCAGAAATTTTTAATAGATCTAACGAATCAGAATTGATATAATGAAGATTTTTCATAGTGATTGAATGACTGATCAAAAGTCAGTATTTACCTCAAAATAAACAAGAAATGTTAATAATTATTAAATAGTTGTAACCTAAATTAAGAATCTTCTATATTTGCCACTTTAATATATAGAAAAATGAAAAAAATACTTACCACATTAATTGTTTTATCGATTCTTGGATGTAAACAAGAACCTAAAGACTATGTTACTTTATCTGGAAAAATAACTAATCCACATGAGTCAAAGAGTATCAGAGTTTTTAATAAAAATGAATACGAGAAAAATATTAGCATGAATGCTGATGGGACTTTTAGTGACACTTTAAAAGTTGAAGAAGGTGTTTATAGTTTTAAGCATGGTGAGGAATATGGACAAATATATCTAAAAAATGATAGTGAAATTAGTTTTACATTAGATAATACTGATTTTGATAACACACTTAAGTTTGAAGGAGACAATGCAGATAAAAGTAATTTTTACATTGCAAACTATTTGATGCCAGGTAATTATTTAAATGCAGGAATTTTTGACTTGCCAGAAACTGAATTCAACAAATCCATTACAGGATTAAAAGAAGGTTTCACAAAATTGAAATCTGAGTTTCCAACATTGGATGAATCCTTTTTTCAAAAAGAAGAAGAAAAATTGGAAGGAACAATAAAATCTTACACAGATTATTATCAATCTAAATTAGCCCTAAGAAAATCCATTCCGGCTGGAACTCCTTCTCCAAATTTTGAAAATTATGAGAATTTTAAGGGTGGTACAACTTCATTATCCGATTTAAAAGGAAAATATGTATATATAGATGTTTGGGCAACCTGGTGTGGACCTTGTAAACGCGAAATTCCTTCGTTAAAGAAAATAGAGAAAAAATATCATGGCAAAAACATCGAATTTGTAAGTATTTCAACTGATAATGGAAGAGGCTATAAAGAAAGAACTTTTGAAGCTTCCAATTTAGGTTGGAAAAAAATGATCGCCGAAAAGGAAATGGGAGGCATTCAATTGTTTGCTGGTGAAGTATGGGATAAATCAGAATTTCGAAATTTTTACAAAATTCGGGGTATTCCTCGATTCATTTTAATTGATCCCACTGGAAATGTTGTTAATGCCGATGCACCAAGACCTTCAAGTCCTGCATTAATTGACCTATTTAATTCCTTGAATATTTGATACTTAAAAATATAATAGAAAGCCACTTTTATAGTGGCTTTTTTTTATACATACAGTTTCTCGTCGTCGTCTTTATCATCCCTTGTTTTATCTTCTTGTTCTAGATTTATTGGTTGTTCAGGTTTCTTAAAAAGATCCATAAAAGCATCCTTCAAATGGTCTATGACATTGCTTGCAGTTAAGCTTTGATAGCCATAGGTTTCAACTGCAATATCCGCCGATTTACCATGCAAATAGATTCCAAATATAGTCGCTGATAATGCCTCATAACCTTGAGAGATCAGCCCGGTTATCACACCGGTTAAAACATCTCCGCTTCCAGCAGTTGCCAATCCAGGATTACCAGTAGTGTTTATATACAATCTATCACTAAGAACTGTTAATGTATGTGCTCCTTTTATAACTACTATAACATTATATTTCTTAGAAAAAGATTTTGTTTTCTTCAGTTTATCAAAATCGTCTGTCCATTTACCAATTAAACGTTCTAATTCTTTTGGATGTGGTGTTAAAACAGAATCTTTTGGCAGTAATTTTAATAAAGATTTCTTTTTAGATAATATATTTATTCCGTCAGCGTCAATTACCAAAGGCGAATCATTTTCTTGTAAAAAAGTTTCAAAAGCATTTACAGTTCTGACGTTGGTTCCAACTCCCACTCCTATTCCAATTA
>CAJIBV010000413.1_pt1 | contig 18001 bp, 17 predicted proteins | sample 9199431 | NCBI WGS metagenome assembly CAJIBV01 (sample SAMEA7708314, study PRJEB35096) | sediment metagenome | biome: marine neritic benthic zone biome [ENVO:01000025]; feature: sediment [ENVO:00002007]; material: shallow marine sediment [ENVO:03000034] sea grass bed [ENVO_01000059] ...
CTCATCTTAAAATTACTTACTCCAATATATTTTATCAATTTATTGTCCACGAGAAAATCAAAAGCTTTCATGGTTTCTGAAATAGGGAGCGATTCGTTGGGTGAATGGATCAAATACAAGTCTATATAATCCGTTCCTAACCTTTTTAAGCTTCTTTTCGCAGATGAAATGACATCCTCGTATTTTAAATTGGTCGTCCAAACCTTTGAGGTAATAAACAAGTTCTGTCTATCTATGTCTTTAATTGCTTCCCCTACCAATTCTTCGCAATGGCCATTGCCATAATATTCTGCAGTATCTATGTGATTGTATCCTAATTCGATCGCCGATTTAATAGCTTGAATGGCCTGTTCGTCGTCTGAATAATCCGCTTGGTGAGCGCCTCCGATCAGCCAGGTGCCTAATCCTAAAACAGGGATTCTAACATCACCTATTACTTTGTATTCCATATTATTTTATCTGTTTTTCAAAGCACATACTATTTTCAATACCAATATATTGTCCATAGTTTGGAATAGTTGTATACCCTTTATTCTTATAAAGGTTAATGGCTTCCGGCTGTCTTTTTCCTGTTTCCAAAACACATTTTTTATAACCTAATGCCTTGGCCCAATTTTCAAGCTCTAACAATACTTTTTTCGCTAGTCCTAAACCTCTGAATTCAGGAAGTGTATACATGCGTTTTACTTCCATACTTTCATCATCAAATTCCTTAATAGCTCCTATGGCAACCGGTTGCTTATCCTTGTATAAAACCAGAGCATGTTTGATAACATCAATTTTATTGAATTGTGAATAAAACGAATGATCCTCACCATCTCGTAAAGCTAGATCAGCATCTAATAACTTTACGAGATTGATGAAATTCTTATTGGTGGAATCGCATTTGGTGACTTCAATCATTTCTAGTTAAAAATAATACAAAATGTATTACAACTTATAAGTCAATCCAAAATTGATACTTCTTCCCATATTAGAGATGCCATCCGCTTTTAGCCTTGACAAATGATTTATGTACTGCTTATCTGTTAAATTGGTTGCAGAAATACTAATGCTTAAATCATTATTAAACACTTGTAAAACTCCGCCAAACCCAGCATCGAATAGTGTGTAACCATCGGTTGAAGTTTCAAACTGACCAATATTATCCTGGTCAAACCAAGTGTTCACTTTAAAAAATACATAGCTATTCTTAAACCATTCGGATTTATCAAATTCCGCTCTTAATGTGTTTTTAAGATTGTTTGCAGGAATCAAAGGCAGATAATCATCATTATCCAATTTCCCAATTACCATTGCAAAACTACTCTCTAAATGCAACCAATGAATGGGATGAGGATGCAAATGCAATCCAATTTCGCCTCCATAAAGTTTAGCATTTTCCTGTAAATATTCGTAGACTGGATCATCATCAATGAATTCTCCATTGGGAGACAAATAGATGTAATCGCTTATGCTGTTGTAGAATCCGTTAACAGATATTTCAGCATGCTTGTTAGAAAATTCCAATACTAAATCGGTTTGCAGGTTCTGCTCGTTTTCCAATTCAGAATTTCCTATTTCAAATCGATTAGTGCCATGATGGATTCCGTAAGAAGTTAATTCCGAAAGGTTAGGAGAACGGAAACCAGTTGCCACATTCGCTCTGGCTACAACATAATCTCCAATTTCTACTTTTATTCCAACAGAACCATTGAAGCTATTATATGATTTGTCTATAGATTCACTTTCATGTTCCTCTTCTTCATGCTCATCATGTTCTTCTTCTTCATGTTCATGAACATGTTCAAATGCATCAGCATCAATGTTTCTATTGTCATAACGTAAACCTAATTGCAATGCTATGTTTTCAAAATGTGCATGAGATGTAGTTAAAACTCCGATATCATTAATGGTAGCATCAGGAATTAAAAATTCTTCTCCATAGTTAGAATTAGTTTGATGCATACCTTGAACACCAACAATGGTCTCAAACTTTCCTGTTTGGGCTAAATTGTATTTTATGTCATAATTAAAGGTCTTTAGCTTCATATGTAAGGCAGGTTCTGAGATTTCATCTTCATGCTCGTCATGTTCTTCCTCCTCATGTTCGTCGTGTTCTTCATCTTCATGGTCTTCGTCTTCATGCTCATGATGTTCCTCAAATTCTTTCCTGTCGTTATAAATGTATCCTAAATTGATTTTCAGAATAGATTTATTAAAAAAGAGGCTTGTTTTACTACTAAATATATGATTGTCCAGTGCTTGATAGGGCAACATGGGATATGTATTGGTGCTTTGCTCTCCAATTCCCTCTGGAATTCCTAATCTGGAGCCATTTATATTATATCTAAACTCAGTATTGAATTTGGTTTTCTGATAACCCAATCCAATCTTTAAATCCTTTTCATTGAATCTTGTATTGGTGGCTCTGTAATCTTGAGTATCATAATCGGAATGTTCAGCAAAGCTTCCTCGAATCAAGAATTTAAAGGCATCACTGGATTGTTTAAATCCAAAATTTGTATTTTTTCCCTTAGTGTTTGAGAAATAGTTAAGGTTAATATCGCCCATAATTGAATTTTGTTGTGCAAATCGTTCTGGATTCAAATACAAAACACCTCCAAGAGCATCGCTACCATAAAGCAGTGAAGCAGGACCTTTAATAACCTCTACACTTTCCACTCCAGCATCGTTTACGCCAAGTCCATGTTCTGCACCAAACTGTTGATTTTCCAGTCTGACTCCTTGAGCGTAAACTAAAACTCTGTTAGAGCTTAAACCTCTGATAACAGGTTTACCAATGCTATTTCCAGTACTAATGTTATCTACACCTGGAATGGCTGTAATACCCTCTACTAAAGTAGTCGCCCCAGCTTTTTTAAGTGTTTCTACTCTTTTCTGGTCTACTTTCATGACATTGTCTGCCTGCAGTTTATGAAAAGGAGTAGAGACAATTACTTCATCCATTTCAACCACAGAAGGACTTAAAGCAATGATTTTATTCAGTTGTTCATCATAAATTGATATATCCTCAGAATATGTTTCAAATCCAATCGAGGATACCACTAGGTTAAATCTACCATTTGGTAAATTTGATAATTCAAACTCACCTTTTTCATTTGTAACAGTACCTTTTTCAAGTTCAGGGAGATGAACATTGGCGTATACAATTGTTTCATCCGTTTCTGAGTTATTTATTTTTCCTTTTAAAGAGTTTTGCGAATATATATATGAGGTTGCCAACAATAGCAACCATAAAAGTTTAATTTTCATCTGATTTAAATTTAAATTATTGAATTAATAAAAGACTTAAATTAAACAGATAGAGGAGGACCTCTTAAGGAGAATTGAAGTTGTTGGAAATCACTGATGAAGTGATATTGTGAAAGTATAGGTTTATGCGTTTCATCAACTTCAGGAATATCACTGGTAGTCAATGATAGGAAAAAATTAGTATTAAGAGTAAAATTATAAAACTCGCAATCAATTTCAAATTCATGATAATGATCGGCAAAAGGAGTGATACAAACTTCATGCTTGTGATCTTCAAAAAGGTGATTTAACTTAACAAGTACGGGAGCCAGAAGAATCACACTAAGTAATAATACTATTGCTTTACTAATTATATGATCCTTTAGTCTTTGCATTGATCTTCTTTAGTAGATTTTTTTCTTTTAAACCGACTTAACATCTTATTCACGAAAGTAGCAAAGAATTTGTATTCACCAAATAGCCAGCCAAAAAATAACAGTAATATTTGATATACTGGAAGAATTGCAAGAAATTTCAAAACGTAGTACACAGACAGACTAAATATGTTAAAATCGAAAACATCTTTGGTAAGTCCTATCGCATTTAAAATCGGGCTTGACACGTATAATGATGAGGTACCTGTAATTGCAAAAATGATGAATATCCTAATGATCTGCCACCTTTCAGAAACTACCCATCGTTTTTCAAGCTTTTTAAGGGTGAAAACTGAAACTTTTAGCAGTACATAAAAAAGAATAATCGTAGTAACTATGTTTAGCAGTAGATTGACTTTAAAAATAGCCAAGGAAATTTTATATGCTGAATATAGTAAACCCAGTAGGCCAAAAAAAGGGAAGAATAACTGCCAGTTTTTAGAGATCTCCCAAATTTCCTTAAACTTTTTCATAGATTTTTAAACTCTCGCAAATATAGGCCTATAATTTATATCCTCGGAACAAATTGTGATAAACGTTGCTTATATTTTAACTGAAAGTATAGAAAATAATTATAAAGCAAATAATTCACTTCATAACCATAATCAATATTAGGATCATAATTTATTTGCCATTCATATAAAGACCTTCTATATTTTTGAGGTTGAAGAACTCTTTGATTCCATTCCATAACCAGGATTCTATTTCTTGATTCCAGGAATATTTGGTTATAATACTTCCGTGGTTGAGCTCTACTAACCAACCAGGCATTAAAACCAGGTTCAATGATAATGATCTCATATTCCAATTCATCATTGGCTATTCGTATCGTATCCTGATCATTTGCTTTAACATTTTCAGTATCAGGTTCAACCGATTTTTTTGTGGTATTACATGAGAATGCGAAAACTGCAACAAAACAAATAAATAACAATTTTTTCATAGCCTTGATTTTATAGTAAGTTACAAAAAATTGACCTTTTTGGGTGCGAATTAAAATCTATTTAACAAAAAAGCCAAACTTAACGTTTGGCTTTTACATCTTTATTTTATAAAATCTATTTTTTACCAAATAAGCCACCTAACAGACCGCCTAGACCACTTTTCTTTTTACCTCCTCCTAGTACCATTCCAGCAACATCATCTATAACACTTCCATCTCCATCAGCATCTAAAATTGATTCTAAAAAGCTTTGTTCTTGCTCCGGAGAGTTACCTTTCATCATTCCACCTAGTAGTCCACCAAGGTCTGTGGGACTACTTACTTTTTTCTGGCGCGTTTGTTTACCTAAAACTCCCATTAAAATTGGTGCTGCAACTTTTAAAATATTTCCTACAGAACCAGCTTCTATTCCCGATTTCTGACTTAAAGCATTTTGTACATTTTGTTGTTTACCTCCTAAAACATGGCCAAGTATTTTTTCGCCATCCTGCATAACATTTGCATCTACGCCACCTTTGAATAAACCACCTAAATCATCTAAGATACTTCCGTCATGCTTACTGTTTAAGGCACCTAATAATCCTTCTGCACCTTTAGGTGTAGATGCATTTTGTTTCATTGCCTGCATTAAAACTGGCAAGGCCATAGTTAATAAACCACCTGTTTTATTTGTGTCTTGTCCTGTTTGACCTGCAACTCCGCTAACGATAGTTTTTCCCAGATCACTGTTTAATAAATCTAATATTCCTGACATTTTTAAAAATTTAATTAAGTAATAATTGTTTTCAAATTAATCAAAAAAAAGCCCTAACAATTTTGTTAGAGCATTTATTTATTAAGAAAATTTTATTTTATCTATAAACGGTTAATTTTTACCGACAAGAAGTAATTCTTTTATTTGGGAAGCCAATTCAGTGCCTATTCGATCCTGGGCCTCATTTGTCGCAGCTCCAATATGCGGTGTCAGAGATATTCTTCCATTCATTAATACCTGTATAGCTGGTGTTGGTTCGCTTTCAAAAGTATCTAAACCTGCAAAGGCTACTTTTCCACTTTCCAAAGCCTTCACCAAATCCACTTCATTAATAACACCACCACGAGCCGCATTGATAATTGCCACTCCATCTTTCATTAGATCAAACTGTGCTTTTCCAATTACGTAGTCTTTTTGCGCAGGAACATGCAAAGAAATAAAATCGGATTTCTTTAATAACTCTTCCATTGGAATTGTTATAATTTCGAAATTGGCAGATTGTCCATCGAAGAAATCAAGTTTTACCTTAGCTTTCTCGACATACATGTCACTAGCGATCACGTTCATTCCAACACCTATGCCTATTTTTGCCGTTTCCTGACCAATTCTACCAAAGCCTATAATACCCAAAGTTTTTCCTCTAAGTTCAACCCCTTTGGCATAGTTCTTTTTTAAAGATTTAAATTTAGTATCTCCTTCCAAAGGCATATTTCTATTGGAATCATGTAAAAACCTTACACCACCATATAGGTGAGCAAAGACCAATTCAGCTACCGACTGTGATGAAGCTGCTGGAGTATTTATAACATGTATGCCTTTACTTCTTGCATAGTCCACATCTATATTATCCATACCAACGCCACCACGACCGATAATTTTAAGACCAGGGCATGCATCTATTAGGTCTTTTCTAACCGTAGTTGCACTTCGAACTAATAAAACTAAAATGTCATTTTTATTAATATGATCAATTAACGCATCTTGTGCAACAGTCGTAGTGCTAACTTGAAATCCTGATTTTTCTAATGCTTCAACTCCGCTTTTAGAGATACCATCATTTGCTAATACTTTCATTTTAATTATGCTTTAGTTTCTAATTCACTCATAACTTCCACAAGTACTTTTACACTATCTAAAGGGAGTGCATTGTACATAGAAGCTCTATAACCTCCAACACTTCTGTGTCCATTTAATCCACTAATACCAGCTTCTTTCCACATTGTGTCAAACGTATCTTTGAGATTTTCATTTGTTAATGTAAAAGTTGCATTCATCATTGATCTATCTCCTTTCGCCGCAAAACCTTTAAATAATGGGTTAAGGTCTATTTCAGAATACATAAGTCTTGCCTTTTTCTCATTTTCTTTTTCTAAGGCACCAATTCCGCCTAAATTTTTAATCCATTCCATTGTAAGCATAGAAACATAAACAGAGAATACAGGAGGTGTATTAAACATACTTCCCTTACTTATATGCACTTTATAGTCCATCATTGAAGGTATTTTTCGAGACACCTTTCCTAAAATATCTTCATTAACAACTACTAAAGTAGCACCTGCAGGGCCCATATTTTTTTGTGCTCCAGCATAAATTAGATCGAATTGTGTAAAGTCAAGTTTTCTTGAAAAGATATCGCTACTCATATCACATACCATAGGGATGCTCGATTTTGGAAATAGCTTTAACTGTGTTCCAAATATTGTGTTATTCGATGTACAATGAAAATAATCATGGTCCGCCGGAATATCAAACCCTTTAGGAATGTAGTTGAAATTAGCTTCTTTAGATGAGGCCACTTCAAGAATATCATCAAATATTTTCGCTTCCTTAATTGCTTTAGCACTCCATGTGCCAGTGTTCAAATAAGCCGCTCTTTTCTCAAGCAAATTCATTGCCACCATTATAAACTGTGTGCTTGCACCTCCCTGTAAAAATAAGGCTTTGTAACCCTTGCCTTCAAGCCCTAACAACTCCAAGGCCAAAGCTCTGGCTTTTTCCATTACGTCTACAAAAGGCTTGCTCCTATGCGAAATTTCCAATAGGGATAAACCACTATTTTTGAAATCCATAACCGCTTCTGAAGCCTTTAATAGTACTTCCTGAGGTAATATTGAAGGTCCTGCGCTAAAATTGTGTTGCTTCATGATTTAGTTATAAGTTTAAGTTGCAAAGGTGGTAATTAATTGATTAAAGTCTATTATGAATTCGTTAATTTTTATACTATATTTTTAACAAGAAATCAACAGTATCTATGCCATCTGGATACTCCCATAATTCAGGTTTTTGGCTATTTCCAAATTTGACTTCATTCGTAAACAATCCCTCTGAAACAATGCACTGGATTCTTTCCTTGTCTTTCTTGATCTTATCCCTTAATTCATTTAGATCGCTATAGGTTTCATAAAATAAACAAGCAATTGGTGATGAATAGCTTCGGTCTTCTTTAAGTATTAAAAAACCATTTTCCAGAAGATCAAATTCACTCATTAAATAAACAGCTTTATTATAGTCGTAGTTACTAGCATATTTATTTTCATTAATTATGGGATGCCATTTATAAAAGGCTTTAAAAAAAAGATCGAAATCAAAACCTTCGGGCACAAATAATTTTGAAACGTTCCTGCAACCTAATCCATAAAACCTGAATATATCCTCGGACAATGCTTCCAACTGATCATGTGATTCATTGCCATTTAAAACAGCAATGGAGTTTCTATTCTTTCGGATAATCGACGGCTTATCCCGAAAATAATATTCAAAATACCTAGAAGTATTATTACTTCCTGTTGCTATGGCAGCATCAAATTCGGTTAACTTTCCGTCAGTAAATTTTATTCTTTCTTTTAAGCTAGGTTCGATCGATACCAAATATTTAGTTAGAAATGGTAACAAAGATTTATCGTTTGATGATTGTTTAACCAATACCTTATGACCTGCAATTAATACACATAAAAAATCATGAAAACCAACTAAAGGAATATTACCGGCCATAATAATTGCAACGGTCTTTGTTGATTTCTTATTGAAGTTATACTTTAATAACCACTTATTAAAGTTACTATTATTCAATATATTAGACCAATTTTCTAACGAATACAAAATATTACTTTTGGTAAACCAGCCATTTTGTTGTCTTGCCAATTCAATTTGGTGTTTCATGGCATCAAAAAACAAATCATTATTTATCACATCTGTCTTTTTTTGGATGCCGGATTCCTTAAATTGACCTATAAATTCACCAAGTTTTACGAAGGCATTCACAATATTTTGGTCGTATTTCATATTAATTTGTAAATCACCAATATTGGCTTTATTTTTGCCACCAAAGTTAAAAAAAGAAATGCTATGGCTATTATAATTACAGATGAATGTATTAATTGTGGGGCTTGCGAACCGGAATGCCCGAATACCGCAATTTATGAAGCGGCAGATGATTGGAGATATAACGACGGGACAAGTTTGGAAGGGAACATTATTTTACCTGATGGGAAAGAAGTAGATGCCGATGAAGCTCAGGAGCCTGTAAGTGATGAGTACTATTACATTGTTCCGGACAAATGCACAGAATGTAAAGGTTTCCACGATGAACCCCAATGTGCTGCAGTATGTCCAGTAGATTGCTGTGTTCCCGATGACGACAAATTAGAAACTGAAGAAGAATTGTTGGCAAAACAACATTTTATGCATAGAGATTAGACTATAAGGAGAATTATAAATACCAACTAAAATCTCGAGTTTTTCTTGAGATTTTTTGTTTTTAATACAACATAAATAATATTACATTTGCAGCCGTAAAATTTAATGAATGAAAGCAGGAATTGTAGGATTACCTAACGTAGGAAAATCAACGTTGTTCAATTGTTTATCTAATGCAAAAGCTCAAAGTGCCAATTTCCCATTTTGTACAATTGAGCCAAACATAGGCGTGGTAATCGTACCTGATATCAGACTCCAAAAACTGGAAGAACTTGTAAAACCTATACGGGTTGTTCCTGCTACTGTTGATATTGTTGATATTGCGGGATTAGTTAAAGGCGCGAGCAAAGGAGAAGGATTAGGTAATCAATTTTTAGCAAATATCAGGGAAACGGATGCTATATTGCATGTTTTACGATGTTTCGATAACGATAATGTGGTTCATGTAGATGGGAGTGTAGATCCTGTAAGAGATAAAGAAGTGATAGATATTGAGTTGCAACTCAAGGATCTTGAGACCGTTGAAAAGAAATTGGATAGAGTGCAAAGGACGGCAAAAACGGGTAATAAGGAAGCACAAAAAGAAGAAGTGGCATTATTGCACATAAAAGAATATTTAGAGTCCGGAAAATCAGTTAGGGCCTGTGAATTTGGAGAAGACGAATACAAGGATTTTGTTAAACCATTGCAATTAATTACCGATAAACCAGTTTTATATGTGTGTAACGTTGATGAAGCATCAGCAGTGACGGGAAATAGTTATGTTAAGCAAGTCAAAGAAGCCATCAAAAATGAAGTAGCCGAAGTATTGGTCCTTGCAGTAGGTACGGAAGCAGATATTAATGAATTAGATGATTATGAGGAACGCCAAATATTTTTAGAGGATATAGGGTTAGATGAACCAGGTTCTTCTAAATTAATCAGAGCTGCATACAAATTACTGAATCAGCAAACTTACTTTACTGCTGGAGAGAAAGAAGTTAGAGCATGGACAATTGATATTGGTGCAACAGCACCTCAAGCAGCAGGTGTGATACATACCGACTTCGAAAAAGGATTCATTAGAGCAGAAGTAATTAGTTATGATGACTATGTTACTTTTGGTAGTGAAGCAAAAGTTAAGGAAGCGGGAAAAATGAGAGTTGAAGGCAAAAACTACGTTGTAAAAGATGGTGATGTCATACATTTTCTTTTTAATGTTTAGCATTTGATTACAAATGCAATATTTGTTCATGTTCTCAACATTCATTGCATATTTTTTGTTAATTACTTTGTTTAGGCTATATTTTATATTTTCTGCTGATACCTTATATTAGCGTCTTATCAAATTTTAAAGGGTTTTATGTCTCAACAATCGAACTATACCGAAGAAAATATCCGTTCACTTGACTGGAAAGAACATATCCGAATGCGCCCTGGAATGTATATCGGAAAATTAGGCGATGGTTCTTCTCCTGATGATGGTATCTATATTTTACTCAAAGAAGTTCTCGATAATTCGATCGATGAGTATGTTATGGGTGAAGGTAAAACCATAGAAGTTTCCATTCAGGGGAGTAAAGTAATTGTAAGGGATTATGGTCGCGGAATTCCATTGGGAAAAGTAGTAGATGTTGTTTCAAAAATGAATACCGGAGGAAAGTACGATTCAAAGGCATTTAAAAAATCAGTAGGCCTTAACGGTGTAGGGACAAAGGCAGTGAATGCATTATCTGATTATTTCAGGGTAGAATCTAACAGAGATGGAAAATCTGCTGCTGCAGAATTCAACAAAGGGAATTTATTAGATGAGGAGAAGTTAAATGAAACGACCAGGAGAAAAGGCACTAAAGTTTCTTTTATTCCTGATGAAGTCATTTTTAAGAATTACAAATACCGAAATGAGTATGTAGAGAAGATGCTTAAGAACTACGTGTATTTAAATCCTGGATTAACTATTGTATTTAATGGAATTAAGTTCTTTAGCAAAAATGGATTAAAAGATCTGTTGGAAGAAAATATTAATGAAGCGGATAGAAGATACCCAATCATTCATCTTCGGGGTGAGGATATTGAGGTAGCCATAACACACAGTAAAACGCAATATTCTGAAGAGTATCATTCCTTTGTTAATGGGCAGAATACTACTCAGGGCGGTACTCATCAATCGGCTTTTCGTGAGGCTTTGGTTAAAACAATTCGGGATTTCTATGGTAAGAACTATGAGGCCTCAGACATAAGAAAATCTATTGTTAGTGCTATATCAATTAAAGTTATGGAGCCAGTTTTTGAAAGTCAGACTAAGACAAAACTAGGTTCAACCGAAATGGGAGGAGGGCTTCCAACCGTGAGAACATTTATCAATGATTTTATTAAAAACCAACTCGATAATTACCTTCACAAAAACGGAGAAGCCGCTGAGGCCATTCAAAGAAAAATACTTCAGGCTGAAAAAGAGCGTAAAGAATTATCAGGTATTCGAAAAATAGCCAGAGAACGGGCTAAAAAGGCGAATCTTCATAATAAAAAATTAAGGGACTGCAGAATTCATTTCGGTGAACTTAAAAAGGATAGAAGGCTGGAAACAACTTTGTTTATCACCGAGGGTGATTCTGCCTCAGGTAGTATTACAAAATCAAGAGATGTAAATACCCAGGCTGTCTTCAGCTTGCGAGGAAAACCATTGAATTCTTATGGAATGTCCAAGAAGATTGTATACGAAAACGAAGAATTTAATTTGTTACAAGCTGCATTGAATATAGAAGAATCCATAGAGGATTTAAGATATAATAATATTGTAATCGCTACTGATGCCGATGTTGATGGTATGCACATCAGATTATTGCTAATTACATTCTTTTTACAGTTTTTCCCAGAGCTTATTAAAGAGGGACATTTGTATATTTTACAAACTCCACTTTTTAGAGTCAGAAACAAAAAAGAAACGATATACTGTTACTCTGAACAAGAACGAATTGAAGCTGTTGAGAAATTAAAACCTAAACCGGAAATAACCCGGTTTAAAGGTTTAGGTGAAATTTCACCTGATGAATTTAAATATTTTATTGGTGACGATATTAGGTTAGATCCGGTTATGTTGGATAAAGATATGTCTATTGAGGAATTACTGGCGTTTTATATGGGAAAAAATACGCCTAACAGGCAAGAGTTTATTATAAACAACCTTAAAGTAGAATTAGACGTAATAGAAGAATAGAGTAGGTCTATGAGAATTAATAATTCAAAGATTAAAAATACAATATTAACAGCTTATTTTTTATTACTGATTGCTGTAATATTGAATATGGTTGTTTTTGGATTATTCAGAGACTGGATAGACAGTACAACCTTACAATGGATTCTAGTAGTAGTTTTTTTTATAGGACTATTTGCATTATTACATTCGATAGCAAAATATTTTGAATATGATAGTGATGGTGATGTATTAGTAATAACCAACAGAGGTATGATTGTTTCAGAATTTATTAATTATCGAGAAAAAATCGTAGAGTTTCCTAAAACCAAACTGCTATATTATAATTTAAAGGATTACCGAATTTATAAATCCTTGAATCTTTATGTTAAGTCGGGGGAACATCATCAGAAAAGAATTAAATTCAATGTGACTCTGGTTCCCAACAGAAAACTCAGGTATTTAAAAATGTCCTTGGATAAGATTGTAAAAAATAATAAACGAAATCGTTGATGGATACAGATAATGAAGAGTTAAATAACGATGGTCTGAACGATTCTAATAGTCAAGATACCATAACCAGGGTAACTGGAATGTATAAAGACTGGTTCTTGGATTATGCTTCGTATGTTATTCTGGAAAGGGCGGTACCGGCCATTGAAGATGGCTTTAAGCCTGTACAAAGAAGAATTATGCATTCTATGAAAGACCTGGATGATGGCAGATATAATAAAGTAGCAAATATTGTCGGGCATACAATGCAGTATCATCCTCATGGAGATGCCAGTATAGCAGATGCTATGGTGCAATTAGGTCAAAAAGATCTGCTCATTGATACACAAGGAAACTGGGGAAATATTTTAACAGGAGACAGAGCGGCAGCTTCAAGATATATAGAAGCAAGGCTTTCTAAATTTGCCTTGAATGTTGTTTTTAATCCTAAAACTACCGAATGGCAAGCCTCATATGACGGCAGACGAAAAGAGCCAATAAACCTTCCTGTCATGTTTCCATTGCTTTTAGCTCAAGGTGGTGAAGGAATAGCTGTAGGTTTATCGACAAAAATTCTACCACATAATTTCATCGAATTAATTGATGCCTCCATAAAACACTTAAAAGGAAAACGGTTTACCATTTTACCTGATTTTCCAACTGCAGGAATTGGAGATTTTACTAATTATAACGATGGGAATCGTGGTGGAAAAATTCGAGTTAGAGCAAAGATATCGCAACTGAACAAAAATACTCTCGTTATAACCGAAATACCATTTGGAACCAATACGACCTCGCTTATAGATTCAATTTTAAAAGCAAATGACAAAGGTAAAATAAAGATCAAGAAAATTGATGACAATACAGCTGCAGATGTTGAAATTTTAGTGCATTTGCCATCCGGTATTTCTCCTGATAAAACTATTGATGCGCTCTATGCTTTTACTGCCTGTGAAACTTCCATATCACCTTTAGGCTGTGTTATTGAAGAGAATAAACCATTGTTTGTCGGTGTTTCAGAGATGTTACGCCGCTCTACAGATAACACAGTAGAATTGTTAAAGAAAGAACTTGAAATAAAATTAAGTGAACTTCAAGAGCAATGGCATTTCGCTTCTTTGGAACGTATTTTTATTGAAAAGAGGATTTATCGCGACATAGAAGAAGAAGAAACCTGGGATGGAGTCATTCATGCCATCGATAATGGATTAAAACCCCATATTAAGCATTTAAAGCGTGAAATAATAGAAGAAGACATAGTTAAGTTAACAGAAATACGCATCAAGCGTATATCTAAGTTTGATATAGAAAAAGCTCAGCAAAAAATCGAATCTCTTGAGGATCAAATTGCTGAGGTGAAACATAGTCTTGCAAATTTAATTGATCATACCATATCATATTTTACAAGACTTAAGAAAGGTTATGGTGCAGGTCGTGAACGTAAAACAGAAATTAGAATTTTTGATGATGTGGATGCAACCAAAGTTGTAATTCGAAATACTAAACTCTATGTTAATAGAGAAGAAGGTTTTGTTGGGACCTCATTAAGAAAGAATGAATACGTTTGTGATTGTAGCGACATAGACGATATCATTGTGTTTACAAACGATGGTAAAATGATGATTACCAGGGTAGATTCTAAAACTTTTGTAGGTAAAGGGATTATTCATGTAGCGGTCTTTAAAAAGAAGGATAAACGAACCGTTTATAACATGATCTACAGGGATGGAACAAAAGGTGCAACTTATATTAAACGATTTGCTGTAACAGGAGTCACAAGAGATAAAGCATACGACCTAACGGCAGGAAGTAAAGGATCTAAAGTCTGGTACTTCTCCGCCAATCCTAATGGTGAGGCAGAAGTTGTAACTGTTCTCCTCCGTCAGGTAAGAAGCATTAAGAAACTAAAATGGGATTTGGATTTCGCAGATATTTTAATTAAAGGAAGAGGTTCCAAAGGTAATATAGTCACAAAAAATTCCTTAAAACGAATCGAATTAAAAGAAAAGGGTGTGTCTACCCTGAAACCCAGAAAAATTTGGTTTGATGATACTGTACAGAGATTGAATGTAGATGGAAGAGGAGAATTAATAGGTGAATTTAGAGGCGAAGACAGATTGTTGATTGTGAAGCAGTCCGGATTAATTAAAACCATAATTCCTGAGTTGACTACACATTTTGATGACGACATGATTGTGCTTGAGAAATGGGTTCCAAAAAAACCTGTCTCAGCGATTTATTACGATGGAGATAAACAAAGGTACTTTATCAAGCGTTTTATTATAGAAAATGAAGGTAAGGAGGAAGTATTTATCTCAGATCATAAAGATACGCAGTTAGAGATTATCAGTACGGATTGGAAACCAATGGCTGAAGTTGTATTTGCAAAGGAAAGAGGTAAGGATAGAAAAGATAATTTAATCGTTAATCTGGAAGAATTTATTTCTGTTAAAGGCATAAATGCTCTCGGTAACCAGTTGACAAAAGAAAAAGTAAACCAGATAAATCTATTGGATCCTTTACCATACGATGCCCCGGAAGAAGTACATGCAGATGACTTGGAAGTTGTGGATGAAGAAACAGTCGTTCCAGAAGCAATTCAAAGGCCTGTGTCTCCTATTAAAAAACCATCAAAATCAACAAAAAAAGGCAATATCAAGGATGACTATGAAATGGATGATGAAGGGCAGATCACCTTGTTTTAACCTTAATAATTTAATTTTCTTTAATATCAGACTTTGTTAATTCCCTTTTATTGTAATTCCGTTTAATCCTATAATTAAGAAATTCGACAAACAAAGAAAAAGCTATCGCAAAGTAAAGATAACCTTTAGGAATGGCTCCAACGTGGTTACCAAACAATTCTGTTTCAGATAGATGGGCCGCTTCGGTAATCAGCATAAAACCAATTAAAATTAAGAATGAGAGACCTAATATTTGCATACTGGGATGATTATCTATGAATTTACGAATAGGATTTGCGAATCCAATCATAATAATAATAGATATAACAACTGCAATGATCATAAGTATTAAGTTGTAATAATGGTTTGGATGCAAACCATTAGTCATTCCCACTGCTGTTAAAATAGAATCAATAGAGAAAATAAAATCAATTATCAAAATTTGAATGACAGCCTGGGAAAAAGAATTAATTCGTTTCTTCTTGATAGCATCTTCATCACGTAAAGGCGTTTCTATCTTTTCATGTATCTCGGAAGTACTTTTGTATATCAAAAACAACCCACCTAAAAATAAAATAACACTTTGCCAGCTTAATGCCAATTTAATCCAATCATTCTCAATTGTTAAAAAAGGTTCCCTTAAACTTATTAAGAACGAAACAAAGAATAACAAGACTATACGTTGCACCATTGCTAGGATCAAACCTATATTGGTTATCTTACCACGCTGGTTCTCTGGTAATTTATTAGCAGCAATTGAGATAAAAACTATATTATCAATACCTAAAATGACTTCTAAGAATGTCAGGGTAATTAATGCCATTATGGCATCACTCGTCAATAGAAAATCTAACATAACTATTTAATTTTAATTGCAATACCTTTTTGCTTGTTGGTTCCTCCAACATAAGAGTATTCAAAAATGTATGAAGTGTCCGTTGTCGACAAAATTTTTAAATGGACATCTTTACGTTCGCCCATGTTTTTAGGATTAATCGTCCTAAATATCATTTCACAGTCATTAATCCATCGTACGGAAGCAGTATCTGTGTTTTTTTCGAATGTTTCTATTTGTAAGTTATCAAGTCGCCTGAAAGTTGATACATATTCAATGTCATCAATCGTAACTGTACTTATAAATGTTCCGGTCTTGTAGTTTTTGCAATTTCGATCAATCTGATAACAGCTTGAAAATAAAAGTACTAGAAAGTATATTGAAAAATATTTCATGAATTGGAATTTGCATAAAATTAGTCAAGATTTCGAAAACTCGATTAGATTTTGCTGTTAATCTTATTCAGCTTTCGACTCAAAACTTTCAAAGGTACCATCAGAATAGAAAATTACGATGCGCTGTATTGTTTTATTTAAAGAATTGTCTTTAGAGACTTTTATTTGAACAGGTTGAGGCAAGACAGATTTATTTTCTATTGAATCTTCTTCCTTCAAAAAACTTCCCTTACCATTAAGCAGCCAATACAAATTGATTTCTGGAAAGGAGGAGAGGACTTTTAAAATAAAATCTAAACTTGGTTTATTTCTTCCAGATAGAATATGTGAAATACTGGAACGCTGAACTCCAATTTTTTCCGAAAAAGACGAAGCTGATAATCCGTAATAATTAATGATTTTCTCAAGCCTTTTAATGAAATTTGAAGTGTTTACCATTGTAAACTTTTTATAAGTAAATAATTATGCTACAAATGTAACCTAAAACAGGACATTTAACAAAATAAATATTAAAAGTATTATAATATATTAAACTAATACTTTGCTTAAAACATTTTATAATATTGATATATAATATATTATAATATATTTTATAAATATTATTAAACTTTAAAATTTTAACCACATAAATTAGATAAAAATGTATACAATTATATACAAATCGTCGATAATTGTAGTTTACATATGTAATTTTAATATTGATTACTTTTGTTATTTATAATAATACCAGTGGTTTCAATTCAAGAATTACAGTCATTGTTTTCTCATTATAATGAGAAAAAATTAAGAGGTCGATATATCCATAATCAGCATATTCTGCCTTTGATTGATAATTTAAAAGAGAAGGTAGAAATAAATGAGATTGGAAAATCAGTTTTAAATAAACCCATATATACTCTTAAGTTGGGTAAAGGAAAAAAACGCATTCTAATATGGTCTCAAATGCATGGTAATGAAAGCACTACCACTAAGGCGGTATTTGATTTTATAAACTCTACTGTTTTTGATTCATCTAACATATTAGAAAGTATATTGAATTCCTGCTGTATTTGCATCATCCCAATTTTAAATCCAGATGGGGCAGAGGCATACACGCGATTAAATGCCAATGGTGTAGACTTAAATAGAGATGCCCAAGAATTAACGCAACCTGAAAGTTTGGTTTTAAGAGAGGTTTTTAGTCAGTTCAAACCTGATTTTTGTTTCAATTTACATGGTCAACGTACTATTTTTAGTGCTGGCAAAACAAAGAAGTCCGCAGTTGTTTCCTTTTTGGCACCAGCACAGGATAAAGAATCCAAAAATACGCATACAAGAAAGGTTGCCATGGATATTGTAACCGTTATGAACAAGAATTTACAG
>CAJIBV010000389.1_pt1 | contig 17459 bp, 12 predicted proteins | sample 9199431 | NCBI WGS metagenome assembly CAJIBV01 (sample SAMEA7708314, study PRJEB35096) | sediment metagenome | biome: marine neritic benthic zone biome [ENVO:01000025]; feature: sediment [ENVO:00002007]; material: shallow marine sediment [ENVO:03000034] sea grass bed [ENVO_01000059] ...
AACACGATCAGGTTTCAGAAAGTCATTTATGGCATCACCCTCCTTCAGAAATTCAGGGTTGGACACCACATGGTATTCAATATCCAGATCTCGCTTGTCTAGCTCCTCCCTTATCGCTGTCTTAACCTTGTCTGCTGTACCCACAGGTACCGTGGATTTATTAACCAAGATTAACGGCTGATTCATATAACGTCCAATTGCGCGAGCTACCTCCAGTACATATTGCAGGTCAGCTGAACCGTCTTCTCCCATTGGCGTCCCAACGGCAATAAAGGCAATGTCACAGTTATTAATAGATTCCTCAAGTTTGGTACTAAAGAATAATGTTTTATTGGCAATATTTCTTTTCACCATAGCTTCCAGGCCAGGTTCGTAGATAGGAATTATTCCTTTTTTAAGATTCTCTATTTTTTGGACTTCTATATCTACACAACTTACTTTGTTGCCCATTTCGGCGAAACAGGTTCCACTTACCAGCCCTACATATCCAGTTCCTATTACGGTCAGATTCATATTAAATTTATTTATTGTTCTTGAATTGTAATTTGCATACGTTTAACGTATCCAATATTCAGAAAAACTATTGATGCCCCAGTCTCAATGATAAATCTTTCGAAACAACACAATTATATTTACGATCCTTTGGCCTAGCAAAGATCACTAAAAGACTCGAATATTCTTGTTAGATTATTCCAAATGCCATGGATATTCGATATATGGAAAGGGGCAGACTACAACTGATTGCTTATTCCAAATAAACTTACTAGGGTTCTAGATGCCGTTTGATTAGCTTCGTTTTGTATGCTCAATCTACTTGTAACGTATATTTATATCGAATTGGAATGGTTTTTTGTGAAGGACGTACAGGGAATTACGGGTATATGCCTTCTAGGTTTTATAGAAATCTACATACCAGTCGATAAATGATTTAATACCTTTAACAATTGAGGTATCCGGCTTATAATCGTAATCCTGTATCAGCGTATCCACGTTGGCCCAGGTTTTTTCTACATCGCCCGGCTGCATTGGCAGCATGTTCATTTTTGCCGTTTTCCCCAAGGTGTTTTCTATAGCCTTGATAAAATCCAGAAGTTTGACCGAAGTATTATTACCTATGTTATATATACGATAGAGATCGGAGACATTACCTTGTCTCCTGTCTATTGGAGCTTCGATCACCTTTAAGACACCTTCTGTTATATCATCGATATAGGTAAAATCCCGCTCCATGTTCCCATTGTTATACACATCGATTGGCTGATTATTTAATATGGCCTTAGTAAATAAAAACAGCGCCATATCCGGTCTTCCCCAGGGGCCATAGACCGTAAAGAACCGTAAGCCAGTGGTTGGTAAACCAAATAGGTAACTGTAGGTATGAGCCATCAGTTCATTACTTTTCTTTGAGGCAGCATATAGACTTATAGGCTGGTCTACAGGATCAACTACTTCAAATGGAATTTTTTTATTAAGACCATAAACACTTGAACTGCTGGCGTATACCAAATGGTTGATGTCATTATGCCGACAACATTCCAAAATATTTAAGAAACCTATAATGTTGCTATTGATGTAAGCTTCGGGATGTTCGAGGCTATATCGTACTCCTGCCTGTGCCGCAAGGTTACAAACGACTTCAAATTGCTCTTTTTCGAACAAATCCCGCAAGTTCTGATTATCCTCAAGATTTAGCCGTATAAAGTCAAAACCTCCGTATACAGCACTTCTGCATATTCTGTTGAATATCTTGGCTTGCCCTTCTGAAATGCCCAAAAAATCTAGTCTGGCATACTTTAAAGACGGATCGTAATAGTCATTAATATTGTCTAACCCAATTACGGAATGTCCTTTTTCCAGGAGTGCTTTTGCTACATGGAACCCAATAAATCCGGCAGCACCGGTAACTAAGATTTTCACAACACAAATTTAGTTAGAAATTTACTACCTCTTACTTATTTAAAATCTGGGTTAAAAGATATTGAAAAAGCTATTGATGGCTCGGTAACTCCTCTATGTATGGTTCTAAACAAAAAAGCTCTGATGTTTAATCAGAGCTTTTAATATACTTTGGAGATCAATTAATTAGCGTTTGAACCAATGTTGACCTGTGCAATGATAACATTATTAAGTACTTCGCTTTCGTAGATATTGATATGCCCGTCAAAGACCATTAGCTGATCATAGTTTATACTGTTTCCATTATCCAATCGGGTAACAACCGTTTCACTAACTGCACATTCGCAGGCATTCAAAGTTATAGCCAATCCGCCTCCTTGTTCTATGCTATTGTAATTTATCGCAGCCGGATGAAGTACTGAGGAGGCATTCTCAAGTTCGATATTAACTGTTGTTGAATTGTCTTCATTCCTGGTGAAAGTAGCTTTACCTGTAATATTTGAATTGGTTACTCCGGCTAATTGATATACTACCCTATTTACCGGATCAGTAGGATCTGGGGTTTCACTATTATTTTCCTTGTCGCATCCGTAGACGAGGGTAATCAGTAAAACTAATGCGAGAATTTTCTTCATTTTAAAACTATTTACGACATAAAATTACATCAATTCACTGATATAAACCTTTACGTATTCTATAAAAGGCAGCAATTTTCGATTAATGGTTGCAAGCCATTAAAAATAGATAGCGGCAGCCCTTTGTCCATAGTTTCCTACGTACAAAATGATCTTGGTCATTTATAAGTCGGAGTTTTATTGAGATATTGTTATTTTTAAGGGAAGTGGTGGTTGCTAAATAGGAAAACATCCAAGATTTCTGCGACTTTAGCGAATTAATTAGTAAGAATTAATGACCGCAGCAAATATGCGTTAATTTTATGATCTAAACCGAATATTGAGTTAACACCAAAGTGTAGAAAAGTTGTTGGTAAGTTCTTAGTTCATTTAAGAATTTTAATGAAAGATGGGTTTAGCTTTGATATTTCTAATAGTTAATTAGAATAACCGAACCGAATAATTGATAACGAATAACCTGTAACCATAACCTTTCGCTTCACAGGAACATTTGACCTGAGGATGTGGGATTAGGTTTTGTAAGGTGAATTACTTTTAAAAGATGCTTAGGAATCTCTTTATTTCATACGCACAACGTTACGCTTCCAAGTGGCTGGTTCTGGCTATAGATATATTTCTGGTCTGTATATCATTTGTTCTGTCTTATATAATAAGATTCAATCTTACATTTAATTTTGATACTGAAAGATTATTGTTTCAAATACCCCTTGTTTGTGGAATGGCATTAATGGCCTTTCTCTTTACAGGTTCTTATAAAGGGGTAGTGCGACATACCGGTGTGCGTGATGTATACAATATTTTCAATGCTATATGTTTTTCGAGTATCCTCCTTATTCTTATAGTAATTATTAATCGGCAAACCAATCTTGTTGAGGGATTTACTATTCCCTTGTCCATAATAATTATTCATAGCCTTATAAGTTTTACTGCTTTAGCCACATCCCGTTATGTTTTTAAGGCAATGTTTTACAATATCATAAACCAGTATCGGGTTATGAGGAACGTATTGATCGTTGGAGCCGGAGAAGCAGGGGTCGTTACTTTCAACGCCCTAACAGATCATCCGGGGAGTAATTCGAAGGTTGTAGGTTATATTGATGACGATCAGAAAAAGGTTGGAAAAAATTTGAACGGGGTTCGAGTTTATTCACGTGATCAACTCAACGCCTTTTTCATAGACAAAAAGAAAGTCGCAGAAATCATTGTTTCTGTTCAGGATAGGGATAGCAAATTTTTAAAAGAATTAGTTGAAAGCCTGGTTGAGTACCCGGTACGGGTAAAAATAGTACCACCGGTAGAAGACTGGATAAACGGTGAATTCAAAGTATCGCAAATCAAACAGGTACAGATTGAAGATCTACTGGACCGAGTTCCTATAAACATCAAGAATTCTAAAATTTCCAATGAACTCAAAGGTAAGACCATTATGGTTACGGGTGGCGCGGGTTCTATAGGAAGCGAAATCGTCCGGCAAATAACCAATTACGAGTATAAGACACTGGTTATTATTGATATGGCCGAATCTGCTCTTTATAACCTTCAGCAAGAACTTAAGCAGAATGGGCTCCATAATTTTATTCCAATAGTGGCGGATATTCGAGACAAGAACAGGATGAATACATTTTTTCAGGAATATAAACCGGATATTGTGTTTCATGCCGCTGCTTATAAGCATGTCCCATTGATGGAATACAATGCCTATGAGGCCATCAGGATTAACGTGGCGGGAACAAAAATGTTGGTGGATCTTTCTGTTGCCCATAAAGTGGAAAAATTTGTATTTGTATCAACGGATAAGGCTGTTAATCCAACCAATGTAATGGGCGCAACCAAAAGGATTGCAGAGATTTACATCAGTTGCATGCATCAGGATCAGAAAACCAAGTTTATCACCACAAGATTCGGAAATGTTCTAGGTTCGAATGGATCGGTTATTCCTCTTTTCAGAAAGCAAATAGAAAAAGGGGGTCCACTTACAGTAACCCACAAAGATATTACGCGATACTTCATGACTATACCTGAGGCATCTCAGTTGGTACTGGAGGCAGCTGCTATGGGTCAGGGAGGTGAGATCTTTATATTTGATATGGGCGAATCTGTCAAAATATATGATCTCGCTAAAAATATGATCCGACTTTCCGGGTTGAGGTACCCCGAAGATATTGACATTAAGATAAGCGGATTACGTCCGGGGGAAAAACTGTATGAGGAACTTTTGGCAACTGGGGAAAATACGCTTCCTACTTACCATAAGAAGATCATGATAAGTAAGGTTCGGGAATTAGATTACACGAATATTCGCGCCAAGATTGACGAGCTTTGTGTTTCAAATATGTTCTTTAGTGAGGACACTGTTAAACTTATGAAAGAGATCGTTCCGGAATATGTTTCCCAAAATTCTAAAAATTGCAAATTGGATGGTGTGGAAAAGGACACAAAAAAATCATCTCCGGATCCTTCAATAAGTAAGGTACAGCGAAGTCTTACATAATAACCACCAAACAACTAAAATTTTATAATCCCATGGATCAGTTTTTTTATCGAATGTGCCGCCTTTTAAGTGCGGCAATCTTATTTAGTATAATTTTTTCTTCTTGTGCTTCTCGAAAGGATGTAGTCTACTTTCAGGATACAGGTAATTTTGAAACATTAGTGGATAATAATAAGGCAAGCACTAAGTTCAAAGTGGATGATGTTGTTTCTATACATATTTCTTCTCTTGATCCCGAGGCAACTGTACCATTTAATTTGTTCAGAGGGGCCTCAGAAGGTGGTGTAAAACCTGAACAGGTAGATTATATTGTAGATCAGGATGGAATGATTGATTTCCCAGTAATAGGAAAGATAAAAATTGAAGGGCTCTCACCCGATGAATTGAGAAGTTTTCTTCGCGAACAATTGTCTGAGTATCTTAAAAATCCGATAATTAATATACGATTAACGAATTTTACCGTTACAATACTAGGTGAAGTCAACAGGCCAGGCACCTATCCGGTTGTCGGGGAACAAATATCCATTTTGGAAGCCCTGGGTTTTGCAGGTGATCTAACCTTAAGGGGTGTACGAGAAAATGTCCTTGTTGTAAGAGATTTCAATGGAACCAAAGTTTACACCAGGGTAGACTTGACTACGAAAGATTTGATCAAATCTCCCGTGTATTACCTAACACAGAATGACGTAGTCTATGTTGAACCTAATAATGCCGGTATCAGGGAAACGGCAGTTGGTGCAGCAACAAATCTTACTGTTACAATTCTTTTAAGTTTAGTAACTGCTGCTGTAGTAATTGCTAGGACAAGTAATTGACGCTTATCAGGTTAAAGTATATGTAGGCCTTATGAATTTATTATCTAAATCATACCCCATTAAAAGTGCTTTATAATTATTACCACAAAATAAGTTATAATTTCAAAGAATAATTATTATCCCTTTTTGATGAACATGAAAGCTACAGAAATGATGGACACATCAGGAGATTTAAAGGCTATGACAAAGCCTTATTTTAGACATTGGAGATGGTTTGTTGGCGTATTAATTTTTTGCATTCTATTATCCTTCTTATACTTCAGGTATACAATACCGCAGTATGGGGTCCAGGCTAAATTGCAAATAATACAAGACCAGAAATCTTCAGAATTGGGAGCCTTGGCAGATTTTAACCTTTTAGGAGGAGGTGGTGGTGATGTCCAGGATGAAATGCAAATTCTTAACTCCCGTTCCAACTTGTTGGAAGTAGTTAAAAAACTGGGTTTAAATGTTAAGGTGATCGCTCAGGGCAGAATTCGGAACTCAGAACTATACTTACGGCCGCCAGTAAAGATTAATTTTTTGATCCCTGATTCAATTGTCAGTATATCGAAACATCAGTTTATGATAAAGATTTTATCGCCGACCACTTTTTTGTATATGGAAGACGATAATACGACGTCAAAAACATATAGTTTCGGCGGAACAGTTGAATCGAAAATTGGAGAATTTGTCGTCATTCCTTCAAAAACCGATATGAAATCTCATATAAATAGCGAATATGTCATTTCGATTAACCCGGTAGATAATGTGGTAAAAGCCTATCAAAATAGGATTGAACTTACTACAGAAACTGATGAATCCAATATTTTATACTTAGCCCTCAATGATCCAGTTGAGGCAAAGGCAATTGATATTCTAAATGAATTGATTAACACCTACAATACAAGTGCAATTAATGACAAGAAACAGATCGCAGATAGAACGGCCAGATTTATTGATGATCGAATAGCAGATATATATGGAGATTTATCTTCAGTAGACGAATCCGCTGTGGACTATAAGGAATCCAGAGGAATTACTGATGTAGCTGCTCAATCAAATGTCAATTATAATGTTAGCGCAGCGAGTCGCCAGGAATTACAGGATGCGCAATTACAACTTAATATTGCCGGTGGGATGAAAAATCTTATAGATAACCAACAGCAATACGATGTTCTTCCCTCCAACATGGCGTCTGATCCTAGCATTGCGAATACTACAGCCAGGTATAACGAACTTGTGCTGGAACGCAACAGGTTATTGAAAAGCTCCAATGAAAAAAATCCCATAATTGTAAATATAGATGAGCAGCTGGAAGGATTAAAAAGAAGTTTGCGGTCTAGTTTGAGTAGTCTGACTAACAACTTAAATCTAAGGGTCAATAATCTCAGCAACCAATTATCCCAGATCAATGCACGGATTTATGCCGCTCCTGGTAATGAACAGGCTTTAAGAGATATTGAAAGAGAAAGGCAGACAGCAGAGGCACTTTATTTGTATTTACTACAAAAAAGAGAAGAAGCCCAAATTACATATGCCTCAGCTTCTCCAAAATCTAAAATAATTGAAGCACCTCATGGATTAAGTGATTTCCCGGTATCTCCTAAGAAACCAATTATTTTATTAGCCTCAATGATTTTGGGATTGATGGTTCCCTTTTCAGTCATTTATATCAAGGAAATGCTGGATAACAAGGTTCATAATAAAATTGAACTGGAAAACTTTGTAGGTGACGTTCCTGTATTAGCGGAATTACCTAAAATAAAGAAAAGAGAAAATAATTTGGTTAAAGCTGACGACAGAACAGTGCTGGCAGAATCTCTGCGGATTTTGCGAGCAAACCTGGATTATTTGATTAAAACGAGATCAAATTCGAATTATGGCAAGGTCATCTACGTAACCTCTAGTGTGCCAGGGGAAGGGAAGACCTTAATTGCTTCTAATCTGGCTATGATCTATGCGAAGGCTAATAAAAAGGTATTACTTATGGGAGCTGATATCCGTAATCCAAAATTATATCAGTTTTACGCGGGGAAGAATGTAGATAAATTGGGTCGAGGGATACGTAATAAAGATAACAAAGGGCTTTCGGATTTTCTAGTAGATGAATCTTTAGAAATACGAGATATTACCTCCAGTATGCTGGTTTATAACCAAACGGTGGACGTAATATTTTCTGGTAAAATCCCGCCAAATCCCTCTGAACTTCTAATGAGTAGCAGGGTAGGGGAGCTTATTAAGGAGCTTAAAAATAATTACGAATATATCATTGTAGATACCGCACCGCTAATGGTAGTTTCGGATACTTTACTTATTAGTGAGTACGCGGACCAGACGCTTTTTGTCACTCGGGCTCATGAAACGGAACTGAAAGTACTCGAATTTCCACTAAAACTGCACAAGGAAGGAAAGATTAACGGCATGTCTTTCATAGTTAATGGCGTAAAAGATGCGAACCTGGGTTATGGTGGACAGTATGGTTATGGCTATGGTAGATCTACCAAAAAATGGTGGCAATTTCGAAGCGCCTAGCCCTGATAATATTTGGTTTTTAGCCTTATATTTTAACTTTGTTTTAAAATAAAATATGTTCTCAATTTGAGCAATTAAGGATTGTTCATCTAAATATTCTAGGAAAAGGTTATTAACAAAAATTAAACTCCACCAAGGTCCCGATTCAGGTATTATAATATGTTGCACCGGAAAGTCATTCTGGCCAAATAATTAAGGAAGAGATTGCCAATGTAGATTGTGAGTTTTCCAAATAGAAAGGTCGTGCCACGATCTCAAATTATTATCATTAAAATTAAATTCAGAGCATTAACCAAATGTTGATTTATAAAAATTAATATAGGGATGAAACAAAGCTTGCATATTAGTATTATAATCTGTACACGGAATAGAAGAGAAATGTTGTTTCGAATTTGCAACTCAATTGCGCCTCAGACCTATTCCAACTATGAACTGGTCATTGTTGACAGCAGTTCGAAGGATAAAATTACCAAACCGGACTTGGAGGAATTGTTTGGCACTTCCAAACCAATAAATATAATCTATTCAGAACCTGGCTTAACAAGACAAAGGAATATTGGCATTAAGGCTGCCAAAGGTGACTGGTTTATTTTCTTTGATGATGACATGATATTGGAGAAGGATTTCCTTTATGAAATGAATAAGGTTTTTGATAAAGACAAAGACTTCTATGGGGGGATGGGAGCTTTTTCTAATATTAAAGCTGCTACACTAAAGGAAAAAATATATAATATAATTTTAAGGTTTTTTATGCTTAGAAACTTTTATGGCGATGGCAAGTTTCAAAAGTCTGGATTCCCAAATTTTGCATTTGGCAATAAGGTTTTCATGGAAACAGAAGTTCTTGGAGGAGCAATGATGGCCTATAGAAAAGAAATCTTTAAAGAGTTTCTCTTTGATGAGCACTTTTCAAACTATTCCTATATGGAAGATGTTGATTTCTCAAGAAGGGTTTCTAAAAAATACAAGCTTTTTTATAATCCTAAGGCGAGGGCGGAACACCGGCATGCGGTTGGGGGAAGAGGAAATTATTTTGAGAACAGACGTATGTATATGTATAACCATAGATATCTTTTTGAAAAAAATTTTCCTCAAAAGTTTTCAAATAAGCTTGCCCATAGGTGGTCTATAGTTGGTTTATACGTGTTTGCGCTCTGGGATAAGGGCACTGCTACCGCAATCAAAGCGTATAATAAAGGCCTTAAGGATTATAGAATGTCCAATTAATTATAGTTAGCGAAGATGGGTATTTGATATTTTCAGGATATCATCCAGCACTCCGTAGTCCTGCTGACTTGGCCGTTTAGCTATAACGGCGTTTGCTTTTTAAACAAGATTAAATGACCCTATCAAAAAGGGCAAATTTTGAAGCGACCGTCAATCTTATTTGAGATAACCGGTGTTTTTGATAGTAAAGACCCTGAAAGCGAGTGATTAAGAAGGGTCAAAACCTAATAGGCTATTAACTCACAAAAGAACGGTTAAATCCCTAATCGTTATAATTAGTAATTTCAATTAACACTTACTAGTCAACATTTTTGTGGATAATTAGCCATGGCTAATCTTTTCTTCTAAGTTTTATCCATTTTATATACAGATACTTCAATTTCAGTTTCTCCAATAAGAATAACTTAACTCTTGTAGCAGAATTCAGGCCATCAACTTCTTTAATCTCATTATAATATATGCGGCTATCAGCAGGATCGGTCTGCAAGGAAATGTAATAGTAATGAAAAGCTTGATAGTTTTTCAATTCGGCATATTCTGCTGCACTTAGGTATCTCTTAGCAAAAATATCCTGTATTTCAAGCGTATTCTTCTTAAAAGCCATCTGCTTTTTTGCCAAGGCAAAGTTAGACGCACTATTCTCCAATTTTCTGTATACTGCCGTTGCTTCGTCAATAAAGTGAATTTTGCTATTATAATTGAACCAAATCCATTTTGGGTAATCTCCCATTTTCCAGTTTCGGCGCATTTCCCCATAGTCTTTTAGATATAATTGATTTAGATCTGATCTATATACAGAGGTCAGTGAGGTAATGGGATTCTGGTATAATACATCGTCTTTATTTAAGATTTCCCTACCCTGAGTTGATTTCCAAAACTGCTGTTTTTTTTCATCATAAACCCTCGCTTTGGTATACACCAATCCGTAATCGGGGTTCTCTTCGAGGAAATCCACCTGCCTTTGCAATTTATGGGGGTCTGTCCAATAATCATCCCCCTCGCATTGTGCTATATACTTGCCGCGCGCGACATCGGTCATCCATTGAAAATTACCGTGCATCCCTTTGTTTTCCTTATGCCTGGTATATCTTACTATGTCTCTTTTAGGATGATCCTTGAGAAATTCCAATACAACTTCCTCTGTATTGTCAGGGGACCTATCATCTGCTATAATTAGTTCTATAGGAAAATTACATTCCTGAATTAATACGCCGTTAATTGCCTGTTTAATGTAATCTGCGTGAAGGTAGGTAAGCATAAACACGCTTACTACAATATTATCTTGATTTACTTCTGTATTAACCATTTAGGTCGTATTTATTTGAATATGGTAAACCCTTAGTTTTAAGAGCCTATAAATTATTTTGGGTTCTAAGTAATAACCTACAAATCAGGTCTATTTCAGCAATTGTCAGGTCATAATACAACGGCAAACATAGAACGCGTTTGGAAATATTATCTGTGGTAGGAAGGGCTTTAGGTTCCAAATATGGCAAATTATTTGCCAGTGATGGATAAAAATAACGTCTTCAGAAAATTTCATTCCGTTTCAAATGTTCAAAACACGCAAGCAATAAGGCTTCAGATTCCAGGACGATAGGATAATATGCATAATTGTTCTCAGACTTATTATGCCATACTGGTTTTGTTGCTTTAAAATTCTTCAATTTTGCATCGTATCTCTCGGAAAGCAGCTTACGTTGGTTATGTATCTTTTCAACGTAATTTAAATTCGCAAGTCCCATGGCAGCATGGAATTCGGAGTTCTTTCCATTTATTCCCAGGTTATAGAAGGTTTCCGGACCATCGTGACCGAAATTGCGCATATGGGACATTTCTTTCAGCAGCTTTGGATCTTTCGTGATAACTAAACCTCCCTCTCCGGAATGGAACAACTTTGTAGCATGCAAGCTACAGGTAGAAATATCCCCGTATTCAAAAACTGATTTACCATTTACATTTACACCAAAGGCATGTGCCGCATCATAAATCACCCTTAAGTTGTGTTTCTTTGCAATCTTTTCAATTGCAACAACATCACAGGGATTTCCATATACGTGCGTTGCGATAATGGCAGATGTATTCTTTGTAATGGCCGCTTCAATCTTGGAAGGATCAATATTCAGACTTTCCTTTTCAATGTCAACAAATACAGGGTCGCAACCTTCCCATACAATACTGCTGGTGGTAGCGATATAGGTAAAAGGCGTAGTAATGATTTCACCTTTAAGACCCAGGGCCTTAATTGCAATTTGCAGGGCTACGGTACCATTAGTAACGAATAATAAATGTTTAACATCCAGATGTTCTTTTAACTTCATTTCAAGATCACTGGCTAACGGCCCCATATTGGTAAGCCATTGGCGTTTCCAAATTCCATGAAGCAATATATCATAGTCCTCTTTCGGAGGTAAAAAGGGTAATGTTATGGGTATCATAACTTCCTATTTTTAATTAGTGATAACAAATCGTATATGGGACTTGTCTTATATAAGGGTTGTACGATAAGAAAGAAAAAGATTCCAATAAGCGAGGCCAGAATAATCTGGTATACTAGAGCAAATTCTTCCAAGTAATTAATAGCATAAAACATTATTATAAAAGTTAAGCCCGACAATAATAAAATCGGTAACATGTCCCTCAATTGATGCTTGAAGCTATAATCAATAAACTTACTGCTATAATGTGTATTAATTAGCAAACTGATAACGGAGGTGAACACACCACTCCATACTAATCCATAAATACCAAATTGAAATCCAATTAGAATACCTACCAAGAGAATACTTTTCTTTATGATTTCCAATCTCAAAAACAAGTCGCTACGGCCATATACCTTTAAAATGTTTAAGTTAAAGGCATGAACAGGATATAGAATGGCCGCAGCAGTTAGAATACGAAAAAAAGGAACTGCAGGAAGCCACATTTCTCCCAAGACAAGCTCGAATAAAGGGGTAGCAATAGCTGCACATCCTAACATTAATGGTGAAATAACGAAAAAAGAAAGTCTCAAAAGTCTTCTATAAATTGAAGAAAGTTTAACCGTGTCATCCTGTAATTTCGAAAGCATTGGATAAGTGACCCTATCAATAATTCCTGTTAATGTAACCGACGGATAATCATTAAATCGTTTTGCCCTTTCATAGTGACCTAAGGTTTGAACTGGAAAAAATTTACCAATAATTACGTTATAGCTATTTTTGAATAGTATGTCAATCAAGCCCGAAAGCATTATTTTATAACCAAAACTATAATGATGTCCCATTTTTTCCTTGGAAAATTCTAACTTAGGTTTCCATGAAGAATTGATCCAAAGTAAAAAGGATAAAAATAGCTGTGTAGACAAGTGCATTAAAACGATGCTCCATACTCCATATCCATAGTAGCCTAAAGACAGCCCCACCGTGGCACCAATTATTGTACTCGGCGTATTAAACAGAACAAGTTTTCTGAATTTCATATCCTTCGTTATGATCGCCAGCTGCACCGCCGAGAATGCTCCTACTATAAGTATTAAACAGTAAATTCTTATAATCTCTATTAAAACTTCCTGTTGATAGAATGATGCAATCCAAGGAGCAGAAAAATACAATAATGCATATACCAAAATACTCATGGCCATATTCATATAGAATACAGTGGTATAGTCCGAATGGTCTGTATTTGGTGTTCTAATTATGGAAGAAGTCATGCCACTATCTACTAAGGATCTTCCAATACCCATAAAGACTGCAATCATTCCTATTAATCCAAAATCAGCAGGACCCAGCCAGCGGGCGAGGATTAACATAGCAATAAAGGAAAGCCCTTTAATTAAAACTGCGTCAGCGGCGGTCCAAATAAAACCGTATATGGTTTTTAGCTTTAAGGACATCAGTCTAATAAATTCTGCAAGTAGCTGTAATATTCTCCCTTCAATCCCAATACCCTGTTTCTTAATTCCCCCTTATCGATCCATTTGTAATTAAGTGCAATTTCTTCCAGACAAGCTATTTTTAAACCTGTTCTTTTTTCCACCGCTTTTACGAATTCAGTTGCCTCAGTTAACGCCTCATGCGTTCCAGTATCCAGCCATGCAAATCCACGGCTTAATATTTCCAGCTTCAGTTCTTTTTGCTTAAGATATGCTTCGTTTACAGAAGTGATTTCCAACTCACCTCGGTGACTCGGTTTAACATTAGCTGCAATATCAACAACACTGTTTGGGTAGAAATATAATCCAACAACCGCATAATGCGACATTGGCTTACTAGGCTTTTCCTCTAAGCTAATAACATCCATTTTCGAATTGAATTCCACAACGCCATAGTGTTCTGGATCCGCTACATAGGTCCCATAGATGACTGCTTTGCTTTCCTTGGTTACAGTATCAACAGCCTTCATCAAGAGTTTCTGCAATCCTGCACCGTAAAAGATATTGTCCCCCAAAACAAGGGCAACACTTTCATCACCTATAAAATCCTTTCCTATTATAAACGCCTGAGCCAGACCTTCGGGTTTTGGTTGTTCGGCATAGCTCAATTTTATTCCATAGTCGGATCCATCTCCCAGCAGTTGCTGAAAACGTGGCAAATCCATCGGTGTTGAGATTATCAGAATATCTTTTATCCCCGCCAACATTAGTACCGACAAAGGGTAATAGATCATCGGTTTATCATAAATTGGCAATAGTTGTTTAGAGGTTCCTTTGGTCAAAGGATATAGCCTTGTCCCTGAACCCCCTGCTAGAATAATTCCTTTCATCTTTTATTGATATTGTAACTTGTAGTATTCTTGGTAAGCCCCACTGGTAACATTATTTAACCAATCTTCGTTAGCGAGGTACCAGTCTATCGTTTTCGAGAGCCCTTCCTCAAAAGTCACGGTAGGACTCCAACCCAACTCCTGTTTGATTTTTGAAGCATCTATTGCATAGCGCAGATCATGTCCAGGTCTGTCCTTGACAAAGGTTATCAGTTTTTCACTATTTCCTTTCTCCCGACCTTGTTTTTCATCCATTTGTCTACAAAGCAACTTTACTAAATCAATATTTTTCCATTCATTGAAGCCCCCAATATTATAAGTCTCACTATTGACACCTTTGTGAAATACAAGGTCGATTGCTATGGCGTGATCAATAACATATAACCAATCCCTTGTATAATTACCGTCTCCGTATACCGGTAAAGGTTTGCGATTAATAATATTATTTATGAATAATGGGATTAGCTTTTCAGGGAATTGATTTGGCCCATAATTATTAGAGCAATTAGTAATTACGTAGGGTAATTTATAGGTTTCTCCATACGCCCTGACAAAATGGTCGGAACTGGCTTTTGAAGCAGAATAAGGAGAATTGGGATCGTATGCAGTAGTTTCTGTAAATAAACCCCTCTCTCCTAGGGTACCGTAAACTTCATCGGTGCTTATATGGTAAAAGCGTTTTCCTTGCCAGTTATCTTCCCACAAATCCCGGAAGGCATTTAGCAGTATTAACGTTCCAAGTATATTTGTGTTCGCAAAGGCCAGAGGATCACTTATAGATCTGTCTACATGCGACTCAGCTGCTAAATGAATTACTCCTTCAAAACGGTATTTTTTGAATATGGAATTAACGTATTTCTCATCTGTGATGCTACCTTTCAGAAAAATATAATTTTCCTTTCCCTCAATATCAGTTAGATTTTCCAAATTGCCTGCATAGGTCAATGCATCCAAATTGTAGGTGTTATATTCAGGGTAGTTATTAACTAATCTTCTAACAACGTGGGAGCCAATGAATCCGGCACCTCCAGTTACGAGTATATTCATATTTGATTTTTTCTTTACCACCTACTAATTCTATTAAGTTAAAATAATCTATTTCCTGCACGCGGACTTTCTTATACTTTTTAGCAATAAACAGTGTTTACCCATATTAAATGCAAAAAATTGCCACCTAAATAACGGGAACAAAGTTAAGATGATATTGTCTTATAATGAACAACCCGCACGAGCAAAACATTCTATATAATTAGGTGACATAACAAGAGCTTAACGAAGATATTGCGATCTTACTGAATTGGGGTTTATTATTCGACTAAATACAGATAAAAAGCATCAATCAACACATGTTAACCAATCAACTTTCATATTACTCCAATTTGGCTTCATGGTTCTATTTAGGCTATATAATGAGCCATTATCCAAAGCAAATCTAAAAAGAATAGATGCCTCTAAGTCTATTTTGAGTCCAATTGACTATTTAATAACATCTGTTCATAAAATTGATATGAAGATTGACTAATATCATTCCATGCCATTCATAATATGTTGAGATTTGCAGATTGAAAATCCTATGGGATGCCTTAATCATTAATTTCAACTGCTAGATGATGAATATGCTAAAATGGATATTATCACCAATTATCTCCAGCGTTTTTGTCATTGCCATATTGTATGCCATTAAGCTAAACGAGGACTATTACATTAAACACAACGTTTCGGAAAGTGCAAGTGTCAAGGAATGGCAAAGGCCTTTTAATGGCTATAATTTTGAAGGGTGGGAATTGTTAATTAGAAATGGGCGCCCTGATGAGTTTTCCAAAGTGTATACGATTGATAAAGATAGTACACTGCACTTTTTCCGTGACTTACCTGCAGGAGGGCATTGTATGGGAAAGAAGGATAATCAGAAATGTGCTACCCATGGAATAATGGTCACCAATCGCAAATACAGCAGGTTCCACCTGAAATTCGAATACAAATGGGGCAAAAAGTTACTTAATGATTTTAAAGACTGGCAGTATGACTCGGGTGTGTTTTTCCATATCCAGGAAAAAGATATTTGGCCCAATGGAATTCAATACCAAATCAGATATGATCACTTGAATAATATGAATTATACCGGGGAAATCAGATCATCTTCAGGCTTTCAATGGTATTCCTCAGATGGTAAAGCATTTGATTTGCCGAGTAATGGTGGAATGCTGCACAAATTTAGATTTGGATGGAAGGTGCTACAAGTTTCAGAAGATGCACCATTTCATGGATTGGACAACGAATGGAACCAATGTGAAATTATCGTAATGGGAAAGGAATATGTAATATTCAAATTAAATGGACAAATAGTAAACATGGCGGTGAATTTGGATGTAAAGGCCGGACCAATTGCCTTAGAAGCCGAAACCGGGGAAATATTTTGGCGGAATATTAAAATTAAGGAGTTTGAGCGTACTGTGCCTATGATTGAATTTATGGATGGATCGTAGGCCTATTGTTTATATTAAAACAGTTGGTGTTCGTTTATTGTAGGATAAACATCTTCAATAAATTATTCCCAACGTATAAAACTGCCAAACAAAACCCCTAGTAAAACTCCTCAATAGTATTTTCCAATACCGGAAACAACTTATCAAGCGTTTTTTCAGAGATCTGAACTTTCTTTAATTCCTTTAGATGCCCTGTATGGTGCAGGTCAGACGCGACAAAGTCGATCAGTTTATCTTCCAGTAGTTCATATGCATTTTTGTGCGTTTCAGCTCCATAGTACTCCCCAAGGGAAAGCAAGTTTAACTGAAGTTTGGTGCCTTTTTTCTTTAACGACCGGAAAATCTCATGTTTATTGCGATAATACAGATAACGCTCCGGATGCGCAAGTATGGGAAAGTATCCTGCTTGTGTTGTTTTCTCTATGGCGCTACCCAGATTGATGGAAGCCTGTAAAAAGGACATTTCAACCAATAAATAGTCCTTTCCTAAAGGCATAACCATTCCTTCTTCCAGCAGGTTTTCAAAATTGTCATCGATCATATGCTCTGCAGCAGCCGAAATAGCCACATCAGTGAGATGGTTTTCCAATAAAGCATCCTGAAGCTCGGTAAGCGCAGTATTAATGGTTTCCGGGGTATTGGGATAATAATT
>CAJIBV010000258.1_pt1 | contig 17326 bp, 21 predicted proteins | sample 9199431 | NCBI WGS metagenome assembly CAJIBV01 (sample SAMEA7708314, study PRJEB35096) | sediment metagenome | biome: marine neritic benthic zone biome [ENVO:01000025]; feature: sediment [ENVO:00002007]; material: shallow marine sediment [ENVO:03000034] sea grass bed [ENVO_01000059] ...
AAAAAGCAGCTATTAAGCTGCTTTTAAATTTATTTTTTTACTGCAGGGGGTGGGTTGAGCTTTTTACTCATTTCCATTGAAATTGCTGACCTGTCAAATTTAATTTTGCCTGACATAGTCTCGATTATACAACTTGAATCTTTATCGTTGAGATCCACAACCTTACCATGCATTCCACTTTTTGTGATTATTTTATCCCCTTTTTTTAATTGGTCTGCGAATTTCTTTTCTTGTTTTTGACGTCTCATCTGTGGTGCAATCATAAAAAAATACACTACAACGAACATTAAAATTATTGGTAAAAAACTACCTATTCCTTCTCCCATTTATATAATTAATTAGTCGTGATTATGGCCTTCATGTCCTGGTTGAGTGCTGGACTTGACAACTTTTGAAGCATTTTGCGTATTCACTGTTGTTTTAGCCGGTGCGTTAGGATCTGGCTTCACAAAAGCTTTTATTCTAACTACCTCTCTTCCTTTTTCAGTATTTGCAGTAACTGTTACTGTTTTAGTCACATTCCCATTTCCTGTTCCGTTAAACTTAACAGTAAACTTACCGCTTTCCCCTGGTGATAAAGGCTCTCTGCTCCAATCCTTTGGAATTGTACATCCACAGGAACTGGAAATATTGGTAATAACTAGTGGAGCATCACCAGTGTTGGTATAATTAAAAACAGTTTCGACATTAGCTTTAGCTTCCATTTCACCAAAATCATGCTCCGATCTATCAAACTCCAGAACTGGAAATTTTGTGGAGTTAGCATCTCTTTTAGCGGCTTCTGCGACATTCTCATCTTTAATTTTACTAGTAGCATCCTTTTTACATGATACAAATGCTATGAGGCAAAACGCACTTATACCTAATAATACTTTTTTCATAATATTCATTTTTATTTTAAAGGCTAAAAATAGTAAAAAAATATTGTTACATCAATCCTCTTCCCGTTTTATTTAATTTTCCATTTTCACCATATTCCTTTACTATCTTATCTAAAATCCCATTAATGAAAACACTACTTTTTGGTGTCGAATATTCTTTTGCTATTTCAAGATATTCGTTCATTGTAACCTTGGTTGGGATAGAAGGAAAATTTTGTAATTCACAAATCGCCATTTTTAACAAAATACTGTCAAGTTTAGCTATACGATCAGTATCCCAGTTAGTTGTTTTATCTGCAATTTCCTTACCATATTTATTACGATTTAAAATCGTTTTATTGAGTAATTGAATCGCAAAATCCTTGTCCTCATCATCTTTATACAACACCGGCAGAAAATAAGAATCTGTTGAGATTTCTGAAGTTTTCTTCAATAATTTTACTATTCCGGTGTTTACAACCGGAAGATCATCTAACCATGTCAATTTTTTATCTTCTAAATAGTCATATAGTTTTTCATCCGGAGCAATTATAATCTTGTATATATCCAAAACAAATTTTTTGTCCTCATGATAAGAATTCTGATTGGATCCCATATAATTTCTGTAAATATCACTTTCAAGGATTTTCTTAAAAATGATCTCCACATATTCACTATCCAAATTCCAATCGTTCGGTTTTCTTTTTTTTACCTCCTTTTGCAGTTCCTTGTTTTGATTTAGTTTATTTAAAAGCCTATTATCAACAAATTTCTTATTCGGATTCTTTTCTTGCTGAGTCGCTAAATGTTTGCGTTTTGATTTGTCCAAATAGTTCTCGGCTTTTAAGTGAACTTCTATAATTAATGAAATTAGAAGTAAATATAGATTATACATATCCTCAATACTTTGCAGAAGATGTTTTTGAGGTAATTTCAGATCGACATTTTCCGAATGATTAAACGCATAAATCAACTGCATTACTTTTACACGAATATGACGTCTGCTTAGCATAATTTTTAAGAACCTTTTTTTGGCTGAGATGTAAATTGATTTTAACAAAGCAAATGTAATATTATTTTTTATTCATGTATCTTTGTGGCTCTAAAAAAATTTGCCTGATCGCGAGAAATGAAGGAATTATTTCATCTTAATAAATATTTTTACAAGTATAGGGTTCGATTGATTGTTGGAATAATAATTACAATTATTGCGAAATTATTTACCGTTTTTGTTCCTGAGCTTATTGGATCTACGATCGATGTTGTCAATGAACAAATCCAAAATGCTGACGACATTGAAATATTTAAATCTAATTTACTTAGAAATATTCTTTATTTGATTGGCACAGCTATAATTGCTGGTTTTTTCACATTTACAATGAGACAGACAATAATAAATGTCTCTCGTTATGTAGAATACGATCTAAAAAATGAAGTATACCAGCAATATCAAAGGCTTTCACTAAATTTTTATAAGCAAAACCGAACAGGAGATTTAATGAACCGCATCAGTGAAGATGTCTCACGCGTTAGAATGTATGCGGGACCTGCTATAATGTATAGCATTAACACTATAACGTTGTTTGTGGTAGCTCTAAGTTTTATGTACAATCAAGCACCAACACTTACCCTGTATACCATTATTCCTTTACCAATCCTTTCTGTTGTTATATACAAGCTCAGTCGTGAGATAAACAAACGAAGTACAATTGTCCAACAATATTTGTCTAAATTGTCAACCTTTACCCAGGAGGCTTTTTCAGGTATATCGGTCATTAAAGCGTATGGAATTGAGCCTCAGACGTTCAATAATTTTGATATGCTCTCCGACGAAAGTAAAGATAAACAGGTGAGTCTTGTTAAAGTACAAGCCTTATTCTTCCCTTTAATGATCTTACTTATAGGTGCCAGTAATCTTCTTGTAATTTACATAGGTGGAAAACAATACATTGCGGGAGAAATTGAAAGTGTTGGTATTATTGCTAAGTTTATTATTTATGTTAATATGCTAACCTGGCCTGTAGCAACTGTTGGTTGGGTTACATCTATTGTGCAGCAGGCAGAGGCATCGCAGAAACGAATTAACGAATTTCTGAAGATAGAGCCTCAAATAAAAAATACAGTACCAGAACCAACCAAAGTGAATGGTACAATTGAATTTAAGAATGTTTCCTTCACTTATGAAGACACAAATATTAAGGCTTTAAAGGATGTAAGCTTCAGGATAGACAGGGGCAAAACCATGGCTATCATAGGAAAAACAGGGTCTGGTAAATCTACAATATTAAATCTCATTGGTCGATTATATGATATTGCTGAAGGAGAGATTCTTATTGACAACATCCCGATAGTACAGCATAATTTAACAAGTTTGAGGAATAGTATAGGTTATGTACCTCAAGATGCCTTTTTGTTCTCCGATACAATCAAGAATAATATAAAATTTGGTATCGAAAATGCTTCAGACGATCTAGTCATAGAAGCTGCAAAAAATTCTGTGGTTCATAAAAACATCATAAAATTCAATAAAAGTTATGATACTGTTTTAGGAGAACGCGGTATTACGCTTTCAGGAGGTCAAAAACAGCGCATTTCAATAGCCAGAGCCATCATAAAGGACCCTAATATTTTATTGTTTGATGATTGTTTATCAGCGGTTGATACTGAAACTGAAGAACAAATTCTAAATAACCTGGATAAAGTTTCTTATAACAAGACAACTATAATAGTTAGCCACAGAGTATCATCTGCCAAGAATGCAGACAAAATAATTGTAATGGAAGATGGCAAAATTATTCAGGAAGGTAAGCATGAGATACTTATCAACCAAATAGGTTATTATAAAGACCTATATTTAAAACAACTATCGGAATCGGCCAGTACAAATATGGATTTAGAATAAAAAAAGTTGACCTAAGTCAAAATTTATTCGAATAAAAAGAAATACGTTAAATTTTGGTTGCTTCGTATTTTTTTTAGATTTTTGATAGCAAATAAAAATACATATTTAATAAAAACGATTATGGGTTACAATGACATGATGGAGCAAGAAGAGATATTTTCTAAAGTGTTAAGAGCAGGAAGACGAACTTATTTCTTTGATGTTAGAGCTACCAAAGCCGGAGATTACTACTTAACTATTACAGAAAGTAAAAAGTTCACGAACGATGATGGTTCTTTCCACTACAAAAAGCATAAGATCTATCTTTACAAAGAAGACTTTTCTGAATTCAGAGAAATTTTAGGGGAAATGACTGATTATATAATCTCTGAAAAAGGTGAAGAAGTGATTAGTGAACGACATCAAAAAGACTTTAAAAAAGAATATGAAAAGACGAATGAAGTTGAAGAGAAAGAGGTTGAGGAAAAAGTAGAAGCTAAAGACGAAACAGCACCTGAGAACTTTACGGATGTTGATTTCGACGACATTTAATCAGATAAATACAAACTACACGACCGTTACTTTTAGTAGCGGTTTTTTTGGCTATAACTTAAGTATCCAAAGATCTAGTAAAAGCACAGAAATTACAAAGTAGGCTGCGATCGTCCAGCTTACGAAGGACCACAACAATATTCCAATTGCGATCATCCAGATTGGCACTAAAGTAATAGCTACAGCAAATCTGAAAGTAGAAAGAAACTCAACTTCATCAATCTTTGGCTTAACATATCTCTTCCAAATTAAATAAGGCCCAAATAAAAGTATCTTAAGTAGAAATCTTAAAAAAGGTTTTAAGCGATCGGGATTTTTGAGTTCCTTAACCTCGCAATTTTTTAAATCTGACTTTATACAAGAATTAACGGAAACAGGATCTAAAAAATTTGCATTTATTGCTTCTAAACTAATTAAAGTCTCTTCATAGGATTCAGAGGGAATATGAGTTGTTAATTTACTTATATTATCGTGTATCATCTCCTTCAAATTAATAACATTTTCATTTGAAAAATCTGTTACAAAATTCCTGGCAGCTATTGGTTCACCAAAATATACCGAAACACTGTCCTCAGATTCTTTCGCATTTACAAAATTCAATCCAACAGGGACCAACTTCAAATTTATATCAGGATATTTCTCAATGGTCTCAAATACTATTCTGGTAAATCCTTTACTTAATGGTCTGACAGTTCTTCTCAGGTTATGACTTCCTTCCGGGAAAATTACAACACCTTCTCTTTCCTGCAATAATTCAGCACATGCTGAAAAAACAGGATTATTCTTTGAAAGGTTATTCCATCCATCCCGGATTCTGTACACAGGTAACATCTGTAGGCTTCTAAGAATTCTATCTACTACAGACTTCTTGAATACGCTTGCCCTGGTTAAAAAATGTACAAAACGACCACATTTCGTTGCTATTATCAATGCGTCCAGTAATGCATTCTGATGATTCGACAATAGTAATACTGCCTCGTCTTTTGGTACATTACCGGCATTATAAATCTTTATCTTTTTAAAGTAAAAGAATAACCCTAATTTAAGATAGGTTCTAACGCTATACAACCATAATTTTTTCATTCAATGCGCTTTGTTGCCCAATAACTGGCTAAAGTTAGTCCTGAAACAATGTGCCAAATACCCCAAAAAGCCGCAAGAATTGCCATTCCTCCAAGACCTTCAAAGAAGGTAAATATCAATAGTAACCCTAATCCGGAATTTTGTATTCCAGTCTCTATGGCTAATGTCCTCTGGTTGTATTTGGATAGTTTAAAGGCCTTTGCTACCAAAAATCCCATTAACAATGCCATTATATTGTGAGATATTCCAATTACCAGTACATGATCGATAAAATTATTAAAAACATCTAAATTATTTGCAAAGGCGATTATTACAATCATTACAAAAACGGCTATAGAGACTGGTTTTAATATTTTAGAAAGAAGAACCGCTACCTTTGGGTATTTATTTCTAAAAAACATCCCAATTACCAGTGGGATTCCGAGAATTAGCGTTACAAGCTTTACCAGTTCCAAAGGGTTTAGTTCAACTTCATTAATTATTTTTGAAGTAGGCTCGTATAAGCTACCGTAAAACTGAAAATTAAAAGGTGTCATGATCATGGCTAAAAAAGTAGCAAACGCTGTAAGACTTACCGATAAAGCCGTATTTCCTTTTGCCAGATGCGTGAAGAAATTAGAAATATTACCTCCAGGACAGGCAGCCACCATCATCATCCCTAATGCAATACTGGGCTTTGGTTCTATTATTTTGACAAATAAAAATGTAAGAGCGGGTAAAAAAACAAATTGGGATAGAATACCTACTAAAACCGGTTTAGGCTGCATAAGTAATTGTCGGAAATCATTTACTGTAATGTTTAATGCTACACCAAACATGACAACAGCCAGGGCAATATTTAAAACCCATAATCCTGTACTATCAAAATTAATGACTGCATGATCGAGTTCCTGCATACCTAAGAGACAACAGAACCATTAGAAACTTTATTCTCAGGATTTAGCAATACCACATCTTTGCCTTTTACTGCCCCTAAAACCAGACATTCACTAAAAAAATTGGCTATTTGCTTTTTCGGGAAATTCACAACAGCAATTACCTGCCTATTTAATAGCTCATCTTTTTTATATAATGTAGTTATTTGGGCAGATGATTGCTTAATACCTATTTCTCCAAAATCTATTATTAATTTATATGAAGGATTTCTGGCTTCGGAGAAATCTTCTACTTCAATAATAGTTCCAACCCTAATATCGACCTTTGTGAAGTCGTCAAAATTTATTGTTTCGCTCATGCGATATGATAGCTCTTAGTTAGAGTTTCAAGATATTAAAATTTGTCATACAATTTAAATATATTGTTTTGTTTCTTTAACTTTAAACTTTAATTAATCCATACGAAATGGCCAGAACACCGTCTAATATGTTACCTCTAAACACGGTAGCTCCCGATTTCTCTCTGTATGAGACCATCTCAGGAAAAACGCTGACTTTAAATGAACTAAAAGGTGATAAGGCTACGGTTATAATGTTTATTTGTAACCACTGTCCATTCGTTATACATGTAAATGAACAGCTAGTAAAATTGGCTATTGACTATTTACCATTTGGAGTTGGTTTTATTGCTATATCCAGTAACGATGTTGTTAATTACCCCCAGGATGGACCCGACAAAATGCGCTCTCATGCCATGGCCAATAACTATTCATTTCCTTATTTATACGATGAGACTCAAGAGGTAGCTATAGCTTACGATGCCGCTTGTACACCAGATATTTATTTGTTTGATTCAGAGTTACAATTAAAATACAGAGGTCAACTCGACGATTCCAGGCCGGGAAATGCGATTCCGGTTTCAGGAACGGATTTAAGACATGCTATTGACTGTTTATTAGAGAATAAAGCCAATACAGTACCACAAAAACCAAGTATAGGTTGTAATATAAAATGGAAAAGCTAACAGTTTGACATTAATTACTTTATCTCCCATAAATAACCGTAACCAAGCTCAAGTTTAGAAAAGATTAAAAATTTAAATGTGGAAATATATGCTCACAGACATCAATCCGAAATTACCAATGCGAGACAAAATTGTTACCAGAGAGTTTTATACAAACCGATTAGGTTTTAAGGAATTTGGAATTGCCGACTTTGAAGGCTACTTGATGATGGAAAAAGACCATATTCAAATTCATTTCTTTGAATTTAAAGATCTTGAGCCCAAAGAGAATTACGGACAAGTTTATATTCGAACTGACAATATTGACGAATTCTATAAATCATTAATGGAAAATCAGACTGAAATTCATCCGAATGGAAAATTGGAAACCAAACCTTGGAGACAAAAGGAATTTTCGATTCTTGACCCGGACAACAACTTATTGACATTCGGACAAAATATTTAGAACAATACGAATCGGCCAAAATGGTTATATTTTATGGCTATGATATGCAAAACTCAGAAAAAGTTTAACTTTAAACGGCTTGATTTCGACGGTCGAAATTTTCACTGGAATTTTTAACACTGTGAAATCATAGCCGAGACCATCATGAACAAGCGAAAAAAACCATCAAAACTAAATATTCAAAATGCAACCTAGAATAGAGACGATTGACGAAAAAAAATTAGTGGGAAAATCTTTGAGAATGTCTTTAGCGAATAATAGAACTACCGAACTGTGGCGAAGTTTTATGCCTGAAAGAAAATTGATAAAAAATACAGTTGGTTCAGAATTTTTTTCAATGCAGGTTTACGATAAATCATTGAATTTTAAAGACTTTAACCCGCAAACTGAGTTTACAAAATGTGCGATGATTGAGACATCGGAATTTGAGAATATTCCTGAAGAGATGGAAACTCGGATTTTGGAAGGTGGACTTTATGCAGTTTTTATTCATATAGGAATGGCAAAGGATTTTCCGAAAACATCTCAATACATTTTTGGACAATGGTTGCCAAATTCCGATTACGAATTAGACCATAGGGAACATTTTGAACTTTTGGGCGCAAAATATAATCCCAACGATGAAAATTCGGAAGAAGAAGTATGGATACCAATTAAAAAACGCGTAAATGCCAGTACCTAACAACGTGTATAATTTATTGCTCTGATTTTCCTATGCGGAAAATCCTAGATGCTGAACAATGGTTTGTCCCCTTTTCACTAACTTAGTTCCAAGGCAACGAAGCTATACACGAACACGTTGGCAGTAATTCGGTACGACAAATTTGACTTAAAAGAAATTTCAAAAAAAATGAAAACAACAACATTTCTAACATTTGTAGGTGATCAATGCGGAAAAGCAGAAGAAGCGATAAATTTCTACACTTCTATATTTCCAAATTCGGATATTAAAAGCGTAATAAAATATTCTGAAGGAGAGGCTGGAGGAACACCGGAACTTATCAAATATGCAGTTTTTAAATTGAATGGGACAGAGTACATGGTTTCTGAAAGTAACTTTAATCACGCTTGGTCATTTACGCCAGGGGTATCACTGTTCGTTTCCTGCAACTCTGAAAATGAGATACAAACTTTATTCGAAAAACTTTCTTCAAATGGAGGCCAGATTATGGTTCCTCTTGACAACTACGGTGGTTCAGGGGATTATGGCTTTGGTAAAAAATTCGGATGGTGTGAAGACAAATATGGTATTTCATGGCAATTAAACCTTTCAGAATAATTTCAAATTGTGATATAAGCTGTCCTACTTGAAGGAATAAACGAAATGGAAAAAGAAAAATAAATACCGCCAACAATGTATATGAAATCTTAACACCCTACGGCATGCATCGCTTCATATACTCAACGTTATGGCTCATTAGCAAATATGAAAGCATATAATATTAAAAACTACGGAGAACCTGACAAGGTTCTCAGGCTTATAGAAACCAAAAAACCTGACCCGAAAAATACCGAGGTTCTTATTAAAGTCTTTGCCACTACGATAAATGATTATGATTGGTGTATTATCACAGGAAAGCCCTTTGCCTATCGTCTTTTCTATGGGATATTTAGTCCAAGGAAAAAATTAATAGTCCCAGGAATGGAAGTATCAGGAATTGTCGATCGGGTTGGGAATAATGCTACAAAATTTAAAATCGGCGATGCCGTGTACGGTGACATCTCAAATTTCGGATTTGGCAGCTTCGCGGAATTTCTTTGCATAGATGAGAAGGCACTTGCTCTGAAGCCGGAAGGTATGAGCTTTGAAGAGGCGACTAGTATACCCCACGCAGCAATGCTTGCCCTTCAAGGTCTAAAGGATGTGGGACAGATCAAAGATGGACAGAAGATCTTGATCAATGGTGGTGGCGGAGGTGTTGGATCTTTCGGCCTCCAATTGGCAAAACTTTATAACACAGACGTTACTGGAGTCGATACGGGAGAAAAATTAAAAGCAATGAAAGATCAAGGGTTTGATAAAGTTCTAGATTATAAAACAGAAGACTTTACTAAAAGCGATCAGCAATACGATCTAATCCTTGATTGCAAAACCAATCGATCACTATGGAAATTTTTGAGGGTTCTTGAACCGAAAGGAAGATACGTTTCAATAGGTGGTAGATCGGGTAAACTTCTGCAGATGATTTATATGAGGCCGTTGCTAAAGATGTTTAGCCAGAAACGAGTGCACATGGTTATGCTAAAAGCTAATAAGGACCTGGAGTACATCAATAAGCTTTATAAAAAAAACAAGATAAAATGTATCATTGACGGCCCTTATCCTTTTGACAAAATACCTTGGGCCGTTCAACGATTTGGGGATGGACTGCACAATGGTAAAATTGTAATATCGGTAAACTAACAGTGCTACTTCAAGTGTATAAATAATAGCGATTTGAATTTTAATTCATATCTCCATTGTTTATTATTTTGTAAATTACTTTCCGAAAGTTATTGAATAAAAACGTGCTACTACTCATACATAAACACGCTGTGAATAAGCTAATCGATACTAAATATATAACAATGAAAAAAACAAAATTCAGAATGACTTTATTGCTAACAACATTAATATCATCGATTTTAATTTCAAGTTGCAACCAAAATTCTACCAAAAAAAATCTGAAAACTAAACCATCCGATTTATTAACTCTTGAAAAAGAAATTGAATTGCGACTACGGGAATATGAAAGTCATTTACAAAATGGAGACTCGATCGCTTTAGGAAATATGTATATGGAAGATGCAGAAATAATTCCATCCACCATTGGTAGAAATAATATTATCAAGGTTTTTGGAAGTATGATAAGAGACAGTATCACTGGCTCAAGTTTTAAAACTACAAAATTATGGGGAAATGACCAATTACTTGTGGAAGACGGAACAGGAACTTGGTCTCATTTAAATGGTACAGTTGTTGGTCGTGGAAGATATTTATTGGTTTGGAAAAAAGATGACGGAAAATGGAAAATATTGCGAGACACATGGTTTCCTGAAAAGAAAAAATAAATCGAATTACAAATTGCAAAGCCTATGTATAACAACGGATTTAATCCATTACTTTGTTAAAGCAAAAACCTGAATTAGAAATTATTAAAAGGCTGGATTCCTACTTTGCAATTTCCTAAGGAATTTTGGCCTCAACTAATCATGCACCAAACGTTGGCAAACATATACTACCCTCATATTAAATACCATCCATATGAAAAATATTTATCTATTATTAATTTTCACTTTTGGTTTTACCTATCTACAAGGGCAGAACTTTGAAATTAATGAAAACTTTATTGGTCCTAAAAAAGGGTCATTAGTGATTGTAGGTGGAGGAATGAAAAGTGATTCTATCATCAATCGTTTCATAGAATTGGCTGGCGGGTGGGATGGTGCCATTGTTGTTATTCCAACTGCAAGTGGTAGGGAAAACTTTAATCAAAATTCTGGATTTGTAAGCAGGTTAAGAAAACTCGGAGCAACCAATGTAACTTTGCTTCATACTAGAGACAAAAAAACAGCGAATTCTGATTCTTTCGTAAAGCCGTTAAGGAACGCCAACGCAGTTTGGTTTGGAGGTGGTAGACAGTGGAGACTTGTTGATTCGTACAAAAATACATTGACTGAAAAATTAATTGGGCAGGTTTTAGAAAGAGGTGGTGTTATAGGTGGTTCTTCCGCTGGTGCGACTATACAAGGAAGCTACTTGGCACGTGGAGATACTAAAAACAATCAGATTATGATGGGAGATCATGAAGAAGGATTTAACTATCTTAAAAATGTAGCTATTGACCAACATGTTTTGGCAAGAAATCGACATTTCGATATGTTTGAAATATTAGAAACCCATCCTGAATTATTGGGTATTGGAATTGATGAAAATACCGCTATAGTAGTTAAGGGAAATGAATTTGAAGTAATTGGAGAAAATTATGTTATTGTTTATGATGGAAGTTTTTATTCCAAAGAAGGTTTTTTGTTAAAAAAACTACCTGAAAAGTCTAGTCTTTTTTACTTTCTCAGAAAAGGAGATAAATACGATTTGTTGAATAGAAAAGTAAAACAATAAAAATACATGGATAGAATAAGGAAAATTATAGATACGAATTTAACTGGCAAAAAAGTACTAGTGCTTTTTATTCTAACAAATGTTGTTTACGCTATAATGCTTATAGTTACAATTCCAAAAACAATGGCCTTTTCAAATGGTCTGAAATTATTAGACATGATGCCATTGGGCTACGATTCAGAATATATAAACACACTTTTCAATACTTTAGGAGAAAATGGAAGACACGTTTATTTAAAAACTCAACTTCCTGTAGATATGATTTACCCATTTCTTTTTGGAGTAAGCTATTGCTTATTGATTGGATACTTTTTAAAAAAACTGAATAAACTAAACTCCATCTTTCTTTATCTCTGTTTCCTACCCTTAATTGCAGGCATAGCTGATTATTCCGAAAATTTTGGAATTATCACAATGTTGAAAAATTATCCCGATTTGTCCCCAATTACGACGAATGTCACAAACGTTTTTTCGATCGTAAAAAGTATGACAACAACTGTCTATTTTATTGCATTGATTGTAACTCTAATCATGCTTGGAATTAAAACAATAAAAGAAAGAAGAAAAACAAGTGCTAACAACTTGTATAATTAATTTCTAACACAAGTCTGCTTACGAAAATCCCCTCGGATTTTCTATTTGGTTTGTATTTGCTGAATTAGTTACTTAAACACGCAACTAATCTTATACAAACACGTTGTTCGCAAGCTGAAAATCAAAATTTCAATACGACTTCAACATCATATATATTGTAATAAAAGGCCCTATTTATTTAGATAAATATAATGTTACGCATAGATGACGTAAAAATGTCACATCTATGACGACATCAATGTCGAGCTAAACTAATTACTTTTGTTTAGTATAATTAAACCTATTGACATTGATGAAAAAAGAAAAAGAAATTACAACACAGAAAACACTATTTCAAGAAGTACTTTATCTTACAAAAACTCCTATAATAATTGCTCTTTTCCTTACACCAATTCGTTTTATACTTGAATTAATTGGTCTTCCTGAAAATTACATTTTTATTATTGGATTACTATGGTTAACAATAGGGATTTCTATTTATTGGGCTGTAAGATTTCATTATAAAAATCGATTCTTATTACTTCTTTTATTAAGCTTAATAGTTTATTCCCCTATTTCAAGATTTCCTGTTGCTATAGCGTGGTGGATCGATACTTATTGGTCCCTAGGAACCCATTACGGACTATACTTTGACAACTTTGGACACGTAGTATTGAATCAGGTTGTCTACGGTTCACTCGTTCAATTAATACCAGGATTTTTAATGGGTTCAATTACCTTTGTAATCATGAAACAAAAACAGGCTCTAAAACTTAAAAACAATACTATAAAAAATGGATAAGAACCAATTAGCCAAAAAAATAAAAGAATTAAGAAACCAAAAAGGTATGTCTCAAGAATTTCTTGCAGAAGAATCGGGTTTAAGTTTAAGAACTATCCAGAGGATTGAAAATGGCGAATCAAATCCAACTGGGGAATCACTTAAACGTTTATCAAATGCATTAAATGTTGGCCCTGATGAGTTGATCGATTGGGCGATAAAAGAAGATAATAAGTATTTAACTTATCTCAATCTCTCTGCTCTAACTTTTTTGTTCTTTCCATTGCTAGGGATTTTAATTCCTTTTATACTTTGGACATCGAAAAAGGGTAAGATTAAAAATATCAACCAATTGGGGAAAGATCTAATCAATTTTGAAATAACATGGACTTTAATGCTATTTTTCATACCCCTGTCATTGTTTATCATATCAAAGATCGGACTTTTGGAAGATATCACTTTGAGCACATTTTTTATCGTTATTGGCATTTTGTATTTTACCAATTTGACTTCAATCCTGTTTAATACATTTCGAATTAGCAACGAAAAGGAGGTGATTTATATGCCTCAAATCAGATTCTTAAAATAAAAAGACAGCGTACAACAATGTATATAATTGATGCTTTGTATGGACTTAAATTTAAATTGCTAACTTTAAACTAAGTATAATACTACTCGGAATAATTCTCGCGAATCATTAGACACATATATACATAAAAACGTTGCAAGAACTAAAAAACATGAAAGAGATCGATCACGAAGAGCTTTATAGAAATGGACAGCACTATGATTTATTAAATTCCGGAGTTACTGAACAAGATCTTCCATTTTATATGGATTCTATCGACAAATATGGAGACCCAATTCTTGAATTGGCCTGTGGGACAGGAAGGCTTACGATTCCTATAAAAGAAAAAGGATATTCGATTACAGGTGTTGATATTTCAGAAGATATGGTTATGGAAGCAAGAAAAAAAGCTCGGGAAAAGAAAATTGACATTAAATTACAGATAGCTGATATCAGAAATTTCGACTTGAATTGCAAATTCTCCCTGATTATTCTTCCATTTAATTCCATTTGCCATTTGCATGATTATGAGAGTATTTTCTCTTGTCTGAAATGTGTTAAAAAACATCTAACAAATGATGGTAGATTTATTATTGATGTGTTCAATCCGTCATTTGAACATCTAACTAGAGATAAAGATTCTAGAACTCTAATTGGAGAATATGCATTGAATAATCAAAATATAAAAATAACTGAAACAAATATTTATAACCATTCTGATCAGATTAACTACATAAAATGGCATTATGATATTGATGGCATAGAAACCACAGAAAATCTAAATATGAGAATGTTTTTTCCTCAAGAATTAGACAATTATTTGAAATGTTCAGGATTCAAGATTGAGGAAAAGTATGGAGCTTTTGATAAATCTGAATTTAAGTCTAATTCTGAAAAACAAATTATAATTACAAAAAAATAACTACAGTAGAAATGGATATAATCCATTGCTATGTTAAACATAAATCCTAAATTAGAATCCATTAAAAGGCTCGATTCCAACTCTGAAAATTATTGCGGAATTTTCGTTACCACGGAATCATAGTCCAACCATTAACGGTAATTAGAAACGTGTACCAATGAAATTTAGAACTGTAGTTGGCCTTTTTATTCTACTGATGTCTTGCTTTGGGAATCAGCAAGCACTGAAAAGCGGACTGGTGATCGAGAACAAGATTAACCGTGGAATTAGCTATACGGACCCTCAGGGAACGGATTACAGTATTCGATACATACCTATTACTATAGCAAATGACAGTACGATCCCTATTCATCTTCAAATAGCGTTCTCAAAGGAATACAATAACCCACATCCTTATAGTGAAGAGAAGTTCAAGCTTATTCCATTGCCAATGGAATGGGCAATAGATGGTTCCGACATCTCGGAAAGAATGATTGATAAATTACCTAGCTACATTGAAAACCCTGTTTTAAATGAAACTATTGAACCAGGTGCAAGAATTGTTTTTGCTATTGGATCAATTTATCCCAGGCCAGCCAAATCAACCGGTGTGCTTCCACGAACGCTTTTCGTACTAGGTAAAAGCGATATTTTTACTGATTGTGATTGGCTCATGGATATAGATCGCTCCAATCAACATATTCCAATGGGACTTAAAATTATATTCGGTGAAAAGTGCACGATCATTCCTTGTGGTCAAATTTCTTATCCTGAACCTTAATTTATTAGGACAATCGCTAACAAGGTGTATAGTTAATCTACCAGAGGTCGACAGGCTGCTTAGCACGGGACTACTCGAAAAGTTCTTCGGATTTTTCCTCTGGATCGTCCATTTTTGTTAAATTAGTTCCTTAACTACACCACCAGCTATGCACAATAACGTTAGCAAATATTAAAAGTACATAAATGAAGTTTCGAAGATTAGTAAATAATGGTATACCTGAGCTAGACCTTAATCAACTTCAGTTTGAAATGAAGCATCAAATTGAAAAAAAAATAAAAATTAAAAAATACAATTTTGAAAGTATAACCTGTCCTATATGCAATTGCGATGATAAAGAATTAATTGGAGAAAAAGATAGATATGGACTCTATTTTTCAACTAATTTATGTAAAAAATGTGGTCTGGTCTATACAAACCCAAGAATGACTCAATCATCATATAACGAATTTTATAATCTGGAATACAGAAAATTATATGGTGGAAAAGAAAGAGCTAATGATGATTTTTTTCATTGGCAAAGAAAATTTGGGAAAAGAATCTATCACTTTTTGGATAGTAATAATTTAATAAAAGAAGCAAAATTATCCATATTAGAAGTAGGTTGCGGTGCTGGAGGTATTATTGATTACTTTAGGGAAAAAGGTCATCATGTTAAAGGTATTGACTTAGGTGAGGAATACATAAATTACGGAAAAGAAAAGCATAATTTAGATTTAGAAATAGGTACTCTTAATGAATTATCACTACAAAAAAAACCAGACTTAATAATCTATTCTCATGTACTTGAACACATTTTAGATATTAAGTCTGAAATTGATTTGATCAAGAATATAATGAAAAAGGATACTATCCTCTATGTAGAAGTTCCAGGAATTAAACAAATTCATAATAATTACGATTCTAATATTTTGAAATATTTCCAAAATGCCCATACTTTCCATTTTACTCTTGAATCGTTAACTAACTTAATGCATCAAACAGGTTTTGAATTAATTTTCGGTAACCAATTTATTATGTCCGCTTTTAAACTAGGACAAGAACAAAAAGTATATAAAAGTGATTATTATGCGGTAAATAATTATTTCCGAAAAATAAAAATTAAACATTCATATCTGAGATCATTAAATAAGTTTAAGAAAATTGTTAAAAAATCTTTTTTTCGTTTTTTAGATTTAACTCACTCAAGGAATGTTGTAAAAAAAATTAACAATCTTTGGGTTACAAAGTATAAAAAGAATTAGTTCAAGTTGTTTGAAACAATGATTTTTCGATACTTTTAATAAAAAACAAAGGGTGGAAAAGGCAAAGAGCAGAAAATACCTGGTCATTCTATTTACAACAATGCTAATATTCGTTTTATTAGCTCTTCTAAATAGTTGTAATTCCAAGAATCCAAAAAATTATGGGAAAGTCGATTCAAAATTGTTTTTAGGCGATGGTGATCAACAGCCATTGATTGTTGGTTTTGGAGGAAGTGAAGGAGGGAATAGTTATACACAAGAGAAAGCTAAGAAATTTAGAACCCTACTATTAGAAAATGAATATGCATTTTTAGCTATTGGTTATTTTGGTTCACCGGATACTCCAAAAGAAATAGATAGGATTTCTCTAAATGCAATTATGGATACCATAAACAATATTGCTAATCATCCCAAAATAGACCAGAATAAGATTGCACTAATAGGTTATTCTCGAGGAGGTGAATTGGTCTTAAATCTTGGATTGATTAATAAAGAAATTGACGCTGTAATTGCAATGGTTGCTCCAAATATTGTTTTACCATCTAAATTTGGATGGAATGCCCATTCGTCATGGACTCATCAAGATGAAGAAATTGCCTTTGTTGAAGCATCGAATAATGCTATAAAGCATATTCAAAAGGGGGATTTTTACGAAG
>CAJIBV010000220.1_pt1 | contig 16988 bp, 11 predicted proteins | sample 9199431 | NCBI WGS metagenome assembly CAJIBV01 (sample SAMEA7708314, study PRJEB35096) | sediment metagenome | biome: marine neritic benthic zone biome [ENVO:01000025]; feature: sediment [ENVO:00002007]; material: shallow marine sediment [ENVO:03000034] sea grass bed [ENVO_01000059] ...
ATAAGCATCTCAATAGTAGGGGCAGACCTGTTTTCTTCGTAAGAACTAATACGTGAGCGCGTTACGTTCAGGTCCTCAGCCAGAACTTCCTGGGTCAATCCTTTAAGACGTCTTAAATGTCGAATATTTTTTGATATAATTTTCATTTTGCTACAAATATAAGCAATAATTGCTAAAAATAGTAGCTAATTTTGTAAAATGAAAAGGAATATTCTACATATGGATCTGGACACCTTCTTTGTGTCTTGTGAACGACTGATAGACAGTCGGTTGCAGAAACGACCGCTCTTAGTTGGTGGTACAGGCGACAGAGGTGTTGTGGCTGCTTGCAGTTATGAGACCAGACGATTTGGTGTGCACTCAGGCATGTCGATGAAGCTTGCCAGAAGACTATGTCCGGAAGCAGTTGTAATACGTGGCAATTCATCTATTTACACCAAATATTCCCATCAGGTGACCGATATTATAAAAGAGCATGTGCCTATTTTTGAAAAATCGAGTGTTGATGAATTTTACGCTGATTTAAGCGGAATGGACAAATTCTTCGGAACTTATAAATATGCATCAGAATTACGTCAGAGAATAATTAAGGAAACAGGACTGCCGATATCTTTTGGATTATCTGCCAACAAAATTGTCTCTAAGGTTGCAACAGGAGAGGCCAAGCCTAATAACCAATTGTGCATCGATCATGGATTTGAAAAGACTTTCTTAGCGCCACTATCCATCAGGAAAATACCATCTGTAGGTAAAAAAACCTATCAGGTTTTAAGGAATTTAGGAGTCGACAAAGTAAAGGTTGTTCAGCAGATGCCTGTTGAAATGATGACCAGTGTTTTGGGGATTAATGGCAGGACCATCTGGAAACGAGCAAACGGAATTGATAATCCACCACTTATTCCATTTCATGAACGTAAATCCATTTCTACAGAGCGGACCTTTAATAAGGATACCATTGATGTCACAAGATTGAAGACTACCATTTTTGCCATGGCAGAGAATTTAGCCTTTCAGCTTAGAAGGGGCAACAAACTAGCCTGTACCATCACTGTAAAGATCAGGTATTCAGACTTCAATACCTACACCAAACAAGCCAGTATTCCTTATTCCAGTGCAGATCACATAATAATTCCTAAGGTTCTGGAATTGTTCGATAAGCTTTATGAGAGGCGTTTACTGATTCGTTTGGTAGGTGTCAGATTTACAAATCTGGTTAGCGGTAATTATCAGATCAATTTGTTTGATGATACAGAGGAGATGATCAATCTTTACACCGCCATGGATACCATCAGGAACCGTTTTGGCGAGTTGAGTGTGACACGAGCCTCTGCCATGGGAGCAAGGACCATTGGTCGTTTTCATAATCCGTTCAATGGAGAACCTCCTATACTTTTGGCCCATAGACAGCAATAATGTATCTTAATTGTCACTCATATTATTCCTTGCGTTTTGGAACATTTTCTGAAGTTGAGCTTCTGGAATTGGCCAAAGAAAAAGCCATTGAAACCTTAGCCTTAACAGATATCAATAATACATCAGCATGCCTGAATTTTATAAGGAAAGCTAAGGATTATAATATTAAACCAGTTGTCGGTATTGATTTCAGAAATGGAAACAGCCAGCAATATGTTGGTTTGGCTAAGAACAATGAGGGTTTTCAGGAGTTGAATGCGTTTTTATCCCATCATTCTCAGAAAAAAGAGCGAATTCCTCATAAAGCTCCAGAGTTATCTAATACTTATTTTATTTATCCGTTTGAAAGTGTATTGCTTCACGATAAAACAAGATTCAAGAGCAATGAGTTTATTGGTGTTAGTGTTGAAGAACTAAAAAAACTGCTCTTTTCCAATCTTAAGAAATTTAAGGACAGACTAATTATTCAGCAACAGGTAACCATCAGGAATAAGCGCGATTTCAATGCTCATAGATTGTTGCGTGCTATTGACAAGAACACCTTACTGAGCAAACTTGATAAAAGCGAGGAATGTAAGTTAACCGATACCATGTTAAGCAAGACTCAATTACTTGAAGCCTTTTCTGAGTTTCCACATATCATTACCAATACCCAAAAATTATTGCAGTCATGCTCCATTCATTTTGACTTTGGAAACAGCAGAATTTCTCAAAACCAACGCGTGTATTCAAACTCAAAAGAAGAAGATTATGAATTACTGGTAAAGCTCTGTAAAGAAGGCTTACCAAAACGATACAATAAAGTGACCGATACTGTTAGGAAACGCCTTCAATCAGAACTGGAAACCATTAAAAAAATGGATTTTGTATCCTATTTCCTCATCAATCACGATATCGTTTCCTATTCAACGCGTAAAGGATACATTCATGTTGGCAGAGGTAGCGGTGCTAACAGTATTGTTGCCTACATAATTGGAATTACTGATGTTGATCCTATAGAACTGGATCTGTATTTTGAACGATTCATCAATCCATACAGAACATCGCCACCTGATTTTGATATTGACTTTTCCTGGAAAGAACGCGATGATGTTACAAACTATATTTTTGAACGCTTTGAGCACGTTGCACTACTTGCTACCTATAACACCTTTAAAAAAAGAGCTGTTGTCAGGGAATTGGGTAAGGTTTTCGGAATGCCAAAAGAAGAGATCGATAAGTTGAGCAGTGGACGATACAATCCTAATGATCTGGATGATATTGCAAAACTGGTCTTGAAGTATGGTGAGTTAATAAAAGGCTTTCCTAATCATTTAAGCGTGCATTCCTGTGGCGTTTTAATTTTGGATAAGCCTATACACTATTATTCTGCAACAGATATGCCACCTAAAGGTTTTCCAACGGTTCAGTTTGATATGATCATTGCCGAAGATGCAGGTATCTTCAAGTTTGACATTCTTGGACAACGCGGATTGGCTAAAATAAAGGATGCTATTGAAATTGTTAGATACAACAGACCCGAATTGCCACCAATAGATATAACTAAAGTAGAGGCATTTAAAAACGATCCTAATATCAATAATCTATTAAAACAAGGAAAAGCAATTGGAGCCTATTATGTGGAATCGCCTGCTATGAGGGGACTGATGACCAAACTACAAACACAGGATTATCTGGGTTTGGTGGCTGCAAGTTCAATTATAAGGCCAGGGGTTTCCAGTTCCGGTATGAAGAATGCTTTTATAGTCAGACAACGCAATCCTGAAAAACGCAAGGAAGCACATCCAATATTAAACAAGATCATGCCGGAGACCTATGGTATCATGGTCTACCAGGAAGATGTTTTAAAAGTAGCCAACCAGTTTGCAGGATTGAATTTAGGAGAAGCCGATGTGCTAAGACGAGGTATGAGTGGGAAGTTCAGGTCAAGAAGTGAGTTTCAGGCAGTAGAGGAGAAGTTCATTAATAATTGCAGGGACAGAGGCTATCCTGATTCGTTAACATTTGAAGTTTGGAATCAGATAAAGAGCTTTGCCGGTTATGCCTTTGCAAAGGGTCATTCAGCATCCTATGCTGTAGAAAGTTATCAGAGCTTGTACCTTAAATGCTATTTTCCTTTGGAGTTCATGGTAGCTGTACTCAATAACGGAGGCGGTTTTTACAGTGTGGCGCATTATGTTCATGAAACCAGAATGTGTGGAGGCAAGATACAAGCACCCTGCATCAATACAAGTGATCATCCTAACATCATAATAGGGGAGGACATCTATTTGGGATTCGGTTATCTTAGAAGTTTAGAGCGATTGACAATTAAAAGGATATTATCTGAAAGGCAACTTTTCGGTCTATTCAGATCATTGGATGATTTTATTGACAGAGTTGCTATCAGCATCGAGCAACTCACTATTTTGATTAGGATTGATGCATTCAGATTCACCGGTCTGCCAAAATGTGAATTATTATGGCAGGCCATTTTTAAACTGAATGCGCATCAGGACAAAACAACCCAATCCAGACTATTTAAGATACAGCACAGAAACTTCAACATTCCTAAACTAAATGCTAATTGGTTAGAAGATGCTTATGATGAAATGGAACTACTAGGTTTTCCGTTATGCAATTATTTTGATCTTGTTGACGAACCTATAAAAAACAGCATTAGGGCTAAGGATATGGTTCACAATATTAATAAACCTGTATTGATGTATGGTATTATGGTCCATACGCGATTTCATAAGTCATCGCAAGGGAAGCTCATGCGCTTTACCTGTTTTACAGATCAGGATGGAGAATATTTTGATACAGTACATTTTACCAAGGTTGTGGAGAGGTATCCCATTCATGGTACAGGGGTTTATGCCTGTTATGGCAAAGTAACAGAAGAGTTCGATTTTTTTTCATTAGATATCATTTGGTCTAAAAAGCTAAACTTAAAACCAGATCCAAGGGCAGCCTAAAATTCTAAAATTTAAAAACCCCTATTGATTTGCACCAATAAGGATTTTCATTTAGTTGGTTAGTAGGTTTTTATTTTAGTGAATTAATCACCACTCATTTCCTTGTTGTAGACCCAGATTTCATCCCAGGAATTTGTAAATGCACGATCAGCGTTATCTACAAAGGCATCCCATTTATCTTCACCATATACTTCATTAAATGTTTTCTTGAACAAAGGATCGTCGTCCATTTCAGCCCAATTTTTCATGAAACCTACAGTAGCAATATGTCTTCCCAAATCACCTTGTCTAAATTCATTATAATAAATACCCCAGGGATTAACACCTTCCATCTTTTTAAATACTTCACTTACCATTGTAAAAAAAGGTTTTACAGAAGAACTAAAGTCATTATCAACTTCAAAATATCTAAAATATAAAATGGGGTATTTCGAACTGTCCCCATCTAGCATTGACGTGTTGTTAAGCTTATCATCCGCTTTCCAATATTCTACAGTATGCATTTTTTTAATGTAAGGCATGACGTTATCTCTCCAGTCTTCGTCATGACCACCTTCACTGGGTCTGGAATCATTATGTTTATACATCATGGGTCCCATTTCCCATATTATTTTACCCGCATTTGGACCTGTTGTAATGTTGTAAACTGTTGCTTTATAAGGTCCTTCCTTATGGTAAGTTGCATTATGCTTTCTCATGTTATCACTTAAGACTTTTAGCTTGGTATAATCTGGTGTTAACATAATGTCTTCCCACATTTCATAGTCTTTAGACTCTTGTGCGTTAACATTTATCATAGTTCCACAAACAATGAAAACCATGACGAGTAATGAAATTGATTTTTTAATCATAATAATAATTTAATTGGTTAGTAATAATACCATACACCTATTGTATGGTAATTGAAATAAAAAATTTTCTAGGGGGCTTGAAACTATAGTAAATGAACACTTTTGAAATGATCATTTAAGATAAGGATAAGCATTTGGAGATGTTTAAATATATAAATTTTTTTTTAATCTGTATGAATATTCTTTAATAGGGCATTAAATTATTATTACAATTAGGTTCTTTAAACTGCTACAATGTTAAATATTTGTTAATATAATACTATGTAATGCATAGTACTGTAACATTTTTCCTCATGCGTCGTCTATATAATAGAAAACAATCAAAAAAATATAAAACATGAGAACTTTAAACAACGATCAAATCACAAGTAAATTACCAAATAGCAATAGTTATAATTGGAATTCGAAAAGACGCTTTAGATAAGCAAACAATAAATCAACAATCAAAATTAATCAAAAAACGAACAGATCATGAGAACCTTAGACAACAATCAAATTACGAGCAGAACCCCGAATTCAAACAGTTACAGATGGAATACTAAAAGACGTTACAGATAAGTAAGTCTTAATTAAACAACAAGAAACCAACAAATTAAAAAATTAGAACACATGAGAGCTACTATTAAAAAACTCAGGGACATAAGTGGCATAACCAAGGAGGAGTTATTCGTTGACAGACATATGATACGGTTTAGTAACTCTCAGGATGCCATTTGGAGAGGCAAAAAACACTTCGCACTTTAAACATTTATTGAATTAGTTAGTTAGTAAAAAACCCAGCAGTATTTGCTGGGTTTTTCTTTAGGACACTTTAATATTCTGTATCGGTTTTTTCTTTGCTTCGTCTCTTTTTGGGAGATCAACCTTTAAAATTCCGTCTGTATAATTAGCTGATATCTTTTCAGTTTCTACAGATTTTGGCAATTTAAACGTTCTCTTAAAAGATGAATATCCAAATTCTCTTCTAGTATAGTTTTTATCATCAGATTCATCCTCTGCTTTTGTTTCAGCAGATATTGAAAGGATCTGATTATCTAAACTGATATCAAAATCAGTCTTTTTAAGTCCAGGAATAGCCATTTCTACTACAAAGTTGTCATCGTGCTCAATAACATTTACTGCAGGTAGACTTATACCTGTGTTAAAATTTGATACAAATTCAGATTCAAAATTATTGTTTAATATTTCATCAAACCAAGATGTAAGTGTTGGAAATGTTCTAAACCCTGAATCCTGAGTATCGTTGCTTCTTCTTTTTGTTGGAATTAAACCAGTCATAATTAATTAAATTAAGTTAAACTTCATTTTCAACTTTAACTTAGCAAATTAAATACCATATTAATTATCATGTTAAAATTGCAGAAAAGATGACAAAATTTCAGTTAACGCATTAATTAATAGGTAATTATGACATGTTTAAATTTAATTAATCCTAATTCGAAATTAAAATTCCTCTAGGATGGGTGCTCCGGCATTTTTCAGATCAGATTTTAGCACCTTTAATTCTGATATAACTTTTTCAAGCTTTTGCTTAACTGTCGCCAATCTTTTTTTAGACAAATTGAGAGCATCTAAATGGTTCTGTGTCGGACCATAAGTTGAATTCCTTAAAATAGACGCGAATCTTCCACTATTTGTATTCGGTGTTGGACTAGCATTCTCTCCAATTTCGCCTTTCGTTTTATCACCAGACAATTCCTTATCTAATTCTAAAAGTTTAGCTCTAAGCTGATGAACTCTTTTATGCAGGACTTCTGTCGGATTATCAGCTTTTTTGAGAGCATTTTCCAATGCCGCTATAAGTTTAGTACTATTAGAGAATTTTAAATTAGTCTCTGAAAGATCCTTTGCAAAAGCATTATATTCATTTCTGAATGCATTTATCTCTTCATATGTTTTCCCTTTTAAGGCACCCTGTTTTAAAGGTATTACCTTAAACGATTTAGTTTCTGAAAGGGCAATTAAATTACCATCAACTTTTTTAGATAATGTAACTGAATAATCCCCTGGAGTGGCCAAAGTTCTTCTATAGTCTGGACTCCTTCCATTTAGTTTTTCGCCTGATTTATCGGGATAATCCAATTTCCAGTTTATTCGGTTAAATCCTTTTTTATTGGGACCTTCTATCGTATTTACAACATTGCCTCTATCGTCTTTAATGGTTAGCAAAATTTTGGGCTCTTGTTGCCTTTTCTCAGATTCTAATTTGTCCCATCCTGGAAAATCTGTATTTTTTGTTTTCTTTTCTCGTTCTTGTCTAAGTTCTTTTATTGATTTTAATTTATCTTTTAAAAAGTATGTAAAATTCGCGCCATAAGGCGGATTTTTTGCTTTATAGAATCCGTCTCCTTGCCCATACACATCCCTTTTTTGAATATACCAATAAGCAGGTTTTATATTAAACAAAGTAGCTTCCTTATTTAACATTGTTGAGTTGAACTCTCGTAAAGGAGATATATCATCCAAGACGTAAAATCCTCTCCCAAATGAAGCAGCTACAAGATCATTTTCACGGCGTTGTATTGTGATATCACGAAATGATATAGTTGGCAGTCCACCTTGTAATTTATTCCAATTCTCCCCACCATTCGAGGTCATGAATATTCCAAATTCTGAAGCTGTAAATAGCAAATCCTTTTTAAGGTGGTCTTGTACCAGACGCCAGGTAAGCAATCTGTCTGGGAGATCACCATTTATAAGCGACCAAGTTTTACCTTTATTTTCACTTTTAAGCAAATAAGGCTTATAGTCTCCGTATTTATGGTTATCCAATGCCAGATAAACAGTATTTGCATCATACAAATCTGCTCTAACATCATTCACAAATGCTCTATCCGGTATTCCTTTAATAGAACCTAATTCTATTTTCTTCCAAGTTTGTCCACCATTTTCTGTGATCTGTAATATCCCGTCATCTGTCCCTGCATAAATCAACCCTTCTTGAATCGGAGACTCCGCTAGCGATGTGATTGTGTTGTAATTGGACATGGCATATACATCCCAGGCGTTATCCCAACTCTGTTGTTTACCCATAATAGGAAGTGTAATTCGATCTTCATTTCTTGTAAGATCTTTAGAAATTGGTGTCCAGGCATCTCCTCTGTTATCTGATCTCCATACGCGATAAGATGCAAAATACAGTCTTGTTGGATTATGCGGACTTACCAAAATTGGAGCATCCCAATTAAAGCGCTCATAAGGTTCGCCTTCCCTGGATTGTGGTTGGATAAATACGCTTTCACCTGTGGTCTGATCTACTCTCCAGAGTACACCTTCTTGATACTCTCCATAAATTATATCAGGATTTCCCGGTTCCACTGCCGATTGATGCCCATCTGCTCCCAATGTTTTCCACCAGTCAGCATTAGTAATACCTGCTGCGCTTATGGTTCGTGATGGACCACCATGAGATCCGTTATCCTGAGTTCCACCATATATATTGTAAAACGGATAAGAATCATCTACGGCAACCTTATAATATTGAGTGATTGGCAGGTTACTCAGAAACTTCCATGATTTAGTATGATCAAATGATTCATACAGTCCTCCATCAGTCCCAAAAAGTACGTAATTAGGATCAGATCTTTTAAAACCCATAGCATGACTATCAACGTGTTTATTCTTTTCATTCATATATTTAAAAGTCTTTCCATGGTCCTTTGAAATTTGCACAGTATTACTCATAAGATATAAAGTTCCTTCATGATGAGGAGAAGTAAATAATTCCTGATAATAGTGAGGTCCTGTGCCACCAGAGATAGCATCAGATTGCTTAGTCCAGGACTCTCCTTTATTAATTGACATGTACACACCACCTTTTCGTCTATCGAGCTCTATCGCGGCATAAATAACATCAGTATTAAAAGTTGAAATAGCCAGTCCTATTTTTCCTAAATTAGATTTGGGAATACCTTTAGTTAGTTTCTTCCATGTTTCACCGCCATCAGTACTTTTATGAATACCAGAACCTGGCCCTCCTCCTAAATAAGTTGCTACTGTTCTATGCCTGTCCCAGGTTGCTGCATATAATATGTCAGGATTTTTGGGATCTATAAGAATATCGGTAGCACCAGTCCAATCACCATCTCCCAACTTTTTTGTCCAGTTTTTCCCTCCATCGACCGACTTATAAACACCACGTTCTCCACCTTTATTCCAAAGAGGTCCCTGGGCTGCTACCCAAATAACATCTGAATTTTCAGGATGAACTATTATCTTAGAGATATGATCTGTTGCTTTAAGTCCCAAATTCTTCCATGATTTACCATCATTTTCGCTTTTATAAATACCATCTCCAAAGCCAACGTGCCTCCCTCCTACATTTTCACCAGTACCTACCCAAATTGTATGAGAATTATTAGGATCTATTGTAACACAACCTATTGAATAGCTCTTTTGACTATCAAAAATCGGAGACCAGGTTGTACCTGAGTTAGTAGTTTTCCAAACTCCTCCAGAACCTACCGCTACATACCACGTATTTTCATTTTCAGGATGAATAGCAATATCTGCTATTCGTCCGGATGTGAAGGCTGGTCCTAAGCTTCTGAATTTTAAACCGTTAAATATTGTGTCTTTATTAGAAGTTTGTGAATTTATATTTACCGATAGCGCAAATAGGAAAAAAATAAGTATTAATGGTTTAATTAAATTATTCATTTTAGAAATAGATTAGAAATTAATAAAGCAATTTAACAATTGAAGATGAATCAATTTATTCACTTAATTCATAATTTGTATAAAGATAAACAAGCTCATCAATAATTCAATAAGTCTGCTAATGCTTTCTCAAATTTATTTTTTGACAGATATTGATCTTCTAACTGGCTTGCAAAAGGAATTGGTGTTTCCATACTGGCAACGCGAATAACGGGTGCATCCAATTCCTCAAAACAATTTTCCATTATTAACGCAGATACATCACTGGCTATGCCACCAAACAATGAATCTTCCTGAAAAATTATAGCTTTACCTGTTTTTTTAACAGAATTATATATCGTTTTAATATCCAATGGCTGAAGTGTTCTCAGGTCTATAAGGTCGGCATTAATATCTTTATTTCTATTTAATGTATCGAGTGCCCAATGCACCGAAGCACCATAGGCTACAATTGTAATATCATTTCCTTCAGTTATTAAGGAAGCTTTACCAAATGGCAATGTGTAATACTCAGTCGGAACGTCTTGCCTGATACTTCTGTATAATGCTTTATGTTCAAAGAATAGAACAGGATTTGGATCATTAATGGCAGTTGCCAATAAACCTTTGGCATCATAAGGAAAAGCGGGATAAACAACTTTTAAACCAGGAGTTTTAGTGAACCAGGCTTCGTTGGTTTGCGAATGAAAGGGTCCAGCTGCAACTCCGGCTCCACAAGGCATTCTAATAACCACATCTGCCTCTTGGTTCCATCTGTAATGGGACTTGGCCAAATAATTTACTACTGGATTAAACCCAGATGTCACAAAATCTGAAAACTGCATTTCAACAACACTTTTTATACCTGCTATGGATAAACCCATCGCTACTTCAATTATTGCAGATTCACAAATTGGTGTGTTTCGAATTCTACCTTTTCCGAATTGGTCTACAAAGCCTTCAGTTATTTTAAAAACCCCTCCATACTCTGCTATGTCCTGTCCCATAACGACAAGATCAGGATGCTCAAGCATACTTAGTTTTAATCCTTCAGAAATTGCATCAACCAATCGTAATTCTATTTTATTATTATTTGATGTAATATCTTGATATTCAAAATCTTTATAAACGTCATTTAATTCTAAGCTTTCACTAGGAATTATTGGTTCTTCATCAAATGCGATCTTTAGATTATCATTTATTTCATGGACAATTTCAGTTTTAATTTGAACTTCCATTTCTTCAGTTAGAACTCCTTTTTCTCTTAAATAGGATTGGTAATTTTCAATTGGATCCTTTTTAGCCCAAAAATCAAGAATATCATGAGGTACATATTTTGTACCGCTTGCCTCTTCATGGCCATGCATTCTAAACGTCTTAAATTCAATGAGTACAGGCCTTGGATTTTGTCTGACACTCTCTGCAATCTCACTTACCTTGGAATAGACTTCGAGAATATTGTTCCCATTTAATATATGTGATTCCATTGCATAGGCTTGACCTCGGTCTGCAATATGTTCACATTTATACTGCTCATTGGTTGGAGTAGATAATCCATACCCATTATTTTCAACACAAAACAAGACCGGAAGATCCCAAACGGATGCGACATTTAAAGCTTCATGAAAATCACCTTCACTGGTAGCACCTTCACCAGTAAATACAGCAGTAACCTGTCCTTTGTTTTTTAGCTTACTTGCAAGTGCGATCCCATCAGCTACTCCAAGTTGTGGGCCAAGGTGAGAGATCATTCCTACTATTTTGAATTCCTGAGTACCAAAATGGAAACTCCTATCACGACCCTTGGTAAAACCACTTGCCTTTCCTTGCCATTGACTAAATAATCTATTTAGTGGAATTTCACGAGTGGTAAAAACTCCTAAATTCCTATGCATTGGTAAAATATATTCTGCTTTGTCTAAGGCCATTGTTACACCAACTGCAATTGCTTCCTGACCAATACCGGCAAACCATTTACTTATTTTACCTTGCCTTAGTAGAATAAGCATTTTCTCTTCAATAAGTCTGGGTTTTAAAATATTCTTGTAAAGAATTAATAAGGTCTCATCATCTAAATTAAAATTATCATAGTTGATGTCACTATGCGAGAATATTCCTGAACTCATAAAAAATTGAATTTATCAAATGTAAATAAATTTTAAAATTAAAGGTCTTATTGAAACATTATTTAAAATATTGATTTACTTCTATCAAAATTGATTTTTATTGAAACTGCATTACCGATAATCTCCTAACCAATATTGGATTTGCTATTTATATTGTTTTACGAATTTCGTTACATTTGTGGTAGACCATAAAACAATATCGAATGAATAATATTCCAAGCGTAGATCTAAAAGATTTCCTTTCAGTAGATCCTAAAAGAAAGAAGAAGTTTGTAGATGAAATAGGAAAAGCCTATGAAGACATAGGGTTTGTTGCATTAAAAGGTCATTTTTTGAGTGACAATTTAGTAAGTGATCTATACGCAGAAATAAAGAATTTTTTTGATCTTCCTTTAGAAACAAAAAAGAAATATGAAATTGAAGGATTAGGTGGTCAGAGAGGGTATACTTCATTCGGTAAAGAACATGCAAAAGGTAGAAAAGAAGGTGATCTAAAGGAGTTCTGGCATTTTGGGCAGTACGTTGAAAATAACACTAAATTGGAAACCGAATATCCAATAAATGTTAACGTTAAAGAATTACCTAAATTTAATGAAGTTGGTAAGGAAACCTATAAAATGCTGGAAAAGACAGCAAAATATGTGCTTCGGGCACTTGCATTACATTTGGGCCTGAAAGAATCTTACTTTGATGATTTTATAAAAAATGGTAATTCGATCCTGAGACCTATCCACTACCCACCTATTACGAGTGAACCAAAAAAAGCTGTTAGGGCAGCAGCTCATGGGGACATTAACTTAATTACCCTTCTTATGGGTGCACAAGGCAGAGGATTACAGGTACAGAATCATGACGGCGAATGGTTGGATGCCATTGCCCAGCCTGATGAACTCATGATTAATGTAGGTGATATGTTGTCAAGACATACGAACAATAAATTAAAATCTACGATCCATCGGGTTGTTAATCCACCAAAAGAATTATGGGGAAAATCAAGATATTCTATTCCTTTTTTTATGCATCCTATTAGTGATATGAAACTTGACGTCTTAGATAATTGTATTGACGAAGACAATCCAAAACAATTTAAAGATATTACAGCCGGTGAATTTTTGAATCAACGACTTGTTGAATTGGGTTTGATCAAAAAATAAACTTTATTTAAAATGGATTTAAAAGATCAACTCAAAAAAATGTTTCCAGATCATGTTCCCTCGGAAACAGAAATAACAAATGATAACTCTTCCGAAATATGGATTCAAGACGATCCCATAATTTGTAAATATGAAAAGAGAAAAGGTAAACCAACTACTATATTAGAGGGTTATACAGGAAATGCAGAAAATTTTAAGGCATTAGCTAAAGAAATTAAGACAACATTGAGTGTTGGAGGTAGTTTTAAAGATGATAAAATTATTATTCAAGGTGATTACCGTAACAAAATCATGGATATGCTAAAAGATAAAGGGTTTAAGGTAAAACGAGTTGGTGGTTAAATATGGAAAAACAAATTCTTCATATTACAAACGGAAGCAGTCTAACCAATTATCTTAAAGAGCTTGATTTTGAAGGTGTATTTCTAACCTGGGAAGAAATGTTATGCGAAGGACCTACAGTAGCCAGCATAGATTCTGATGAATTTTTTAATAAACGAAAATCTTTTTTAAATAAAGAATATAAGATAGAAATTGACGAATTAGAATATAAAAAAGAAATGGGGAAATTAGATAGTTGGAAAGACTATCAAGAAGTTATTCTATGGTTTGAATACGATCTTTTCTGTCACATAAATCTAATAGCTGTAATTAGTCTTTTACACCAGCGGGAAATAGATTTGCCTTTATACCTGGTTTGCAGTGGCAGAGTTGAAGGGGAGAAAAATTTAAGTGGACTCGCTGAATTAAATCCTGAACAGTTGTTAAATCATTTTGAGAATAAAATTCAACTTAATCCGGAAGACAAAGAAATAGCAATTGCTTTATGGAGAACTTATTGCGGAAAAGATCACAATATTCTTAAACCTTACATAGTCAAACCTTCTTCGTTTCCTTATTTAAGCAACTGTTTAAAGGCTCATTTAAAAAGATTTCCTGATTCCAAAAACGGATTAAATACATTGGAGAAAAATATACTTGAAATCGTAAGGACAAGTGAGATAAGATCACGTCATCATTTATTAGGATATGCTTTAAATTATCAGGGTTATTATGGTTTTGGAGATATACAATTAGAACGTATCATCAATAATCTTTCAATATTTTTCACCGAATCGAATGAGAGCATCACATTAAACAGAAAAGGACATGAGGCTCTCATAAATCAGCATAATTTTGCAATTGAATTGCATAATGATTTAGATTATGGAGGTGTTAATCGATTAAATTATCAATTCAATAAAGAGGAAAACAGACTCATAAAAACTATATAAATGCCAATAAAAGAATCAGAACTTATCCTAAATCCGGATGGAAGTATCTATCACCTCAATTTAAAACCAGAGAATATTTCAAATACTTTACTGTTTGTTGGTGATCAATATCGTGTTGAAAAAATAACCAAACATTTTGATAGCATTGAATTTTCAACACAAAAACGAGAATTCAAAACACAAACTGGAAAATACAAAGGCAAACGGTTAACTGTTATTTCAACTGGTATCGGACCGGATAATATTGACATTGTATTAAACGAGTTGGATGCATTAGTAAACATAGATTTACGAACCAGAAAAATAAAAGACAAACTAACACGTCTTAATATAATCAGAATAGGTACTTCGGGTTCACTTCAAAAGGACGTGCCTGTCGACTCTTTTGTGATTGGAACTCATGGATTGGATCTTAATGGCATGCTTCATTTTTACAAAATAGATGATATAAGCAAACCAAATATTGAAGCTGAATTTGTAAAATATACTAATTGGAGTCCTAATAAAGCAAAACCCATAATTATAGATAATAGCTCTGAACTGGAGAAAATTTTCGATAGCGATCAAGTCTTTAAAGGTATGACTGCAACAGCTGGTGGTTTTTATGGTCCACAAGGACGCGTTTTAAGACTGCCTTTGCAAAATCCTGGATTGAACAAGAGCATGGACAGTTTTAATTTTAATGGCTTTAGAATTACAAATTTTGAAATGGAAACTTCCGTTATTTATGGTTTGTCTAAATTATTGGGCCATAATGCGCTATCGTTAAATGCTATTATTGCCAATCGTGCTAATGGCGATTTTAGTAAGGATCCTAAACAGACCATAGAAAGGCTTATTAAATATGCATTGAATAAAATTTCTGAAACTGATTTTATCTGATGAAGACAATTAACATTGGTGGTGTTCCGGAACATTTTAATTTGCCCTGGTATTTAACCCTTAAGAATGGTGAATATAAAGAAAAAGGGATCAACTTAAGATGGAAGGATTTTTACGGAGGAACAGGTGCTATGAACAAAGGGCTAAGAGATCAAGATATTGATTTGGCAGTGATTCTCACCGAAGGTATTGTAACGGATATTATTAATGGGAACGAAAGTAGAATTGTCCAGACATTTGTAAAATCCCCTTTAATTTGGGGAATACATGTTGCCTATAACTCAACCTTCAAGTCTATAGAAGATCTTCAAGGAAAAAAAGCAGCGATCAGCAGATATGGTTCTGGTTCGCATTTAATGGCATATATAAATGCTGAATGCAATAATTGGAACATTGAAAAGGATTTAAAATTTGAGGTCGTCAAGAATTTGGATGGTGCCGTAAAAGCATTATCTAAAGGTGTCGCTGATTACTTTTTATGGGAAAAATTTACTACCAAGCCATTGGTAGATTCTAAAATTTTCAGAAGAATTGGAAATTGCCCTTCACCCTGGCCATGTTTTGTTATTGCCGCAAGAGAGGAATTCTTGCAAAATAATGCAAATGAAATAAAAACTATTCTGGAAATAATTAATAAAACAACTTCAGATTTTAAAAATATTCCAAGTATTGATAAAACTCTGGCCAATAGATACGAACAAAAATTAGAAGATGTTCAAGACTGGTTAAAAATTACTGAATGGTCTCAAGACTTAATTAAGGAGCAGACAATTCATGAAGTACAGGATAAATTATTGGCACTGAACATAATAACAAAAAAACTTCCTTATAAAAAATTAACAAAGAATTTGTAGGAATACACTTAATAGAAAATACGGTTTTACCGTAAAATGCTTATTTTTACCTTACATTATTTGGATTTTGTAAGAAAAATTGGTTAATATTGCCACAAATTATTTACCCAATCAAAATCAGTTGCTTATGTTTTTAACTATTACTTCTATTTTATTCTCCCTAGTCATCGTTAATTTTCTGTTACTTTTCTTAAGTTGTAATAAAACCCCAAAGAAATCGGTTATTAATCGAACGGAAAAAGCACCCATGTACAGGACTACAAGAAATTTAAATCGTGGAAAGGAAATAGAATTAGCGCCTACTGGAAGCTAAATTAAATAAATTCTATTTTATTAGTTTGCCGTCCTCGATTAAAATTGGATAAACGTAACCATATCCAAAATCTTTATTTAGGGCAACCTGTCCTCTATAAGTTACAATATCTCCAACATTTACTGTATCTAATGTAGTAATGGTTACCTCAGTTTTTGATTTATAAGATGTTCCATCTTTTAAATGAACCCAATTTCTGTCTAAAATATTTCTATTTACTTTTACAACCTTACCTTTAATTAAGACTGTTTTATTTAACAAAGATTTAGAATTTTTTAGCAGATTTTCGATTGATGTTCCATTTTCTGGTTGATCAATTATATCCATTGGACTAGATGTAACAGTATTTTTGTTTGAATTTGCAGACGTATATACTTTAGGTTCTTTATCAAATAATGCATCAATGAACCAAACCTCTTCAAATACTTTATTAAGTTCTTTGCTTTCAAAGTCTGCCATTTTCATCCCTCCTTTATAGTAATAAGTTTCCCCTATTTTAATATCTTTTTCAGGAATAGCTATCCAG
>CAJIBV010000055.1_pt1 | contig 16897 bp, 17 predicted proteins | sample 9199431 | NCBI WGS metagenome assembly CAJIBV01 (sample SAMEA7708314, study PRJEB35096) | sediment metagenome | biome: marine neritic benthic zone biome [ENVO:01000025]; feature: sediment [ENVO:00002007]; material: shallow marine sediment [ENVO:03000034] sea grass bed [ENVO_01000059] ...
GATGGTGTAACTGATGGAAAAGATAATTGTCCTAATGAAGCAGGTCCTGCTGCAAACGATGGTTGTCCTTGGGCTGATACTGATAAAGATGGTGTTTTAGATAAAGACGATAAATGTCCTAACGAAGCAGGTACAGTAGCGAATAACGGTTGTCCAGAAGTTGTTCCAACTCCAGCTGTAATGAAAACGCTAAATGACTATGCTAAAACTATATTGTTCGATACAGGAAAATCTTCAATCAAAAAGCAATCTGAATCTGTTCTACAGAATATTACTGCAATATTGAAGGAATATCCAAGAGCAAAATTCTCTATTGATGGTCACACTGATAGTGTAGGTAGCAAAGCTCTTAACCAACGATTATCAGAGGCTAGAGCAAGTGCTGTTATGACTTACTTAATTGAAAATGGAATTGATTCAAGTAGGTTAAAAGCTACTGGATACGGTGAGGATAACCCAATAGATTCAAACGCAACTCGTGAAGGACGTAAAAATAATAGACGTGTCGAAGTTGTATTAGTAAAATAATTACGAATAAACATAATAGTAATAAAAAAACGCTTCGGAATTCCGAAGCGTTTTTTATTTTTATAGAATGACAAGTTTCATTTCTGAAGTTCTTGCAGGATTAAAATCAAGAGATCAAGAATTCTCCGATTTAACATTCATTCTACCAAACAAAAGAGCGGGATTATTTCTAAAGCATGAATTAAGGAAAACCTTATCCCATGCTATTTTAGCTCCCGAAATAATAAGCATTGAAGAGTTTATTGAAGAATTATCTGGTTTAAAATCTGAATCTAACCTTATTTTAATGTTCGAATTTTATTCGGTCTATTCTCAATTAGAAGGAAATGAAGAAGTCGAAAATTTCGATTCGTTTTCTAAATGGGCTTCAATACTAATACAGGATTTCAACGAAGTTGATCGTTTTTTAGTAAATCCTGAAAACATATTTAACTATTTAGGCGAAATAAAAGATATAGAGCATTGGTCTCTAGTCTCTGAGAAAACAGACCTAGTTAAAAACTACCTAAATTTTTGGAAAAAATTATTTCCATTATATACTGCATTCTATAACCGTTTGAAATCAAAACAAATTGGTTATCAAGGGCTAATTTACAGGGAGGCCGTTGAAAATTTACAAAACTATATCCAAGTAACTAAAAGGAATCATATTCTTATTGGGTTTAATGCATTGAATAGTGCAGAAGAAATTATTATTCAGGAACTATTACAAAATGACATAGCCGAAATATATTGGGATATCGACGGCCATTTTATAAATAATCCAGCACAGAATGCTGGACGATTTATTAGAAAATACAAAAAAAACTGGAAATACTTTTCCCATCAAACTTTTAATTGGGTGTCTGAGAATTATTCCGATAAAAAACAAATTGAAGTCATTGGAATTCCGAAAAATATAGGGCAGGCAAAATATATTGGCAGTCTTTTAAAAACTTTAAAAAATAAAGGCTCCCATTTAATAAATACAGCTATTATTCTTGGAGATGAAAAATTATTAACTCCTGTATTGAATTCATTACCCGAAAATATTGAGTCATTAAATATAACCATGGGGCTTCCTTTAGAGAACGCTCCCTTATGCTCATTTTTTGAAAGTTTGTTATTAATTCATAAAAATAAAACTGGAGAAAGAATTTATAATAATGACATAAAAACAATTCTATCAAACCAATTGATTAGACCACTTTTTGTTGATAATAAAACAGATTATATTGAAGAAATTATTGAACATATACAAACCAATAATTTAATCTACGTGTTACCCAAAAGGATAATAAAACTTGCTCCAAAACACTCCGGATTAATTAACGTCCTTTTCGGCAGTTGGAAGGATAGCCCAGAAATTGCAATAGATAATTGTTTGGAATTGATCCTTGAATTAAAACATCATTTCTATGTAAACAAGAAGGAAAACCTTTTAATCCTTGAATATTTATTTCGCTTTTTTGAAATATTCAATCAACTTAAAAACTTAGTAATTACTTACAATTTTGTAATTGATATTAAAACTCTGTATTCTGTTTATAAAGAGTTATTAAGGTCTGAAAATCTGGATTTTAAAGGTGAACCTTTAAAAGGGCTCCAGGTTATGGGTATGTTAGAATCACGGGTTTTAGATTTCGAAACTATTATTATCTCTTCTGTCAATGAGGGAATTTTACCGTCAGGAAAAACATATAATTCTTTTATTCCTTTCGATGTTAAGATTGAAAATGGAATGCCAACATATATAGAAAAAGACGCTATTTATTCTTATCATTTTTTTAGGCTGTTACAACGAGCTAAAAATATATATATAATATATAATACTGAACCTGATTCTTTTTATGGTGGTGAAAAAAGTAGGTTTATTACTCAGCTTGAAGTTGAAGGTGTTCATAACATTAAACATACTCTTGTGTCTCCAAGGGTCCTTGCAATTAAAATCTCCCTAATTAATATTAAAAAAACAGATCAGATGATGACCAAAATAAGGGAATTAGCAAGCAATGGATTTTCACCTTCTGCTTTAACCAATTATATAAGGAATCCATTAGAGTTCTACTACAGAAAAATATTGAAGGTTTCAGAATACGACGAGGTAGAAGAAACTGTTGCTTTAAAAACCCTGGGAAATGTGGTTCATAAAACTCTTGAAGATTTTTATAACCCACTTGTGAATTCTTATCTGGATATTGAAACCATTAAAAAACTAATTCCAAAAATCGAAACTTCTGTTAGAAATAACTTTAAAGAATATTACAAGGAAGGTGATCTTAAAAACGGTAAAAACTTAATCATTTTCGAAATTGCGAAACGTTATATTTCGAACTTTATAGATCTGGAAATAGAGTCAATAAAAAAAGGAAATAAAATAAAAATATTGCAAATAGAGTCTGAAGGAAATAGAATTAAGCTAGATATTCCCGAACTAGACTTTCCAGTCTACTTAACAGGAAAAATAGATAGGGTTGATGAATTTAATGGTACTATTAGAATCATTGACTATAAAACAGGGAAAGTAGATGAAAGCAAAATGACTATTGTCGATTGGAATGATATTAACAATGACTACGACAGATATAGTAAGCCTTATCAAATTTTGGCTTATGCCTATTTAATCAATAGAAACTCTAATTTTACAGCGCCTATAGAAGCAGGCGTAATTTCATTTAAAAATCTGAATTCTGGATTTCTTAAATTTGCTGAAAAGGAGTCAAAAGGTAGTAAAGTAAAAAAATCGCAAATTACTCAAGAAACTTTAGACAATTATTTTATTCAACTTAAAAAATTAATTTTGGAGATCTGTAATCCAGATATTGATATAACAGAAAAAGAAGTCTAAATGAACATTACCAAAAACTTAAAAATACCCGGGAAACACAGTAAACCGATTTTAATTGACGTTTGCTATAATGAGGATAATACCCCAAAGCCAATCATTTTGTTTTGTCATGGCTATAAAGGTTTTAAAGACTGGGGAGCCTGGGACCTCATGGGGATTGAGTTTAGTAAGAACGGATTCTGCTTTATAAAATTTAATTTCGCTTATAATGGAGGAACTATTGAACAACCTATTGATTTTCCAGATTTAGAGGCATTCGGAAAAAACAATTACTCAAAGGAGCTAGACGATTTAGATTCTGTGTTAAATTGGATCACCAAGAATTATAGCACAAATAACGACTTCAATCTTTCTAATATTTCATTACTTGGCCATAGCCGTGGAGGAGGAATTGTAACCCTTAAGGCAGAAGAAGACACAAGAATATCAAAAGTAATTTCATTGGCCGGGGTAAGTGATTTTAAAAAACGATTCCCCACAGGTGAAGCATTTCAAAAATGGGAAAAAGAAGGTGTTTATTATGTGGTTAATGGTCGTACCAAACAAAATATGCCTCATTTTTATCAGTTTTATGAAGATTTTAAAAAGAACGAAGAAAGGTTGAATATTAAAAGGGCTGCGTCACAATTGAAAATTCCATACCTAATTATTCATGGTGAAGCTGATACATCGGTTTCGATTGAGGAAGCTCATAACCTACATAAATGGAATCCATACAGCGAGTTAATCATAATTGATGGTGCAGATCATGTATTTGGAACAAGACATCCCTGGCAAAATAAAGATCTTTCGAAAGAGTTAAGTATGGCAGTTCATTCTGTCATTTCATTTATAAAAGCTAGTTCATAAATGATCCGTAGAGGGACTGAGTCTGACATTGAAAGACTTTTAAGCATCACAAAAGCATGTGCTAAAAAGATGGATGAGGTTGGAATTCATCAATGGAATGAATTTTATCCTAATAGAATTGCATTTGAAACCGACGTTGAAAGAAGTGAATTATTTGTTATTGAAATAAAGGGAAGAGTCGAGGGTTGTGTAGCATTATCTTCTTTAATAGATAAAGAATATGAAAATGTTAAATGGCATACCGAAACAAGAAACAATCTATATGTCCATCGACTTGCTGTGCATCCAGATCATCAAAGTAAAGGATATGCAAAACAATTAATGGATTTTGCAGAACAATTCGCCATAAAAAATAATTATACCTCTATAAGATTAGATACCTTTTCACAAAACAAAAGGAATCAATTATTTTACGAACTTCGTGGCTATAAAAAATTAGAGGATATCTTTTTTCCAAAGCAAAGTGAATATCCTTTTCATTGTTTCGAATTAGTATTGTGAGCGCAACCATCTCCTTTAAAAATATAAATAAACTGGCAATTCCCGCCTTAATTTCAGGAGTTTCAGAACCTATTCTATCCATTACTGATACTGCCATTGTTGGAAATATTGATACAAATGCCACCGAATCTTTAGCTGCAGTAGGTATTGTTGGAGCTTTTATATCCATGCTTATTTGGGTTTTAGGACAAACCAGAAGCGCTATATCGTCGATAGTCTCACAGTATTTAGGTGCTAATAAATTAGACGAAGTAAAAAACCTTCCTGCCCAGGCCATTTTTATCATCACCTGGTTAAGCATTATTATTATACTTTCTACATATCCTTTTGCCGGGCAAATATTTAAACTTTATAATGCTTCCGATCTTATTTTGGATTACAGTATCGATTATTACAAGATTCGAGTATTCGGTTTTCCATTTACCCTATTCACAATTGCTGTATTTGGAGCTTTTAGAGGGCTTCAAAACACATTTTATCCAATGATTATAGCTATTGTTGGGGCAACAGCAAATATAATTCTTGATTTTATACTGGTTTATGGTATTAATGGTTATTTAGATCCAATGAATATAAAAGGTGCCGCCTATGCCAGCGTTGCCTCACAATTATTAATGGCTGTTTTGGCTGCTTACTTTTTAATTCGAAAGACAACAATTCCATTACTTATCAGGTTTCCTTTCAATAAAGAGATTAAACGATTTTTACTAATGATCCTCAATCTGTTCGTCAGGACTCTTGCTTTAAATGTTACGCTCTACTATGCAAGTGCTTTTGCAACCAGTTATGGAAAACAATATATTGCTGCTTATACAATTGCAATCAATTTATGGTTTCTCGGAGCGTTCATTATTGATGGTTATGCAAGTGCAGGAAATATTTTGTCTGGGAAGCTCTATGGGGCAAAAAACTTTAAACTGCTGATGCAATTAAATAATAAATTGATAAGATACGGAATTGTAATTGGAACCATTTTAGCTACATTGGGATTTATAGTTTATTATCCTCTTGGCATGTTATTCACTAAAGATCCAGAGGTATTAGAAGAGTTCTACCGTGTATTCTGGTTGGTTTTAGCAATGCAGCCTATCTGTGCCATAGCTTTTATTTTTGATAGCGTTTTCAAAGGCTTAGGAAAGATGAAGTATCTTCGAAATGTACTGCTATTTGCCACTTTTATAGTATTCATTCCTATTTTGTTTTGGTTAGATAGTTTAGAATATAAACTTTACGCAATCTTTATTTCTATTGCCTTTTGGATGATTGCAAGAGGAATTCCGCTTTTGGTGGAATTTAGAAGAAATTTCGCCAACGCTACTTAAATAAGATTGCGTATTTTTGATAAAATTTTACCAATAATGTCTTTGGTCGGTCAAAAAGGAAATCTTTCCACAATTATTAATAACCATATTGCTACGATTGTGTTTGGGCATCCTGCGAGTAATTCATTTCCGAGTGAATTATTAGATAGGCTCAAAGATGAATTTCATAAATTATCAAATAATGACGATGTGCATGTCATCGTTTTAAAAAGCGAGGGTGAAAAAGCTTTTTGTGCTGGTGCTTCCTTTGATGAGCTCATAGCTATTACAAATCTTTCTGAAGGAATGGAGTTTTTTAGTGGATTTGCAAATGTGATCAATTCCATGAGAACCTGTTCTAAACTGATAATTGGAAGAATACAAGGGAAAGCAGTTGGTGGTGGTGTTGGTTTGGCAAGTGCTTGTGATTATGCTTTAGCAACGGAGGCTGCTTCAATTAAATTATCAGAATTATCAATAGGAATTGGCCCTTTTGTGATAGCGCCTGCTGTTCACCGTAAAATAGGTAAAGCTGCCTTATCTGAGTTATCCTTGAATGCCACAAAGTGGAAAAAAGCTCGCTGGGCAAAAGATAAAGGATTGTATTCAGAGATTTTTAAATCTATTAAGGAATTAGATAAGGAGCTGGGCCTCTTGTCAAATAAATTAGCTTCGTATAATCCAAAAGCTTTAGCAGAAATGAAAAAGGTCCTTTGGGAAAATACTAATCACTGGGATGAATTATTAAAAGAACGAGCCAAAATATCTGGAGAATTGGTGCTTTCAGAATATACGAAAAAGGCTTTGAATCGATTTAAAAAATAATGAAGGCCATATTACTATTTCTACAGGAGGTAGATATTGAAGAAAAAATAAAAAATGCTCCCGATAAAGGATATGAAATAGGTGTTTTTATTGGTTCTATGTTGCCTTTTGTTATTTTAGTTGCCCTGGCATATATATTATTTAGATATAACAAGAAACGACGTGATAAATTTGACCTTTAAATGGACATTTTAAACTTTTTAAGTGGCAATAGTTTGTTCCTTCTATTAGGAATTGCCATAATTGTCATCTATATAATCAACAGAAATAAAAAACACTAATGAGCAACATCCGCATTACTAAACAATTCACTTTTGAAACCGGACATGCCTTGTATGGTTACGATGGTAAATGCAGAAATGTCCATGGACATAGTTATAAATTATCGGTCACAGTAATAGGTGAGCCAATTTCGGATACTAACAACGTGAAATACGGGATGGTCATAGACTTTGGCGACCTTAAAAAGATTGTTAAAGAGGAAATTGTGAATGTTTTTGATCACGCTACAGTTTTTAATAAAAACACACCTCATGTCGAATTGGCGAAGGAACTTGAGAACAGAGGTCATAATGTATTGTTGGTAGATTACCAGCCTACTAGTGAAATGATGGTTATTGATTTTGCAGATAAAATAAAATCCCGATTACCGGAAAATATTAAACTGCACTCACTTAGGCTTCGTGAAACAGATACATCATTTGCAGAATGGTACGCAAGTGATAATAGTTCGTATCTTTAAACAATGCAAATCCCAAAAGGAAAGAAAATATACTTCGCTTCAGATAATCATTTAGGAGCTCCAACACAGGAAAAATCATTTCCTCGTGAAAAAAAATTTGTGGCATGGTTGAATGAGGTCAAGGAAGACGCTGCTGTTATTTTTTTGTTAGGAGACCTTTTCGATTTTTGGTTTGAATATAAAACTGTAGTTCCCAAAGGATTCACAAGAACATTGGGGAAGTTGGCTGAAATTAGTGATTCGGGAATTCCAATCTATTATTTTGTGGGTAACCATGACCTTTGGATGAATGGTTATTTTGAAGAAGAACTCAATATTCCTGTATATCATAAGCCAAAGGAGTTTACCTTTAATGATAAAACTTTTTTTATTGGACATGGCGATGGTTTGGGTCCTGGAGACAAAGGGTTTAAACGTATGAAAAAAGTGTTTACCAATCCAGTTGCTAAATGGTTCTTTCGATGGCTACACCCGGATTTAGGTGTGAAATTAGCTCAATATTTTTCAGTAAAAAACAGGTTGATTTCGGGAGAAGAAGATGTTAAATTTCTTGGTGAAGACAAGGAGTGGTTAGTTCAATATTCTAAAAAGAAATTAAAAGAAAAATATCGAGATTATTTCGTATTTGGCCATAGGCACTTGCCATTAAGCATCGAACTAAACGAAAACTCAAAATACATCAATCTTGGTGACTGGATAACTTATTATACATATGGTGTTTTTGACGGTGAATCTTTTGAATTGAAAAATTATTAATCCTCATTCTCATGATCTTCTATATCTTTTGTCAGATCAAGTTTTCTGAATGATGGCAATACAATCCCTGTTGTTATTACTGTAATTAAGGTCATTGTACCACCAAAAACAACTGCAGTGACCGTTCCCATCAATTTTGCAGTTAATCCGCTCTCAAAGGCTCCTAGTTCATTCGAAGAACCTACAAACATCGAATTGACAGAAGCAACACGACCTCGCATGTGGTCCGGTGTTTTTAATTGTAGAATCGTTTGCCTTATTACCATAGAAATACCATCTGTAACTCCACTCAGGAATAAAGCTAATAAAGAGATCCAAAAGACAGATGATACGCCAAATACAATAATACATATCCCAAAACCAAATATCGCTACTAATAATTTCATGCCTGCCTTTTTACTAATAGGTATATAAGCCGTAATAAGCATGGTTAAAAAGGCTCCTACGGCTGGAGCTGCTCTTAAAATGCCGAATCCTTCCGATCCTACTTTTAAAATATCCTGAGCATAAATAGGTAATAATGCAATGGCGCCGCCGAACAGAACCGCAATCATATCTAAAGTTAAGGCCCCAAAAATAGCTTTTGTTCTGTAAACAAATTTTACGCCTTCTTTTAGACTTGTTACTACTGACTCACCAATTTTTGGATTCAAAATTGGCTTTCTTTTTATTTTCAACGTCACAATCAAAGCTAGAATAACTAAAGCAAAAATTACGCACAAGGTCCAATGCACTCCAATCCAATTGATCGAAAATCCAGCAAAAGCAGGTCCTAGCACAGCAGCCATTTGCCAGGTAGAGCTGCTCCAGGTTGCTGCATTTGGATAAACCTTCTTTGGAACTATAAGTGCCAGTAAAGAAAAAATGGTTGGTCCAAAGAATGCTCTTAAAAATCCACCAAAAAACACCAATGCATAAATTAAATATAAAATTGAATTTATAGAATATTCTTCTGTAATCTTCGGTAGAGTTAAACAGAATAAACCTAAACTTATCAGTGAAAAAGCAGTTATACAAAGCACCAAAAGATTTCGCTTCTCACTCTGATCTACTATGTGTCCTGCAAACAGTGCCATTGAAAAAGCCGGAATAATTTCCATTAGGCCTATTATTCCCAGTGAAAGAGGATCCTTTGTTATGGTATAGACTTGCCATTCAATAACAATAAATTGCATGGACCAGGTAAATATTAATAAAAATCTAATGATTAAAAAAATATTGAATTCTTTAAACCTTAGTGCTGCATAGGGGTCTTTCTTAGCCATTCAAAATAAGTTGATCGGAATTTATATCTCTCATTTTGAGTTGTAATGAAACCTTTCCATTCCAATGGTTTTCATCTATAGAATATGCGGCTTTAAAAGGTTTTCTGTTAGCAATAAGCTCTTTTTTATTGCCTAATCCAAAACCAATTCCAGCAAGCTTGGTATTGCCTTGAGTTACTGTAACTTTTAAATGTTTGTCGTCTTCTCCAACGCATTTACCATAACCTGTATCTCTTAAACCAGTACTCATAAAAATAGGTGTCATATTTCCTGGCCCAAAAGGTGCAAATTGACGTAGGATTCTATAAAACTTTGGTGTTATTTTATCGAGTGTAATCTCAATATCAACTGTGATTTCCGGAGTTAACATATGGCTTTCAATTGTACTTGAAACAACCCTTTCAAAAGCTTGTTTAAAAGCCTCGTAATTTTCTTCTTCTATTGTTAATCCAGCGGCATATTTATGTCCTCCAAATTGTAACAGATATTCACTACAAGCTTCAAGAGCGTTGTATACGTCAAATCCATTTACGGATCGTGCTGATGCAGCTAATTTATTCCCACTTTTGGTAAATACTAATGTTGGCCTGTAATAGGTTTCAGTTAGTCGAGAAGCCACAATACCAATAACACCTTTATGCCAACTTTCATTATAAACAACAGTAGTAGAATTTTCCTGTTCTTTAAGGTTTTCAATTTGCTGTAAAGCTTCTTCTGTAATTCTTCTATCTGCATCCCTCCTATCTGTATTAAATGCTTCAATTTCCTCGGCGAAATTTATTGCGGTTTCTAAATCGGATTCTGTTAATAAATTTACTGCGTACTGGCCATGTTTCATTCTCCCGGCAGCATTAATTCTAGGGGCTATTATAAACACGACGTCCATAATATTTAAAGTGTCCTTTTTAACCTGATTAAGAATGGCTTTAAAACCCGTTCTTGGAGCTTGATTAATCACTTGCAATCCGAAATAAGCCAGCACTCTATTTTCGCCGGTTATCGGAACAATGTCTGCTCCAATTGCTGTGGCAACCAAATCAAGATATTCAACCAGGTCCTGAATAGATTTACCTTCCTTTGAAGCCAATGCCTGAACTAATTTAAATCCAACTCCACAACCGCATAATTCCTTATATGGATATTCACAATCGTTTCGTTTTGGATCTAAAACGGCAACGGCATCCGGAATGTAGTCTCCAGGCCTGTGATGATCACAAATTATAAAATCAATCCTTTTGTCCTTAGCATATTTAACTTTGTCTATAGCTTTAATACCGCAATCTAGAGCAATAATGAGGGAAAAACCGTTATCATAAGCAAAGTCAATTCCCTGGTTTGAAATTCCATAACCCTCATCATATCTATCCGGTATATAGGTTGCAACATTAGGATATTTACTCAATAAGTAAGAAGATAATAAAGACACGGCTGTGGTTCCATCTACATCATAATCACCATAAACCAGAATATTTTCGTTTTGAAGAAGTGCAGCTTCGATTCGCTCTACGGCCTTATCCATATCTTTCATTTGGAATGGATCGTGCAATTCCTCTAAACTTGGTCTAAAAAAATGTTTGGCTTCTTCATAAGTCTCAATTCCTCTTTGAACTAATAGAGAAGCAGTCACTTCATCAACCTGAAGTGAATTCTTAAGGCGTTGTACCTTTTCAAAATCTGGTTTAGGCTTTAGTGTCCAGCGCATAAATTACTTTCAGAAATAAAATTCAATGTTAAAAATAAAAAATTCCAAAAGAAGAACTATACTGAGTTTTTCGAAGCTTCTTTTAAACTGGTTCTTTACTTTGTTATAATTAAAAAATTATTATGTGCTGTGTAGATGAATTTCTGTTTCCATTTTTGCAAAATGACGAAACATCTCGTACACACCACAATATTTTTCTATTGAAAGGTTTACAGCTTTATTTATCTTATTTTGGTTTATTTTGTTTCCAAAAAAATGATAGTCTATTTTTACTTTGTGATAATACTTAGGATGCTCTTCGGTAAGCTCTCCTGTTGTTATTATTTTAAATTTATCGATATCAACTTTCATCTTCTTTAATAAGGAAACCACGTCCAGTCCTGAACATCCTGCTAATGAAGACAACATCATCGCCTTTGGTCGTAAACCGGAATTAGTGCCGCCAAATTCTTCAGAAGAATCTATATAAATTTCCTCCCCGCTTGGATTATCTGATTTAAATACCATATCCTGTTCCCATTCGGTAGTAACTATATCAGTCATATGTCGAAATATTTTTGTTAATTGAAGCTCCAAAAATACAACTTATAAACTTAAAATTTTGTAACATATGGCACTTGTTTCTCCATTGCCTTCCGACTACAATTTAGAGACCAAAGAATTAGCGGAATTTTTTAATGAAACACTAGGGTTTTGTCCAAATTCAGTCTTAACCATGCAAAGGCGACCAGCAATTAGCAAAGCTTTTATTAATTTAAATAAAGCTGTTATGGCAAACGAAGGTCGCGTAACATCAGCCTTAAAACGTATGATTGCATGGGTAAGTAGTAACTCCACAGGTTGCAGATATTGTCAGGCACATGCTATTCGCGCTGCCGAACGTTATGGCGCAGAACAGGAGCAGTTAGATAATATTTGGGAGTATAGAACACATCCTGCTTTTTCAGAAGGCGAACGTGCTGCTTTAGATTTTAGTTTAGCCGCAAGTCAAATTCCAAATGCCGTAGATAAAGACATTAAAAAACGACTTTACAAATATTGGGACGAAGGTGAAATTGTAGAAATGCTTGGTGTTATTTCTTTATTCGGTTACTTAAACAGATGGAACGATTCCATGGGGACATCAATTGAGGAAGGTGCAGTTGAAAGTGGTGAACAGTATTTAGGAAAGCATGGTTGGAATAAAGGAAAACACGTTTAGTTTAATAATATTCTCATTCGTAGTTCAGGTATAACCTTTTTTTCAAACCAAGGATTTTTAGTTAACCAGAACCTATTTCTAGGTGAAGGATGTGGTAACACAAAATAATTAGGTAAATATTGTTTAAAATTGACTACAGTTTCAGTTAATGTTTTTTTAGCTTCCTTTTGTAAATAATACTTCTGTGCATACATTCCGATTAAAATAACTAACTTAACATTTGGCATTTTTTTCAACAACGCTTCATGCCATTGTGGGGCACATTCTGGCCTTGGAGGTAAATCACCTGTTTTTCCCTTACCAGGATAACAAAATCCCATTGGTACTATTGCAAATTTAGTCTCATCATAAAAATCGTTAACAGTAACATCTAACCATTTTCTTAAATGCCTTCCGCTGGCGTCATCCCAAGGTATTCCAGAAGCATGAACTTTTGTTCCCGGAGCTTGACCAATTATGACAATTTTAGATTCTTCGTGTGCAGAAACTACTGGTCGTGGACCCAGTTCTAAATGTTTTTCACAAATTGTGCATTGATTTATATTTTGAAGTAAATTGCGCATCACTTCTTCCCTCTTACCACAATCACAATTTCTCCTTTTGGAGGTTTGGTATTGTAATAGTCTAATATTTCTTTTGCCGTGCCTCGAATAGTTTCTTCGTAAATCTTAGTTAGCTCTCTAGATATACTGACTTGTCTGTTTTCTCCAAAGTACTCCACAAAATTTGTTAATGTTTTTATCAATTTATGTGGACTTTCATAAAAAATCATGGTTCGAGTTTCTTGAGCAAGGACATTTAAACGTGTTTGTCTTCCTTTTTTAACCGGTAAAAATCCTTCGAACACAAACCTATCGTTTGGCAAGCCCGAATTTACCAAAGCTGGCACAAATGCTGTGGCTCCGGGTAAACATTCTACTTCAATACTGTTTTCAATACAGGCACGAGTTAATAAAAATCCAGGGTCTGATATTGCTGGTGTTCCTGCGTCGCTAATTAATGCTATGTTGATTCCCTTCTTAAGTTTTTCAACTAAGGCATTTACCGTTTTATGCTCATTATGCATATGGTGACTTTTTATCGGAGTATCGATATCAAAATGCTTTAATAGTTTACCGGAATTCCTAGTGTCTTCAGAAAGAATTAAATCGACTTTCTTTAGAGTCTTAATCGCTCTCAAAGTCATATCATCTAGGTTTCCTATTGGAGTTGGTACAACGTAGAGTTTACTCATTAACTAAACCTTGCTTCAATAATTTCCATAAAACGCGTTTCATATTCTTCCTTATCTGCCCAATTATTGTATTCTGGTTTAACCAGATTATTGATAAAGTCTGAGGCTTCTTTTAAGCTGGAAGTGGTATTTAATTGAGATAAAACGCGATCGTAATCTTCATTGCTGCCTTTAAACAAGTGTTTTATAAAGGCCAATTTATCATTTAAACCAATACTTATACTGCTTTTAAGCTTGTCGTTCAATGATTTTTTTTGTTCTTCTCTGGCTTTCGCTTCTTCGATAGGTTCGAACTCAGGAATCTCTTTGAAGTCAGCTGTAATCTCTTCCAAATCATTTTTGTAATATTGCTTCTTTGGAATCGCTTCTTCAAAAATTTTATCAACTTTTTGAGATTCTGGAGGCATTTGAGCAACCATATCTTTTATTTTTTCCATGACTGGTTCTATAATACCATCATCTTCTACTTCATCTAAATTAATATATACTTTATCCTCTACTTCTATATTATCACTAACCTTGTTGTTAAAGGCGACGTCTAACATATCAAAGAAGGATGAGTCATTACCAATTGTTGGAATATCCCCTTCAAAATTTTCATGGGCGAATTTCAAAACACATAATTTCTCATAAAGTTCTTCTACTACTTTATGCATTTTTAATACATCTTCCCTGCCCTTTAGTTTAAGAATCCTGTGAGCTATGCTCATCAATTCCGATTCTAATTTCTTTTTCATCTGTTTATTTTTATAGTTTCTTTAATCTTAGATGTAATTCGCCAACAATCATCGCTTTAAATTTCAACGTCAATATTGGCTCATTTCATAACTTTTAAATTTTATCTTATTCTGTGGCTTTGATTTTTAATAAATTTGCTTCACCTTTAAACTAACGAAATAATATTTCCGTTTAGTGTTAAAATTACGAAATGTTTCTTGAAAATACAGTAAATCATAAAGAGCAATTTGGATGGATTGAAGTAATTTGTGGGTCTATGTTCTCTGGAAAAACCGAAGAATTGATTCGCAGATTGAAGCGTGCACAATTTGCAAGGCAAAAAGTCGAGATATTTAAGCCCGCTTTAGATGTGCGTTATGATGAAGATAAAGTGGTATCGCACGATTCTAATGAGATCAGATCGACGCCAGTTCCTGCTGCCGCTAATATTCCTATTTTGGCAGATGGTTGCGATGTTGTTGGAATTGATGAAGCTCAGTTTTTTGATGATGAAATTGTAAGAGTTTGCAATGACTTAGCGAATAGTGGCGTTAGAGTTATTGTAGCTGGTTTGGATATGGATTTCAAAGGGAATCCTTTTGGACCCATGCCAAATTTAATGGCTACTGCCGAATATGTGACCAAAGTGCATGCCGTTTGTACGAGAACTGGTAATTTAGCGCAATACAGTTTTAGAAAAGCCAAAAGTGAGGACTTAGTCCTTCTAGGTGAAGTTGATGAATATGAACCATTAAGCAGAGCAGCATATTTTAAAGCTACCATGAGAGAAAAATTAAGAAACATAAAAGTAAAAGACGCTGAAGAAGTACCTTCAAAACCTGAACAAGCCTAATGCCAAAAGCCCAAGAAACCATACTTGAAATTGATTTAAAGGCATTAAAACATAATTTTGAGTATTTAAAATCCAAATTAAACGAGAATACCAAATTCCTGGCTGTAGTAAAAGCATTTGGTTATGGCAGTGAAGCGGTTGAGATCTCAAAATATTTGCAAGAATTAGAAGCAGATTACTTCGCGGTAGCTTATGTGAAAGAAGGTGTAGAACTGCGTAACAGTGGTATTACTAAACCTATTTTGGTCTTGCACCCTCAACCGGTAAATTTCAAAGTTATAATAGATCATTGTTTAGAACCAAGCTTGTATAGTGCAAGAACCTTGAAAAGTTTTATTGAGGTTGCCGAGCAAGAAAAACAAACCAAATATCCTATCCACATAAAATTTAACACTGGTTTAAACAGATTAGGGTTTTGGGAAAATGACTTAGAATATATATCGGATAAACTTGAAAGCACTAATTCAATCACCGTAAAATCCATTTTGTCACATTTAGCCGCTAGTGAAGATCTGCAAGAAAAAGGGTTTACAAATAACCAGATTAGTAGTTTTAAATCTATTTCTCAAAGCCTAATAAAGTCTTTGGGTTATCGTCCATTCTTACACATTTGTAATACCTCCGGAATATTAAATTACCCGGAAGCACATTTTGATATGGTAAGAAGTGGCATAGGTTTATACGGCTTTGGAAATTCCAAAGAAGAAAATGAGCACCTTATCCCAGTTGCAACTTTAAAAAGTGTCATATCTCAAATTCATAACATAGAAAAAGGAGAGTCTGTTGGTTATAATCGAGGGTACTTAAGCGAATCATGTCTAAAAATTGCAACATTGCCCATTGGCCATGCGGACGGAATAGGGAGGCAATATGGCCATGGAAAAGGATTTGTTACAATTAAAGGCCAGGTGGCTCCTATAATTGGGAATGTGTGTATGGATATGATCATGGTTAATATTACAGAAATTGACTGCAATGAGGGCGACGAAGTGATAATATTCAATAAGACAAGCACAGCTGAAGAATTAGCAAAATCAACCAATACCATCTCGTATGAAGTACTTACAGCTGTATCTCAACGAATAAAACGTGTATTTTGTCGATAATTGATTAATAAAAAACCTCGTGATACGATTATCAAAGCTTATTTTTTCTTTAAATTGCTCAAAATATTAATACTAACTAAATTATTTAATTATGTTAAAAGAATTTAAGGATTTTATCATGACTGGAAATGTGATTGATTTCGCAGTTGCAGTAATTATGGCTGGAGCACTAGGTGCTGTTATTAACGGTTTTGTATCTAACATTGCAATGCCGTTCATTGGATACTTTGCAGGTGGAATGAATTTTGAAGATCTTCATTACGCTATGGACGGAGCAGAGTACGCTAGTTTAGCTGCCGCTAAGGAAGCTGGTGCTGCCGTTATTGCTTATGGATCATGGATCAACACCATCATTAACCTTCTTATAGTAGGTTTAGTTATGTTCTTGATCGTTAAGGCCTATAACAAAACTAAAAAGCCAGCAGAACCAGCAGCTCCTGCGGGACCTACTCAAGAAGAATTATTAGGTGAAATCAGAGATTTACTTAAA
>CAJIBV010000238.1_pt1 | contig 16837 bp, 17 predicted proteins | sample 9199431 | NCBI WGS metagenome assembly CAJIBV01 (sample SAMEA7708314, study PRJEB35096) | sediment metagenome | biome: marine neritic benthic zone biome [ENVO:01000025]; feature: sediment [ENVO:00002007]; material: shallow marine sediment [ENVO:03000034] sea grass bed [ENVO_01000059] ...
GAAAAATCCACCAGATCCATTTTGTTTATAGCTACTATCACATCCTTTACTTGCAATAAATTAGTAATAAAAAAATGACGGTAAGTTTGTTCGATCACTCCTTTTCTGGCATCAATTAGTATTACTGCGGCTTGAGATGTAGACGCTCCAGTCACCATATTTCTGGTATACTCAACATGACCAGGCGTATCTGCGATAATGTAACTTCTTGTCGGTGTTGAAAAATAAATATGAGCCACATCTATGGTAATTCCTTGTTCACGTTCAGCCACCAATCCATCTGTAGCCAGAGAAAAATCTAAGTAATCATAACCTTTTTGTTCACTGGTTCTTTTGATTGCCTCTAACTTATCTACAGTCAGTGATTCTGTATCGTATAAAAGCCTACCAATTAATGTACTTTTCCCATCATCTACACTTCCTGCTGTTGCAATTTTTAAAACTTCCATAATAGTTTAATGATTCTAATTTGAGCTTGATTCTTCTATTGAAATTATTTAGAAATATCCTTGTTGTTTTCGCTTTTCCATAGCGGCTTCAGATCGTTTATCATCGATGCGTGCTCCTCTTTCAGATAGATCTGAATTTCTTATTTCGTGTACAACAGTCGAAATATCTGATGCATCCGATAAAACTGCAGCCGTACAGCTCATATCACCAACAGTTCTGAACCTAACTGTTTCTTCAGTAACCTCTTCATTTTCTTCCCGGTACACAAAGTCATCGTGAGCAGACCATATAAGACCATCTCTCATGAATATCTTTCTTTTATGTGCAAAATAAATCGAAGGAATTTCAATTTGTTCTTTTTCTATATAAGACCAAACATCTAACTCGGTCCAGTTAGAAATAGGAAACACTCTTACGTTTTGTCCTAATTCAATTTCTCCATTTAGCAAATCAAATAATTCCGGTCTTTGGTTTTTTTCATCCCATTGGCCAAAATCGTCACGCACCGAGAATATTCGTTCTTTTGCCCTTGCCTTTTCTTCATCACGTCTGGCACCTCCAATACAAGCATCAAATTTAAACTCTTCAATTGCGTCCAAAAGTGTTGTGGTTTGAAGCATGTTTCGACTTGCATATCTTCCGGATTCTTCTCTAACCTTCCCCTGGTCTATGGAATCCTGAACATGCCTAACTATTAATTCCAGACCTAATTTCTTTACCAGCATATCTCTAAATTTAATTGTTTCAGGAAAGTTATGTCCTGTGTCGATATGCATTAATGGAAACGGTATCTTTCCTGGATAAAATGCTTTTTGAGCTAATCTTACCAAGGTTATTGAATCTTTTCCTCCAGAAAATAATAATACAGGTCTTTCAAATTGAGCAGCTACTTCACGCATGATGTAAATTGCTTCATTCTCTAAGGGATTAATATGTAGTGTGTTTTCTTCCATAATAATTATGCATGTAATCCACATTCTCTATTACCGAGAACTTTAGTTGGATCAAAATATTTAAACTCGTTTGGTAATTTGTAATTCGCTAAATAGGAATCAAGTTCTGCATCTGACCAATTGTAAAATGGACTTACTTTAATTCTTCCATTTTTATCTTGAGATATAATATCGATGCTATCTCTAAAAGCTGTCTGACCTTTTCGCAAATTAGTAAACCAGAGATCAGGTTTATGTTCATCCATTGCCCGATTAAAAGGTTCTAACTTAACCTGCTCGGTAAACAATTTATGTTTTGGATCGTTGATATCTGGTATTCCTAAAACGACATCTCGATGCGCTGACGTCTGCCTTGGAACATATAATTTTATATTTAATTCTAATATCCCAATTAACTCTTCAGCATGTTTATACGTATTGGGCGTATTATATCCCGTGTCGCACCATATAACTTTAATATCCTTCTTTATAGTAGTAGTAGCATGTAGAATTGCTACCTCATATGGTCTGAAATTGGTGGTAACCAAAGGGTTTTTAGCATAATCTATTGCCCATTGAACAATTTCCTGCGGTGATCTGGCTTTTAACTCACCATTTATTTTTTCTATATCTAACTGCATTATTTTCCCCATTTAATTTTGTTCCAAGCACGTTCATGAAAAAAATACAGAAGCATTTTAGATACTAATTCTATAGAACCTATTGAAAGGGCCATGGTTATTTCTCCTGTTATTATCCAGGAGATGATTATTGTATCCAATGTTCCAACCAGTCTCCAACTAATTGTTTTTGCTATGCTTCTTGTTATTCTTTCGTCTTTAGCCTTTCTTTTTCTGGCTTTTAATTCTCTATTTAAAAATAAATCTAAAATCATAATTTACTTAATTCCTATCGGATTAGTAGAATTAAGTGCAAATATATATAATGCCATTTGTATTAACAATGATAAATTGGTAAAAAAACTAAACCAAATCAGCTAATGTATTATTATTGAGGATGCCTAGTGTGCTATCTCTAACTTCCGTCATTAAGGCATTTACTGTGCAAATATCTTCATCCGGACAATCTTCACATTTTTCATAGAAGTTCAGGCTTACGCAGGGAACCATCGCAATTGGTCCTTCCAATATTCTTAAAATTGAGGACATTTTAATCTCAGATGGTCGTTTAAGTAAATAATAGCCTCCATATTTTCCTTTTTTAGAACCTAATATTCCATTTTTTTTAAGTGTGAGAAGTATGCTTTCTAAAAACTTTCTTGATATATTCTCATTTTCAGAAATTTCAGCAATATTTACCGGATCTTGATGTCCCTTTCTGGCTAAGTATACCATGGCTTTTATTCCGTATTTTGTTCTTTTAGAAAGCATCTTACAAAGATACTTTTTTTTCTTCTCAGTTTAATGCCTGATCTAAATCGTAAATTATATCTTCTACATTTTCTAAACCTACTGACACTCTAACTAAACCATCAGTAATCCCGGTTTCCATCCTATCTTCTACTGATAATTTGCTATGAGTAGTGGATGCCGGATGTGTAACTATGGTTCTGGTATCGCCTAAATTAGCAGACAGAGAACAAAGCTTAATCTTGTTTAAGAATCCTTTACCTTTTTCTAACCCTCCTTTTATTTCGAATGCAACAATATTACCTCCCAATTTCATTTGTTTTTTGGCTATTTCATATTGCGGGTGGGATTTCAAAAAGGGATACTTAACTGTACCAACTTTATCATGCTTTTCCAAAAGCTCTGCCACAATTAATGCGTTTTCGCAATGCCTATCAACTCTAACAGATAAAGTTTCTAAACTTTTAGACAGGACCCAGGCATTAAAAGGTGATAATGCTGGTCCTGTATTTCGCGAGAACAAATATATTTCATGAATTAAATCTGCCTTTCCAACCGTAACTCCTCCAAGAACTCTTCCTTGTCCGTCAATCAGCTTTGTAGCTGAATGAATTACTAAATCCGCACCAAATTCTATTGGATTTTGCAGATAAGGTGTAGCAAAACAATTATCAACAACAAAAATTAGATTATGTTTTTTCGCAATCTTTCCCAATAAATCCAAATCTAATATATCGACCGCAGGGTTAGTAGGACTTTCAGCATATAAAATTTTTGTATTTGGTTGAATTAAACTTTCAATTTTATCAAAATCATCTACTTTAAAATAACTTGTCGAAATATTCCATTTAGGTAAGAATTTTGTGAACAATGAATGCGTTGATCCAAATACAGATCGAGAAGAAATAATATGATCACCGGCATCTAATAAGGCTGCAAAAGTCGAGAATACAGCTGACATTCCGGTGGCAAAAGCGTATCCACTTTCTGCTCCTTCCATCTTACAGATCTTCTCTATAAACTCCGTCGTATTCGGATTTGAAAACCGACTGTAAATATTACGCTCTTTTTCATCTGCAAAAGAAGCTCTCATATCTTCAGCATCTTCAAAAACAAAACTGGATGTCAGATACAATGGATTTGAATGTTCTAAAAACTGTGAACGTTCAATCTGAGTTCTTATCGCTTCTGTTTCAAATTTTTTAGAACTCATAAATTGTTAGTTAAATTGCTTCTCTAAATTCAGCTTCTTCAATTTTTTCCGACTGAAAAACTGGTTTCAATAGATTATTCAATTGGTTAAACTCAATTAAAAAAGCATCATGACCATGTATCGATTTTATTTCTCCAATAGTTATATTGTCTTTTACTGATTTAATGTCTACATACGTTTTCCAATTCTCATCGGCCTTAAAGAACAGGTCAGAATTGATCGTAATTATATGAATGTTCGATTTAACTGACGAAACCACATCTAAGAAATCCTTTTCTCCTTCTGTAATATCGATTGTTTTCAAAATCTGATTCATCATTTTATAAGCCGATATTTGAAACCTGTCATTGAGTGTATCGCCATGATAATCTAACCAACTTTCTATGTTGAAATACTGATCATCCTTTAAAGTCCTATGAAATTTTTGTGTTAGTGATTCCGGTGTTCTATACAAAGTCATAGCATGCATTCTCGCATCCTGTAAACCTTGACTTGAATTATTTAAAATATTGTCCTGAATAAAACAATTAGCAATGATCCAGTCGGTTGACTTCCAGTCGGCCGCAACAGGGATTAAATGTTCAATTAGATTTGGTCTTAACACGGCTAATTCCCAAGCCAGTCCACCTCCAACGGATCCACCGATAGCTGCAAAAAGTCTTTTCACTTGTAATTTATCCAGACCAATTGCAAAAATCTCAGCTATATCTTTTGCTGTAAAATCTTTGTAATTTTCAATCAGACTATCTCTTGTCCCATCATATCCATTTCCCGGAATATTGAATGCCAGAACCGAATAATAATTGGTATCAATAACTTGGTCCTCACCAATCAATCTGTTCCACCATCCATTTTCACCAGTAACAAGTGAATTTCCTGTTAAAGCATGATTCACCAAAACTACAGGAGCTTCATCCAGGCTTCTACCAAAAACCTGGTAAGACAGTTTTATATCTGCTGTCTTACCAGTTCTGGTTACATAATTGGGAATATTTATGTATCTCAATCCTTCCATTATTCTTAAGTCTAAAATTCAACTATAAACTTTCTCAACAGATAATTTTACAGGGGTTTTATTATTTAAGTTGTCTTTTACCGGACATCTTTTCTCCACTATTGTTAACCATTCAGATAATATGTTTATATCCGCATCTGTTTCGGGTATAAGGTTTAAACCAATTGATTTAAATCCTGCTCTTTCATTGTCAGAAACTCCTAAAAATTTATTGGGATTAAGATCCCCTGACACTTCTATATTTAACTTCTTAATCTCGAACCCTAATTCTTTAGCAACAATATGACCAATCACATTTATACACCCAGCTAATCCTGCCAAAATATATTCTACCGGATTTGCATCCTGATCTGTACCTCCCAAATCGTTCGGTTCGTCTATTATAAGCTTAAACTGTCTTGCCTTAGCTACAAATTGTGTTGACGAATTACTTTCGCCATTCACAGAAAATTTTAAATCGCTCATAACTCTAACTTTGTAATACTGATTTTTTTACTTCGTTAAAAGCTTCGATCAGATCAGATTTGAGATCTTCTATATTTTCAATACCAACAGATAATCGTATAAGATCCTTGGTCACACCTGTAGATTCCTGCGCTTCATCATTCAATTGTTGATGTGTTGTACTTGCCGGATGAATAATTAAAGACTTTGTATCTCCAATATTCGCCAATAGGGAAAATAATTTAGTTGTATCTGCTATTTTCTTGGCGGATTCGTAACCACCTTTTACTCCGAAAGTAACGATTCCACTTTGGCCATTTGGCAAATATTTATCTGCTAGTGATTTATATTCACTGGATTCTAATCCAGGATAATTTACCCATACAACATCTTCTTGTTTTTGAAGCCACTTCGCTAATTCCAAGGCATTCTCGCTATGTTTTTTTATTCGCAACTCCAACGTTTCCAATCCTTGAATGATCTGGAATGAATTAAAGGGGCTTAAAGCACCACCATAGTCACGTAAACCTTCAATTCTTACTTTGGCAATGAATGCGGCAGCTTCTAATGCCTCACTATAAACCAACCCATGATATCCTGCAGAAGGTTCTGTAAATTCTGGGAATTTTCCGTTCGACCAATCAAAAGTTCCTGCATCGATGATCACACCACCAAGTGCAGTTCCATTACCATTAATATATTTTGTTAATGAATGAATAACAATATTAGCACCGTATTCAATAGGATTCAACAAATATGGCGTAGCAACTGTATTATCTACAATTAAAGGAACTTTGAAAGTTTTAGCCTGCTTTGAAATTGCTTCTATATCCAATACATCCAGTTTTGGATTTCCAAGTGATTCAATAAAAAATGCTCTCGTATTCTCTTGAGCTGCATTTTTGAAACTTTCAGGATCTGATGGATCTACAAATGTGGTTGTAATTCCATGTCTTGGCAACGTCACGCTCAATAAATTATAGGTCCCACCATAGAGACTATTTGATGCTACAATGTGATCGCCTGTTTTTAACAGAGTTAACAACGTAGTAGCTATGGCAGATGTTCCTGAAGCAGTAACCACCGCTGCAATTCCTCCTTCGAGTGCTGCTAATCGTTGCTCCAAAATGTCATTCGTAGGATTGTTAATCCTTGTGTATATGTTTCCCGTTTCTGCTAAGGCAAATAAATTTGCCGCATGATCTGAATCGTTAAACACGTAAGCCGTAGATTGATAAATGGGAACCGCTCTGGTTCCGCCGTTTTCCTGGACATCATGTCCTACATGCAACGCTTTGGTTGCGAATTTTTGTGTACTCATTTTTCTAAGATTTTGAGTTAATAAATAATTAAACCAAAAGCCAAATAAGCTTTGTAAAAAGCGTACTTAATAGAAAAATGTTATAAAGAAATTGCTAATTACAAATGAGTAATTAGTCTTGAGTTATCTATCCGAACTTGCAAAAAATGACTCGCAATTCAAGTAGAATTTAGCACCTTCTTAGTAAATCCAAGGGTTGCTAAGGCTTCTCCGGGTCTAATCCCTCCACCTTTCTTGATAACACTTCAATAAGTTTTTGAACTTTGTGAACGCAAATATATATTTTAATAATTTTTAAATGCAAATTTTTTTGCAATAAATTTTCAAGATTTCTTCAATTAATGTGAAATTCGCATTACTTAGATGCATATTTTACTAAATATTTATCTTTAATTATTTGAGCGACTGGTTTATTCTCAATCTTGCTCTCCAACCACGAAATAATATCCAGGTATAGAAAAGCTCTCTTCTCAAATGGTTTGTCTTCAAACTCGATTAAAACATCATGAAGTTTAATGAATGCCTTCTTAAGATCCTGAGGATATATGTCTTCCAAACTTTTAATGAACTTGATCATTTCTACCTGTACTTCATGGAGATCATTCATTTTAATTAAAAACTTATAGGTACTTCTTAGTAGGGTATCTATATGATAATCTAAACCTGCTTCGTAATGTGCAACAAGATTTAGAACTCTTGAGAAACACAGCAGATCTTCACGCATGGATAAGCTTTTATTGGATATGATCTTTTCTAAATATTCAATACACTTTTTATTATTCCCGGCTCCAAAATGTAAACTGGCAAATTTATAGTAAAAGGTCATGATATGATGCTCATCGATCCTATCCGAATAGAGTTTCAGTTGCCTTTCTACTTCTCTAATTAATGGTAAACCCTCTTCAAAGCTACCGTCGATAAAGTAAAAATTAAATTTATTCAAATTAATATATAAAAATGAAAGCGCTTCAACATTTTCATCTTTCGGAAATGGATCGGATTCAACCATTGATTCCAATTTGGCAAGAGATTCCTTAAATTTTTCTTTGTTTTTAAGAAAATACAAAGACTCTAATAAATAGTTGTTTCCTTTTAAGAAAAATACAGGATTCAGCTTGATCATGTTTGGATTCTGATAAAATAAATCCACCCATTTCAAAGAATACTTATAGCAATTTAAAAAATCCTGCATTAGGAAACTGTACCAAAGGTATGCTTTGTATAACCACAGTTTTTCTCTAAATCCAAGGTCCTTAATATCAAACTTCGGTAACCTGGCATAAAAATAATCCGTTATCTGTTTACTTTCTGCCTCATTCTTTACATAACCCGTTTTCAAGAAGACTCCATATAACTGTAAAGATAGATTCGACAATTTACTTTTCAGAACATTGGCTTCACTAAGATCCTTCGCTTGTAGGGTTAATTCATCTGCTCTACCACTTATACTTCTTGTTATGTATTGGGATTCAATAATCTTTTCTAGTTCAACAATTTCATAAGCCAAATTTTTCTCTTCATTTTGAATAGCAACATCCTTAGCCTTATCCAATATTTTGAGACTTTGCTTATACAATCCCTTATGGTATAAAATGGAAGCAAAATCCAACTGCTCTCTAATTTGAGAACGAATATTCTGGTGAGAAGGATTCAATTTTAAGCTTATTAAAATCTGTTTATACAAATGAGCCTTTACGTTTGCTAATTGTTGTTTTTTTACAATTCCAGACTTCAGTATTGTTCCTTCATTATAAATCGACATTTTATCTAATAGGTTGAATAAATTTAAAAACTTAGAATCTGTATTTACACCTAAGCGACCAACATAAAGCTTAAACTGTCGTTTTTCCGATTTTGTTAAAGATTTAACAAGCAAGAATAAATTATCTTTTTGGGCTTTAGTCATCAACGAATTAATATAGTAAAATATTGATTATAAGTTATTTAAATTATAATTTTTAGTTTGAACATCGTAATGTACTCACAATGGATATATGAATTACTAATCCAAAATATAAATTCGTTAGACAATACGAAAATATATTTGAATAAATGTCGACGAATAAAGTAGAAATATTTGATACAACCTTGAGGGATGGCGAACAAGTTCCTGGTTGTAAACTAAATACGAAACAAAAATTAATAATTGCAGAGCAATTGGATAATTTAGGTGTGGATGTTCTTGAAGCCGGCTTCCCTGTTTCAAGTCCTGGAGATTTTCTTTCGGTTGAAGAAATATCGAAATTAGTAAGGAATGCCACGGTGTGCGGTTTGACGAGATCTGTAGAAAATGATATTAAAGTTGCTGCTGAGGCCTTGAAGTTTGCGAAAAAACCAAGGATACATACGGGAATTGGAACTTCAGATTCACATATCATTCACAAATTTAATTCCAATCGTGACGAAATTATAGATCGTGCGGTAGCAGCAGTGTCTTACGCCAAATCTTTTGTAGAAGATGTTGAGTTTTATGCAGAAGATGCTGGTCGAACCGACAATGAGTATTTAGCTCGCGTATGCGAAGCCGTTATTAAAGCTGGAGCTACCGTTTTAAACATTCCAGATACAACTGGTTATTGCCTGCCGCATGAATATGGTGCTAAAATGAAATACCTAATGGAGAATGTTAAAGGTATAGACAAAGCTATTTTATCATGTCATTGCCACAACGATCTAGGTTTGGCAACTGCAAACTCTATTGAAGGCGTTATAAATGGTGCGCGTCAAATTGAATGTACAATTAATGGCATAGGAGAACGTGCTGGAAATACAGCTTTGGAGGAGGTTGTAATGATCCTTAAACAACATCCATATTTGAACCTTGAAACCAATATTCATACAGAAATGTTATATGGTATTAGTCAATTGGTTTCAGATAGTATGGGTATTTATACCCAGCCAAATAAAGCGATAGTTGGTGCAAATGCATTTGCGCATAGTTCCGGAATACATCAGGATGGCGTTATAAAAAACAGAGAAACCTATGAGATCATAGATCCTAAAGATGTTGGAGTCACTGATTCTGCAATTGTACTTACTGCAAGAAGTGGTAGGGCTGCATTGGCATACAGAGCAAAAAAAGTTGGTTATGAGCTAACCAAATTGCAGTTAGACGAAGTGTATACAAATTTCTTGTCTTTTGCCGATAGAAAGAAGGAGATAGATGATAACGACATTCATCAGATCATTGAAGCCAGTAAGGTTTACAATGAAATAAAATCAGCTTAATGAAACTTAATACTGCTGTATTATCGGGTGATGGAATTGGCCCTGAGGTTACTGACCAGGCAGTAAAAGTCTTGAGGGCTATAGCTAACGAATTTAATCATACGTTTATTTTTAAAAATGCTAAGGTCGGTGCCATTGCAATCGACAAAACTGGAAATCCTTTACCAGAAGAAACTCTTAATTTGTGTAAGGAAAGTGATGCTATTTTATTTGGTGCTATTGGGGATCCAAAATACGATAATGATCCTGCGGCTACGGTAAGACCTGAACAGGGTTTGTTAGCTTTACGAAAAGAATTGGGTTTATATGCTAATATAAGACCAGTAAAGGCTTACGACACGTTATTAAGCAAATCTCCATTGAAAAAAGCTAACATTAAAGGTGCTAATATTAGCATTTTTAGAGAACTTACTGGTGGAATATATTTTGGAGAAAAAAAATTAAGCGAAGATGGCAATACTGCATCTGACCTATGTGAGTATTCTCGAGAAGAAATTGAACGAATTGCTCATTTAGCCTTTAAAGCAGCACAAAAAAGAAATAATAAAGTCACATTAACTGATAAAGCTAATGTTTTAGAAAGTTCCAGACTTTGGCGCAAAGTTGTAGCTGAAATTGCTACGGAATATCCCAAAGTGGAATTGGACTTCTTATTTGTTGACAATGCTGCAATGCAAATGGTGTTAAATCCAAGACAATTTGATGTGATTTTAACCGAAAATATGTTTGGTGATATAATTAGCGACGAGGCAAGCGTTATAGGAGGTTCTATTGGTTTATTGGCTTCTGCCTCAGTTGGTGATAAATATGCAATGTTCGAGCCTATTCATGGTTCATTTCCTCAAGCAACAGGAAAAGGTATTGCGAATCCTATAGCTGCGATCCTGTCGGCAGCCATGTTATTAGATCATTTTGAATTGACCGCGGAAGCGAATTTAATTAGAACAGCTGTTGACAAATCATTAAAATTGCATATTACCACTCCAGATTTAAACACAAAATTCGATAACATAACAACAAGTAAAGTTGGTGATTTTATTGAGGATGTAATTAATAATCCTAATGACTCCAACTTTAATTTTCAAAATATACATTTAGGACAGTCCACTATTATTTAATTGGGTTAGTGAAAAATTAAATTCTGGGACACGAAAGCGCATTGTTAAATCAATGCGCTTTTAATTACATGAAATTCTACATTTTTGCGTAAATTTATTAGTTAATACACTGCGCATTAGATTGCTAATAATAGAACGCAAAAGAGATGTTTTCATTCGATCTTCAGGAGTTTTTACAGGTTCTTGAAAGCTATAATCAAGATATATGGCCTCTACAGGTATTAGCATATTTTCTTGGAGTTATAGTGTTGTACCATACATTTAAAAAGGGCATGCTATCGTATAAATTTGTATTGGTAATCCTATCCATTTTCTGGATTTGGACGGGACTGGTCTTTAGTGGTTTTTATTGGGCTCCATCTTATGAATTTGCTTATAGTTTTACAGCGTTGTTTATTATCCAGGGAATATTGTTCTTGATTGCATTGCCTAATTCAAATTTTTCTGTGCAATTTAAACCAAATTTATCCTCGATACTTGGCTTATTTTTTATTTTTTACGCCATGTTCGGTTATCAGATATTAGGATATTTTATCGGTCATGTTTACCCAATATTTTTTCCGTTCGGATTGGTTCCCTGTCCAACAACTATATTTACAATTGGATTGTTTCTGATGGCTGATAGAAAGATTCCAGTTTATTTAGTAATAATTCCTTTACTAGCAACTTCAGCCGGAATTGTTGCGGTATCAAACGGAATTTGGGAAGATATTGGGTTAATTGTAGCTGGAATTGTGGGAGCACCAATGATCCTGAAACAAAAATAGCATTCTGATTCAAAAATTTATCTTGAAATCTGAAACTCTAACCCCTTGATAATCTGTAAATTCAATAGGTTCTCTATCCGTGATCTTCTTTGGAATACTATTTAAGAGTTTATCAAATTCCTTATCATTTAGCGATTTTATAAATGCAGCAAATTCATCAGCCAATTCGTTCTTATCGAAATACTTTTTATACATCCTTGCAATTTGTTTTAACATAGGTAAATAAGGTTGTAAATCAGTTGTCGTAGATGCTGCTTCACTATCAATCCAAGCAATTGGTACTTTTGTTATGGACTTAGTTTTATACAAATGTGTCTTTAGCAATAATTCTATATCAAAAGCAAACTTTTTTTCTATCAGATTATCTATTATTTCTGGAACAATTTCAGCTCTAAAAGCTTTAAATCCGCATTGGGTATCGATGATATCCCCTAAATTCGGAATCAACCGTTTCCATAAATAGATAAACATTTTGCCTCTGTTATTCCTTGTCCCCTTTTTTATGACCACTGATTTTGGCTCTCTCCTGGAACCAATGGCTGCCAATTTATCTTCATTCACCAAAGGATCTGCCAATAGCATAAGCTGACCCAGATGTGTAGAGAGGTCTGCATCTGTATAAACAACCACATGTTTTTTGGCTCTATATTGCTGGACGGCATGCCACATTCCATAAACAATAGAACCTCCTTTTTGGCTTTCACTTGTTGAATTAATTGACTTTACCGGAGGAAGTCTTTTTTCAATTCCTTCGGACAGATAAAGCACATGAACTTTATCGTTCAAATTATTCTTATTAATGATCGATTGTGCAATTTTTCCACTATGTTCAGGACATCCGTCATCTACAATTATCAATTCCCAATTAATATTTGGTTGGTTTTTAAATAACCATTTCATTTGATTCACTTTCTTAATTAGAAAATCTTCTCCATGTGGATGTTCGCTATTTTTTTTAATTCTATTGTGCTCCTTATAAACCGCAAAAACCACCGAAACAAATAAGGGCTCTGAAATTTTCGAGGCAAGAATTTTTGACTTGGCAATTTTAAGTGCAAGCAAAATAAAAATATTGGAAGTACTTGATTCTTTTATTATATCATCTTCGAAATTCTCAAGTTCAGAAAAGCTGTATCCTTCATTTAGAATGGTTTCTACTGCTTCAATAATAAATTCTGAATGTTGTTCGTTCGTTAGATCAACTTCTTTTGGGCTGTTATTAATAATTTCTTTTAGCATGAAATGTTATTCCTTTGTAAATGGTTTGAAATCACTGATATCGTAGGCAGATTGATAATTTTTTTCATCAATGGTATTTCCTTCCGTGGAATCGTAGTCCATTAAAATTTTCCATTGGCCATCTTCCTTTTTAAAAAGCACATGAAACTGACCATAATAGGTTTGTTCATCAGTTTTTTCTTTATTCCTGATAAGCCTGTAAACTCCACGATCACTGGCTATGGAATCGTTGTTGATGCGTTCAAAAAATCGTAACGATATATTATTTGTAACACCTGTTTTTTTTGCATTTGCAAAATTAGATTTGTACCGATGGATGTACGAGTCGTAATCACTTATTCTTTTTCCACCGGAAATCCGCACTAAGTTTCTGGAATGAATCTCTGCCATTAAGGTATGATCTAAGGTCTCAAAAGCTTGATAAAATTTAGCCCAGACTTGGTTGATGTCTTTTAGATTGGTATTGGTTTGGGAATAGCTTTGGCAAACAACAAAAATTAGAATTAAGACAATTGATTTTTTACCCATGTTTTCTATGAATTTATCTATAATTAGTACTGATGAAACCCATCAGAAACAAACTTTAAAACCTCAGGTAATGACTCTCGCCAATACGTCCAGGTATGTCCTCCATCCCGAATTCTAAACTCGTGTTTCACATTCTTGTTACGTAAGGCTATATGTACTAAGCTATTGCCCTCGTACAAAAAATCGTCATCACCACAGTCTAAATACCAACGTACAGTTTCCAATTGTTCCCTGGTCATGTCCTCGATTAGTGATAGGGCATTGTGATCAGGGAAATAAGCTTCCGCCTGATCATCATTTACCTCAAGATTATTGTATCGTCTTGCCAATAATTTGACTTCTTCAACCGATCTTGGACCAATAGAAGCACTTAAAGGGCAGGCAGAAGAGAATAATTCCGGATGGCGTAAGGAATACATAAAGGTGCCTCCACCTCCCATGGATAGACCGGCAATGGCTCGATAGCGTTTGTCGCTTTTAATACGATAGGTTTTTTCTACATAAGGCATGAGCTCATCAAAAAAGTAATCCTCATAATTCCAATCGCCTCCAACATCATTAAAATATCCCATTCGCTTGGTTTTTGCATCCGGCATTACTATTATCATAGGTGTTGCCTCCCCTTTTCTTATGGCTTTGTCTGTTATATACAGAACTTCTCCAAATTGAATCCAGCCTGTTTGGTCATCGCCAGAGCCATGTAATAAATACAACACGGGATAACTGCGTTGGGAGGTTTCATAATCTGGTGGTAAATAAATGGCGAAATTGCGTTCGCCTTTTAATATTTTACTCGTATGGGATAATTGATCGAAAACTTTTCCCGATTGCCCAAATCCTGTAACGGAAACGAGTAAACTTAAAACAAGAACTAGTATAACTTTTTGCATAATTATAAAGTGAATAATTAAGACAACAAGTTACTGGTAATTAAAGATAAAATCAAAACAAAAATGGGTTCCTTAAACCTAGTTCGAACATCAAGTATAAAAATTTACATATCTTACATATATAAACCCTAAATATTTTATGAATAGGAATTTGAGATTATTCTGTATTACAATTGGCATACTATTTATTAATTATACCATTGCCCAGGATCAAACAGAATCAGATGCCATTCAAACAGTATCAAGTGTATTTTCAGCAGATGAACCACTTCCTATAAAATTATCTTTCGACATCAAGGAATTCAAAAATGTTACAAACGACTCCACTTATCTAGATACTACGCTTTCATATGCATGGATAGATAGGCCTGAAGAGAATATTAAGGTAAAAATTCGTAAAAGAGGTAATTACCGGCTTAAGAATTGTTACTTCCCTCCAGTAACTATAAAACTTAATAAAGAGGTTACCAGGAATACACCATTCGAAGGGCATAAAAAAATAAAATTAGTAATGCCTTGTTTACAACAGAAAGACAAAAATGACAATGTCATAAAGGAATATTTAGCTTACAAACTATTTGAGCTTATTTCACCTTACCATTTTAAAACCCGACTGGCAGATTTGACTTTTGATGAAATTAAGGGTGATAAAATTAAGACACATAATATAAAGGGGATTCTTATTGAAGACGATAAAGCTGTAGCTAATCGGTTTAACGGTAAAGTCTATAAACGGTATTCTCATCCTTTAAATCATGAACCAATAGCTTCCGTAAAGAATGCTCTTTTTCAATATATGATAGGCAATACAGATTTTTCACAGGCTTACCTGCATAATATGAAGGTTATTTTTGTAGAGAATAATATGATCCCGTTACCCTATGATTTCGATATGTCTGGCTTAGTGAATTGCAGCTATGCAGTCGTTTCGCAAATACAAGGAGAAAGCCTAGGCTTAACTTCTGTTAAACAAAGAAAGTACAGGGGTTTTGTGAGAAAAAAAACTGTTTTTAACCAGGTTAGACAGGAAATTTTAGAACAACGGGAAAATATGTTTTCTATTATGGATAAAAACAAAAAGTATTTTTCAAACCCTAAGGAATTTGAGGTTGCCAGGAAGTATATTTTAAGCTTTTTCGATATATTGATGAACGATAAAAAATTCAATAAAGAGATAATCCTAGGTGCCAGGAATGAGTAATATAGCATATTAAACCTGGAAATTAGAAAATTTATGTTCTCTTTTACTCCATGCTATACTACAGATGTTACTTTCTATGGTTATTCGATACTGAAATTTCTAAAACCCAAATTTCATGTTCACACCATATCAATTATTTCTTTGACAGTTTAAAGAAAATTAATGCGCGCATTGAGTACAATGCGCGCTTTACAGGATAAAAAAAACGTAAAACTTCAATATTGTTTTACGAGAATTATAATCTAGCAGGGATCTTGGGATCCTATTTTTAAATTCAACAATTTTTTTATCTTCTTTCTAAAAGATTTTAATTTTTAATCACGGTTTTTGGGTGCTTCACCGCTTTAAAGCACCCGCAAACCGCGTCCACGTTGTCTAATAGGGATTGTTAGTGACAACTCGTTTGTGGATTTGCTATTAACCAATAATAATCAAATTTCATATTGAGCTAGAGGGTTCAATATTGTACTTATTTTATTTCTATTAGATTCCTTAGATAATTTTAACTGTTTTAGAGAATACTCTTGAGCATCCTCTATATTGCCAAATATCTTAAATGGAATTGTTGGCTCGTATATTCTTTTAAATGCATTTATCAATAGCCTTACCGCCATTGAGTTCACTACGAATGCTTCTGAAATAATAATATTTTTAACACTAGGATCCTTTGCTAATAAACGAGCGGCTAATATTGTATACGTCCCTCGTACATCTCTGAAATCAACAATAATGGATCTAGGTTTGTCTGCTGCTAATGTTAGAACTGCTAATATATATTTTTCAGCTTCTTTCTCATCCAATTTCCAATTTACGTCACGATTAAAATGTTTACAATTAAGCATGCCTTGAGAATCCACCCAGAACTTTGCTTTATCAAAACTTATTTTTGTCAACATTATAAACCTGTTTAAAAACTACATGCCAATACCTATGCCAAAACTTGAAAAAGTTTTACACTAGTATATAATTAACTGATTATGTGGTATTTAAAAATAGATGTTAAAAACTGTCAAAATAAAACACACACGTTATACCGTGTTTAATAATGCACTTTAACCACGTCTCACGGAATACCGTTGTTGCTAATCAGGCCTTTTTATGCCTAATTTTTTCATTTTATC
>CAJIBV010000002.1_pt1 | contig 16325 bp, 13 predicted proteins | sample 9199431 | NCBI WGS metagenome assembly CAJIBV01 (sample SAMEA7708314, study PRJEB35096) | sediment metagenome | biome: marine neritic benthic zone biome [ENVO:01000025]; feature: sediment [ENVO:00002007]; material: shallow marine sediment [ENVO:03000034] sea grass bed [ENVO_01000059] ...
CAGACTGTCAAAAGTTATTTCATATATATCTTGAAACGGCTTTCGTGTTTTTTCTTCACCAGAAACTACTATTCCTTCAAACCATTGCAAAAAATCGAATTTTTTCAAAGCCTTTGGAAACGTTTCATGGCTCCAATTGGTTAATGCAACTATCCTGAAGTCTGAAGATTTAATAAGTCTGTCAAGAATACCAACAGTTTCCGAAATGGATTCTCCCAACATATCGTCCCAACGTCCGTAGAACATCCGGATAAGATCTTCATGCTCTGGAAACAAGGCGACTCGTTCTTCTGTTGCTTTGGCCATTGGATATCCCGCATCTTGATTCTCGTTCCAGTCATGCGTACATATATTATCAAAGAACCACTGCATTTTCTTTCGGTCTCCATTAAAGACATCTAAATAAACGTATTCCGGGTTCCAGTCGATCAGAACGCCACCAAGGTCAAATATTATATTATCTATGTCTTTCATCTATAAGGTTTGATTATCTTCTGTTTTTTGTCCCATAAGCATTAAATAGGCTTTTAAAAATGGTTCAATATTACCATCCATGACTGCATCTACATTTCCTGTTTCATGACCTGTCCTCACGTCTTTTACTAATTTATACGGGTGCATGACGTAATTTCTGATCTGACTTCCCCATTCAATTTTCATTTTACCGGCCTCAATATCGTCGCGTTGGGAAAGCTGCTTTTGTAACTCGATCTCATATAACTGTGACTTTAGCATTTGCAAAGCTCGTGCTCTATTATCATGCTGTGATCTTGTCTCAGAACAAGAGATCTGAATACCAGTTGGTTTATGAGTTAATTGAACTTTTGTTTCCACTTTGTTTACATTTTGTCCGCCAGCACCACTGGATCGGGCGGTGGTAATTTCAACATCGGCCGGATTTATATCTATTTCTATTGTTTCATCCACTAAAGGATAGACATACACAGATGCAAAACTTGTGTGGCGCTTTGCATTACTGTCAAATGGTGATATTCTTACCAACCTGTGCACGCCATTTTCTCCTTTTAACCATCCAAAAGCAAAATCACCTTCAACCTCCAGGGTAACAGTTTTTATTCCGGCTACATCACCTTCCTGGAAATTAAGTTCCTTTACCTTGAATCCTGATTTTTCTGCATACATGAGATACATTCGCATAAGCATTTGCGCCCAATCACAACTCTCGGTTCCACCGGCTCCGGCAGTAATTTGAAGCATGGCACTTAGACTATCCGCTTCTTCAGATAACATGTTTCGGAATTCTATATCTTCCAAAAGCTCAATCGATTTAGAATATTGAGATTCAACTTCCTTATCTGTTGATTCACCTTCTTTATTAAATTCATAAAGGACTTCCAGATCCTCAATAAGCGATTTTACGGAATTGTAATCCTTGACCCATTTTTTCTTAACGCGTATCTCCTTCATTATCAATTCTGCTTTTTTGGAATCATTCCAAAAATCAGGGTCGAAGGTTTTTTCTTCTTGGTTTTGAATTTCTATTAGCTTGGCATCTATGTCAAAGATAGTGCCTTAGTTTATCAAGGCGGGAATTTAGATCTTTGATTTGATCTGACGTAATCATATATTTTTATTTTTAACAAAATTAAAATTTAAACTGTGCGGATAAAATAAATCTTTACTTAATTTTATACTGAAGAAATTCAATTCCTTATTTATGATAATTGATCTAAGAAGTGATACTGTTACTAAGCCTACAGAAGGCATGTTAGAAGCTATGATGAATGCTAAAGTAGGTGATGATGTTTTTAGAGAAGATGAAACCGTTAATTTATTGGAAGAAAGATTGGCCAAGATGTTTGGAAAAGATCAAGCATTGTTTTTTCCAAGTGGGAGCATGGCAAATCAGACAGCTTTAAAACTGCATACAAATCCTGGTGAACAGGTAATTTGTGATAAATATGCTCATATATATAATTATGAAGCAGGAGGCGCATCTTTTAATAGTGGTGTCTCCTGTAAACTAATAGATGGTCATCGAGGCATGTTCACAGCAAATCAGGTTTTAGATGCTATCAATCCAAATGATTACTATTATGCCTTAACTACTTTGGTGGAAATAGAGAACACAACCAATAAAGGAGGAGGAGCCTGTTGGGATTTTAATGAAATATTAAAAATTAAAGAGTTGTGTACAGCTAAAGATTTAGGATTTCATCTGGATGGAGCACGAATATGGAATGCATTAGTTGTAAACGATGAATCCACTAAACAATATGGCGATGTATTCGACACAATATCGGTTTGTTTAAGCAAAGGATTAGGCTGTCCGGTTGGTTCTGTATTAATTGGAGATGAAAAATTGATGAAAAATGCTATTCGAATACGAAAAGTTTTGGGCGGAAACATGCGTCAGGCAGGTTATTTAGCCGCTGCTGGCTTATATGCCCTTGACAATAATTTGGAAAGATTAAAGGAGGATCATTATAAAGCAAAGGAAATAGAAGATATTTTAAAAGAACTTCTCTGGGTTAAAAAGGTTGAACCTGTAGAAACCAACATTATAGTTTTTGAGTTAAACAGCGACGTTAATGAAACGGAGTTTATTCAGAAACTCCTATATAACAACATTAAAATTATTGGTATGGGAGGAGGCAAACTCCGCATTGTTACGCACCTGGACTATACCAATGAAATGCATGATAAGTTTATAGCATTTCTTATAAATGTTGCTTTAAAATCTTGAAAGAATTAACTTTCAAAAAGAAAAAACTGAAGTTATAATTTGTTTTTTATCGTATTTAAATAGCATTTTATCGAATGACTATTTTTAAATCTAGCATCTTTCTGTAAAATAAACTCCCTTACTCCTTAAGTTGGTTACATATTAATTGTTTAACCATTTAAAATAATAGAAATGAAAAATTTTTTTTTAAGCTGCATAACATTGGTTTTTTGCAGTTTTGCCTTTTCCCAAGATCTTCCTACTAATCCAGAACCCGGAAAATGTTATGTGAGATGTGTTACTCCAGATGTTTGGACAAATCAAGATGTAACTGTTCAAGTTTCGCCAGCATTCAAAAAAGTTAAAGTTATTCCTGCGAGATACTCAACAGAAAATGAGGTAGTTGTAGTGCAATCTACTGGTCAGGAATTAGCTGTGGTACCTGCTAAATATGAAACTCAGAATTTTGAGGTTGTCATAAAAGAAGCAAGCCAGAAACTAGAAAAAGTGCCTGCATTCAAAACATACGAAGAAGAGACTGTAGTCGTTCAGGAAGCAAGTCAAAGACTGGAAATTGTACCAGCAGTTTATGAAACACAGAGTTTTGAAGTTGTAGTGCAACCTGCAACTCAAAAAGTTGTTATAGTTCCGGCAATATACGAAACGCAAAATGTTACAGTTGTAACGAAAGAAGCAAGTCAAAAATTAGAAGTAATTCCTGCTGTTTGGGGAACAGAAACACTCACTTATAATAAAAATGAGTATGGATCCTCACTTAAAATTGTACCTGCTAAATTTGCACAAGGGTATCAAACTATTGAGATTAAGCCTGCAACAGCAAAATGGGAAATGAGCGATACACCTGCTGCTGAGTGTAATTCAAGCGATCCTAATGATTGCAGATACTGGTGTTACAAAAATGTACCTGCTCAAAACATTACTATTAACACGACTACATTAGCTGCAGATGCTCAAGTTGTTAAAACACCAGGTTGTAATCAAGAAGGTGGAAGTGATGCCGATTGCGGTGTTGGAACTTATACAAGGAAAGTTGTTAAAACTCCGGCTACAACTCGAGTTATTGATATTCCTGCAGTAACTAAAACAGTTAAGAAAACTGTAATGGTAACTCCTCCGACAACTAGAGTCGTAGATGTACCTGCTGTAACTAAAACCATGAAACGTACCGTAATGGTTAAGCCTCCAACAACAAGAGTTATTGATATCCCTGCGGTTACAAAAACTATTAAAAGAACTGTTATTTCTCCGGAGTCTACAAAAGTTGTGGAAATTCCAGCGGTAACTCAGACTATGAAACGTACTGTAATGTCCACTCCACCATCAACAAGAGTAATTGAAGTTCCTCAAAAAACAGCGACTTTAAAGAGAACGGTATTAGCTTCAGATGCTAGAGTTGAGGAATTAACTGTACCGGCAGTAAATAAAACTGTTACCAAAGAAGTTTTAACTAAAAAAGGTGGTTTGACTACCTGGAAAGAAGTTGATTGTAAATTGGTAGAATATAACGATCTAAACATAAATTGGGATCTAGGTTCTGCTTCGTTAACAAATGCTGCAAAAGCAGAGATAGACGCAAAATTATTGCCTGTTCTTAAAGAAGGTGTTTCTGTGGAGATAGCTTCACATACGGATTCAAGAGGTTCAAGAGACAGCAACAGAGCTTTATCTGAAAGAAGAGCTCAAGCTGTAACTAACTACTTAATCTCTAAAGGAATAAACTCAAGTAGAATTGTTTCTAACGGTTACGGAGAGTCAAAATTGTTAAACAGATGTTCCGATGGTATATCTTGTACAGAAAGAGAACACTTAGTAAATAGAAGAACTCAGTTTAGAGTAATTCAATAAGGTTTAAAATCTGCAGAGAATTATTAAAAAAACTTCCAATTTTTGGAAGTTTTTTTTTAAAACATCATATTTGGCATAAATTATGTCAAACTTTATATAAATTTAATCTTTATGCATCGTTATATACTATTATTTATATGCTTTATATCGCTATCTGTTTATTCTCAAAATGATTCAGCGAGATTAAATTGGTTAACAAATGTTGAAAAGGCTAAAAATATATCGAGGGAAACAAAAAAACCTATTTTGATCTATTTTAATGGAAGCGATTGGTGTGCTCCTTGTAAAAAGCTTAAAGATGATTTTTTTGAAACCAAAGAGTTTGAAGAAAAATCAAGTAAATTTATTTTAGTAATGATCGATAAGCCCAGAAGAATAGATATTATTTCTGAAGAGCAAATGAAATATAACGACAAAATTATTGACCAATATAATAAAGACAAAATATTTCCAAGAATGATTATTATTAATTACAAAGGGAAGGTTTTAGATGAGATTTCTGGTTATAGTTATTATGGAAATACAACTAATCATTTTGCATTTTTAAATAGGAATATCTAATTAAAACATACCTTCCATCCCTGGAATGTTAGGCATGCTTTCTTTTGCAACCGCTGCCAATTCTGATTCATTAACCGATGTGGCTTTTGCAATTGCCTTGTTAATCGTAACAATCAGGTAATCTTCTAACTCCTCTCTATCAGCCAACAATTCTTCACTAATTTCAATTGATTTAATCTCTCGGTTAGCAGTTAATGTAACGTTTATTTTACCGTCACTGCTTTGCTCATCAATTAAAACCGTATCCAATCGTTTTTTGGTTTCTTCTACCTTTTTCTGGGTCTCTTTTAGTTTACCCATCATTCCCATAAGATCTCCAAACATAAATTATAAGTTTAATATTAGACAACAAAACTATTAAATTTTATACTTTTGCACATTCTATTCAAATAAATAAATCAGACTTCAGTTGAATAAAAAAGTAGTAATTCCAAATGCTAAGAAAATTCCGAAGAAATTAGTTATTCATGGAGATGAAAGGATTGATAATTATTTTTGGCTAAATGAAAGAAGTAATACAGAGGTAATTGATTACTTAAAAGCAGAGAATGCTTACACAAATGAGGTATTGAAACATACTAAAAACTTTCAGGCAGACCTGTTCGAAGAAATGAAAAGTCGAATTAAAGAAGACGACAGATCTGTTCCCTATAAACTTAATGGTTATTGGTATATTACCAAGTATAAAAAAGGAAACGATTACCCAATTTACACCAGAAAAAAAGGTTCTCTCAATGCTAAAGAAGAAGTTCTTTTTGACTGCAACGAAATGGCAATAGGTCATGCCTATTTTAAACTTGGAGGGATCAGTATAAGTCCGGATAATAGAATGGCTTGTTTTTCCGTGGATACTGTTAGCCGAAGACAGTATACTCTTAAATTTAAAAATTTAGTGACAGGTAGAATTTATGATGAAGAAATAAAGAACACCACGGGAACGTCCACTTGGGCAAACGATAACCGAACGCTATTTTACAGTCGAAAAGATGAAATAACTCTGAGGTCCGATAAAATTTATAAACATCATTTTGGAGAGGATGATAAGGATGATACTTTGGTTTATCATGAAAAGGATGCCGCTTATAATGCGTTTGTTTATAAAACTAAATCAAGAAGATATTTAGTAATTGGTTCAACAAGTACTTTAACGTCAGAATACAGAATATTGTCATCAGATGATCCGGATGGAAGTTTTAAGTTATTCAGTCCTAGGAAAAGAAAACTGGAATATTCCATTACTCATTTTAATGGTCATTTTTATATATTAACGAATAAAGACGATTCGGTCAATTTTAAAATAATGAAAACGCCGGAGGACAATACTTCATGTCAGAATTGGCTTGATGTGATACCTCATAGAAATGATGTATTGATCGAAGATATTGAAATTTTTCACGACTACATGGTTCTAAGTGAACGTAAAAACGGCTTAAATAATATAAGAATTCTAGGTTGGGATAAAAAAGAGGATTACTATATCCCGTTCAGTAGTGAAACATATACAGCTCAGTTGGGAAACAACCCGGAATTTGAAAGTGATGTATTACGATATAATTATAACTCATTAACTACACCAAGCTCGGTTATTGACTACAATTTTAAATCCAGAACGAATAAAGTAATGAAAGAGCATGAGGTTTTGGATAAAAGCTTTAAAAAGGAAAATTATCATTCTAAAAGAATTTGGGCAACGGCAAGAGATGGTGCTAAAATACCAATATCGATAGTTTACAAAAATAATATAGACTTAGATGGTAACAACCCCTTGTTACTTTATGCTTATGGATCTTATGGTAGTACGGTAGATCCATATTTTTCTTCAATTCGATTAAGCTTATTAAATAGAGGATTCGTATTTGCCATTGCACATGTTCGAGGCGGCGAGTATTTAGGAAGAGAATGGTATGAAATGGGGAAATTAGGTTTCAAGAAGAATACCTTTCATGATTTCATTGATTGTGCTCAGTTTTTAATTGATGAGAAATATACCAGTAAGCAACATTTATATGCTTCAGGAGGTTCTGCAGGAGGACTGTTAATGGGTGTTGTTCACAATGAGGCGTCTCATTTGTTTAATGGTATAATAGCCGCAGTCCCCTTTGTCGATGTTGTTACAACAATGTTAGATGAAAGTATACCACTTACAACAGGTGAATATGATGAATGGGGAAATCCGAATATTGAAAAAGACTATTTCTATATAAAGTCGTATTCACCTTACGACAATATAAAGAAGCAATATTATACCAACCTTTTGGTTACAACGGGTCTTCACGACTCTCAGGTGCAATATTGGGAGCCTGCAAAATGGGTGGCTAAGTTAAGAGAGCATAAATCCGACTCGAATAAATTGCTTTTATATGTAGACATGAATACTGGACATGGAGGTGCTTCCGGAAGATTCGAAAGTTTGAAAGAAGTGGCCTTGGAGTATGTTTTTTTATTAGACTTGGAGGGAATTAGTGAATAATTAAAAAAAATCATTATTTTTGTCAGGTTTTAAGTTCATTTTATTTAATAATTAAAATGGCTTTTAAATATCATTTATGGAACAATACCCAAAAGTACTAAATAGCGTATTAGACCTTATAGGAAATACACCTCTTATAAAACTTAACAAAATAACTGAGAACTTAAAAGGTAATTACTTTAGTAAATTAGAAGCTTTTAATCCAGGACACTCCTCAAAAGATCGTATCGCACTATACATTATAGAAGAAGCTGAAAAACGTGGCATTTTAAAGCCTGGAGATACAATCATTGAGACAACTTCAGGTAATACAGGTTTCAGTATTGCCATGGTTAGTATAATTAAAGGATATCAGTGTATCTTAGCAGTAAGTTCTAAGTCTTCCGCGGATAAAATAGATATGCTTAAAACTATGGGAGCTAAGGTCTATGTATGTCCAGCTCATGTTAGTGCAGACGACCCGAGGTCATATTATCAGGTTGCAAAGCGATTACACGATGAAATAAAAGGATCTGTTTACATAAATCAATATTTCAATGAATTAAATATTGATGCACACCATTCCACTACTGGCCCCGAGATCTGGGAGCAAACGGAAGGAAAAATAACTCATTTAGTGGCATGTAGTGGGACTGGAGGAACGATTTCAGGAATTGCCAGATATTTAAAAGAACAAAATCCAAATGTGAAGATTGTAGGAGTCGATGCCTATGGTTCTGTTATAAAAAAGTATCATGAAACAAAGGAGTTCGATGAAAAGGAAATATATCCTTACAGAATTGAAGGTTTGGGAAAAAATTTAATTCCAACAGCTACTGATTTTGATTCTATTGACCTTTTTGTAAAAGTTAGTGATGAAGAAAGTGCCCATATGGCAAGAGAAATTGCAAAGACAGAGGGACAATTCGTTGGATACACTTCAGGTGCTGCAATGCAGGCTGTGAAGCAACTTAATGAAGAAGGTGAATTCAAGTCAACAGATAACATTGTTGTTGTATTTCCTGATCATGGTTCAAGATATATGAGTAAAATTTACAGTGATAAATGGATGAATGAACAGGGATTTTTTGATAGCATTAATAAAGAATCTGCCCAAAGCATCGAATATAGAAAATAAACTAACTACCAATAAATAGATGAAAATGGTGATTAATTTTAAATTAATCACCATTTTCTTATTTATAAAGCATTGATAATCAGGGTTAAAAAATATTATGTCATCATAATATAAATCATTAATTTTGTCGAACTAACTAAGAACTAATTTTTTTGATGAAGGATTTATTCGAAAAAATCTATAAGGACAAAGGTCCTTTAGGTAAATGGGCGTCTCATGCAGAAGGGTATTTTGTTTTTCCAAAATTAGAAGGTGAAATTTCAAATAGAATGAAATTTCAGGGTAAGGACGTTATTACATGGAGTATTAATGATTATTTAGGCCTTGCCAATCATCCTGAGGTTAGAAAAGTAGACGCAGATGCCGCAGTGCAATATGGTTCTGCGTATCCAATGGGAGCAAGAATGATGTCTGGTCATACTGACCTGCATGAAAAGCTCCAATCAGAATTGGCAGCGTTTGTAAACAAGGAAGCTGCTTATTTACTCAATTTCGGTTATCAGGGAATATTGTCCACCATTGATGCTTTGGTAGCCAAAGATGATATTATCGTGTATGATGTCGATTCTCATGCATGTATAATAGACGGTGTAAGACTTCATATGGGTAAACGATTTACCTACAAACATAACAATATTGAAAGCCTGGAAAAGAATCTGGATAGAGCAACCAAAATGGCTGAACAGACAGGTGGAGGTATCCTTGTAATCTCTGAAGGTGTGTTTGGAATGCGAGGTGAACAAGGAAGATTGAAGGAAATTGTAGAACTTAAAAAGAAATATAATTTCAGGTTTTTGGTTGATGATGCACATGGTTTTGGAACTTTAGGAAAATCGGGGGCTGGTGCAGGTGAAGAACAGGGAGTTCAGGATGGAATCGATGTGTATTTTGCAACTTTCGCGAAGTCAATGGCTAGTACCGGAGCATTTATAGCTGCAGATCAGGAAATAATAGATTATTTAAAGTATAATCTAAGATCTCAGATGTTTGCAAAATCCCTGCAGATGCAGTTAGTTGTTGGTGCTTTAAAAAGATTGGATATGCTTCGAACCATGCCGGAGCTAAAAGAAAAACTTTGGGAAAATGTAAATGCTTTGCAATCCGGATTAAAAAAGCGAGGATTCGATATTGGAACGACGCAAAGTTGTGTGACTCCTGTTTACTTAAAAGGAAGTATTCCTGAAGCTATGTCGTTGGTAAAAGATCTAAGAGAAAATTATGGCATATTTTGTTCAATAGTAGTATATCCGGTAATCCCTAAGGGTTTAATATTATTAAGGTTAATACCAACAGCCACTCATACTCTTGAGGATGTAACCGAAACCCTGAATGCATTTGATGCAATTAGGGAAAGATTACGTAATGGAACATACAAACGCCTTTCCGCTGCAGTTATGTCTGCTATGAATGACAAATAACCTCAAGAATAAAAAAAATCCACTTATGGTGGCTTTTTTATATCTTTTTTCTGTAAGTTTTTCTTCGTTTTACAACAACCGGATCAAAGTGTTTCCAGATTTTATGTATCGCTTCATTATCCTCTAATTCAGGAGTTCGGTAACAATTAATGATCCCTTTTTCAGTGAAAATATCATAATATTCCTTGAAAATTACCGCATGGATTCCTTTATTTTGATATTCAGGATGTACTCCAATTAAATAAAAAACAACATCCTTGCTGTGTTTTCGAGCCTTTAAAATCTTGAGAAATCCAAATGGAAATAATTTCCCTTTTATTTCTTGCAGTGCTTCAGCAAATCGAGGCAAGACTATGGCGAAAGCGATTAATTCATCATTTTCATCCACAACAAACTTAATATATTCGGGATTTACAAAACTTATGAATTTCTTTTTAAAATATGCCTTTTGAATATCTGTAATTTCAACGAACGATGACAAAGAGGCATAAGATTTGTTAAACAGATCAAACATCTTATCTGCATAAGGCATAACCTCACTGGTTTTAGTGAATTTTAGGGCCTTTAACTTGTAACGCCGTTTTATAAGCTCCTGTGCCTTTAAAAAAGATTCTTTCTTTACATTGGAAAATGGGAATCTACTTTCTGAATAAGATTTTTCAACCTTAAATCCAAGTGATTCATAATGCTTTATGTAATAGGAATAATTATACCAGGTAATCATATTACTCACCTCTTCAAATCCTTCTGACATGACACCAACCTTATCTAAGTTTGAAAATCCAACAGGACCTTCACAGTATTCTAAACCATTGTCTTTACCAATTTCAAAAACTTTATTCAGTAAGGCTTTGCTGACCTCCATATCATCTTCAAAATCGAACCATCCGAATCTCATTTTCTTTTGATTTTGATTGTTGACTTCTAACCAATTGATAATAGCTGCAACACGTCCTACGATCTCACCATTCTTGAAAGCAAGAAAATATCTTGCCTCTGCATCTTTAAAAACCGGATTCTCATTTTTATCAAAAGTTTTTACTTCCTGGGCAATTATAGATGGTACCCAATATTTAGAATCCCTGTATAATTTAAATGGGAACTTTACGAACCTCTTTAAATCTTTTTTGGAATGGATTTCTTTAACAGATATCATCAGGTCAATTATTGTTAGTTGCTAATTTCTTTATCCCTATGAAAATCAAATCTATAAGAACCACCAAAATTAACACTAAATAAAGATGGTGTATCTTTTGTATTAAAGGTAAGTGCGGTATCTAATTGAAAATTTTTGTTCCAGAGATAGGCACCTCCAAATCTAAACAAATTATCGGCATAAAGATCGTTATCTATACCTTGAGCTTCTGCAAAAACCACCCACTGCTCGTTAATAGATTTTGTTAAAGTAAGTATATAATGGAATTCCGGATAATCTGTAGTAAATCTGTTATATACAAAATTCATAACATAGACCCAACCACCGGCAAAATTATTCTGCGTTGCCAGCATTACTTTAGGACTAAAACCTTCTACTTCAGGTCCTAAATATGGATTATCTTTTGGGTCAAAATTAGCACCTCCAAAAACCGCAATGGCAGGAATTAAGGATTTTACTTTAAATCCACGGTTCGCTTTCCAACTGTACAAATTTGGTTTATCATCAGCATTTTTATAGGGGTCATAAAGCAGATACTGAGCTCCAATAGTAAAACTTTTAAAATTACTTCTGTCGTTTTCACTAGGTATAGCAGAACGGTTATCTGTAAAGGTGTCATTTTGATAGGTGCCTTGTACATTGAGTTCCAACTCTTCAAATAGCAAACCATATCGAACGAGAAAGTCAGCTCCAAAACCTGAAACTTCGTTTTGCAATGGTGTGTGTTCTTCTTTTAAAATATAAGGTCCAGCTTCAAATTGAATGACATTGGTGCCGACGGAAAAAGCGCTTCTGGAGACTCCCGGTCTATTAGAATTTATTAAGTCTGTATATTGGCTGAAGGAGAAATTGGTTAGTAAAGTAGTTAAGATGAGAATAGATAGTTTTGCTGCTTTCATATAGGACAACTTTAGTTTCAAATATAGAGATTTTATTATTTTTTTAAGACTTTAAGTCAGAAATTAAAAATTAAGAATTGTATTTTTGAACAAATAATTTATTTATGCTACAATACGCATCAGTAACTGGTTTTGTGAGAACGTTATTAATTATACTATTAGTTTATTTTGGGATAAAAATTTTATCAAGACTTTTTGCGCCTGTTATATTTAAATATGTTACAAAGAAAGCTGAAAAACGGTTTGGACAGCAATTCGGAGGTTTTCAAAACAATAAACCGCCTGAAAAGGAAGGCGAGACCTCTATAGATAAAATGCCGAAGACTAAAACTTCGAACAAAGATGTTGGAGAATATGTAGATTACGAAGAAATTGATTAAATTTCTATCTTAAATCCAATCAGATCAATGAAAAATTATCTAACAAGATTTCTACCGTATTTATTGATCGTATTAGGATTTGCCATTGCTTCTTTAGCTTATTTTTATCCGGTTTTACAGGGTAAACAGATTTTTCAGAACGATATCAAGCATTATAAAGGTATGTCTAAACAACAAACCGATTATAAAGTTAGGACAGGTGAGGAGACCTATTGGACTAATAGTGCTTTTGGTGGTATGCCCACTTACCAGTTAGGAGCAAAATATCCGCACAATTATATTAAGAAATTGGACCTCGTGTTACGATTTCTGCCAAGACCTGCCGATTATGTCTTTCTATATTTCATCTCCTTTTTCGCATTGCTTCTTACCTTAAAAGTAGACTATAAATTAGCAGCCTTAGGTGCTCTGGCCTTTGGGTTCTCAACCTATTACATTATAATTCTCGGAGTTGGTCATAATGCGAAAGCTCATGCTATTGCTTACATGCCGCTGGTATTAAGTGGAATCGTGCTGACCTTTAGAAAGAAATATATATTGGGATTTTTGTTAACTACCATTGCAATGGGCTTAGAGCTTTGTGCCAACCATTATCAAATGACCTATTACCTGATGTTTCTGGTAGTGGTGATGGGAATCGCATATTTATTCGATGCCTATAAAAAGACAGAGATCCCACATTTTTTTAAATCAGTGGGTATTTTAGTTTTAGCCGTTGTTTTATCAATTGGATTGAATGCCACAAATATTTTGGCTACCCAGGAATATGTAAAGGAAAGTACCAGAGGAAAAAGTGAACTGACCATCAATCCTGATGGTTCTCCGAAAGTAAGTACTGAAGGACTCGACAAAGAATACATAACGGAATACAGCTACGGAATTCTGGAAACTTTTAACCTGTTTATACCACGTTTTATGGGAGGAGGCAATGCCGAAAATATAGGAACAGGTTCCGAAAGTTTTAAGTTTTTCAGAAGCATAGGTGCTTCACCAGTTCAGGCCTCGCAACAAGTCGAACGAGCTCCGATGTATTGGGGAAAACAGCCCTATGTAGAAGCTCCGGCTTACATAGGAGCAGTTGTTATTTTTCTATTTGTTTTTGGGGTATTTTTGGTTAAAGGTCGATTGCGCTGGTGGTTGTTGGGTGGAACTTTTTTAGCATTGATATTGTCTTACGGCAAAAACTTAGGGTTTATAACTGACTTCTTTATCAATAAGGTACCATTGTACGACAAATTCAGAGCGGTTAGTTCCATACAGGTCATTGTGGAATTATGTGCGCCTCTATTAGCCATATTCGGATTAGTAAGGTTGTTCAATGCTTACGAGCGTGAAGAAAATAAGTTAAGAGCTTTAAAATTGTCGGTGATTATAACAGGTGGACTGTCCTTGCTCTTTTTAGTATTTAAATCCACTTTATTTGATTTTGATGGATTGAACGATGGGACGTATTCTCAAATGTATGGCCAGCCTTTTGTGGAGGCACTCAAAGAAGACCGAATAAATATTTTTACAAACGATACGTTGCGATCCTTAATATTTGTAATGTTATCTGCTTCGGTTATTTGGCTTTACCTGAAGCAAAAACTCTCAGAAAACGCAGTGGTCATTATATTCGCAGTATTGATCTTGGCAGACCTTGTAGGAGTAAACAGGAGATACGTAAACAGCGATGATTTTGTTAGCAAACAACTCGTAAATACACCGTTTCAGGCTACTCAAGCCGATCTGGAGATACAAAAGGATAAATCACATTATAAGGTTCTGGATTTAAGTGTTAATCCGTTTAATAGTGGCCGAGCTTCTTATTTTCACAATGCGTTTGGAGGTTACCATGCCGCAAAACCGAAACATGCCCAGGAGTTAATGGACCACCAGATCCAGAAGAATAATCTTGAGATCCTGAACATGCTAAATGTAAAATACATTATTCAAACCGATCAGGAAGGGCAGGTGGTAGCGTCCCAAAATCCATATGCTAATGGAAATGCCTGGTTTGTACAAAACCTTAAAAAAACAGATTCCGCAAATGAAGCCATGAAAGCTTTGGATAGTTTAAATACAAGAGTTGAAGCCATTATTGTAAGTGATTTAGATTTAAAATCATTTAATGTGGATTCTACTGCGACCATAGATTTGAAGGTTTTCACACCTAAGTATTTGGAGTATGAGTCTAACAACACAAATGATGGATTTGCTGTCTTTTCCGAGAACTATTATGAAAAGGGTTGGAAAGCAATGATCGATGGAGAAGAGACAATTCACTTCCGGGTCAATTACCTGTTAAGGGGCTTACCAATTCCTGCCGGAAACCATAAAATTGAGTTTAAATTTAAACCGGAAGTGGTACAAAGGGGAAGTAAATTATCCCTTGCAAGTTCAGTAGTCATTGGTTTAATGTTAATTGGCGGATTATTTTACGAGTTCAGGAAGACCTCTACAGTTAAATGAAGCGTGTACTCGTCATAACATATTATTGGCCACCAGCCGGAGGCCCCGGAGTTCAGAGATGGTTAAAATTTGTTAAGTATCTCCCGGAATTTAATATCAAACCCATAGTATACATACCTGAAAAACCAAATTATCCAATTATAGACCAAAGTTTATTACGAGAGGTGCCGGAAAATCTTACCATTATTAAACACCCAATTAAGGAACCTTATAAGATAGCAGGTTTATTGTCTAAAAAAGAATCCAAGCGAATTAGTAAAGGGATTATTCATAAACCTAAAAGTCAGGGACCTCTAGAAAAACTAATGCTGTATATTCGAGGAAATTTCTTTATTCCGGATGCTCGTAAAAACTGGGTAAAACCTTCAGTCAAATTTTTATCTGAATATATTTCTGAACAGAACATTAAAACTATTATTACGACTGGTCCTCCACACAGTTTACATTTAATCGGGCTCCAGTTAAAGGAAAAATTTGGAGTGAAGTGGATCGCAGATTTCAGGGATCCATGGACAACTATTGGTTACCACAAAGAACTAAAACTAACAAGCAAGTCTAAGGCAAAACACAAAGAGCTAGAACGAGAAGTTTTACAGAAAGCTGACGAAATTATTACTACAAGTTTTACTACAGGCAAGGTGTTTCAAAACACTGTAAATAAAGATATTATAACTATTACAAATGGTTATGATAATTCAAATATCGAAGCTATAAAATTGGATAAGAAGTTCACAATTTCTCATATAGGCTCCTTGCTGTCAGAACGAAATCCGGAAGTGCTTTGGAAGATGCTCAAGGAACTTATCAATGAAAATGAAGATTTTAAAAAAACGTTTCAATTGAATTTAATTGGTGTCGTTAGTGAAGATGTTATAAGCAACATCAACACCCACCAACTAAACGACTTTGTAAATTATTTTGGCTACTTGCCTCATGATGAAGCTATCGAATTTCAAAAGAAATCACAGCTACTATTATTGATCGAGATAGATTCCAATGAAACCAAATGCATCATTCCAGGGAAACTGTTCGAGTATATGATAGCAGAGAGACCGATTATAGCGCTCGGACCTGAAGATACCGATGTAGAAACCATCATAAAACAAACCAATACAGGAAAATATTTTAATTATAGCGATCACGAATCGTTAAAATCTATAATTTTAGAATACTTTGCGGCGTATCAGGATGGTAGATTAAAAAGTCATCCAATTGGCTTGCAAAAGTATCACAGGAAGCAGTTAACCAAGCAATTGTCGGAAATAATATAATGGGAATCGTTGTAAAACAATCGTTTAAGAATACTATAACTACCTACGTA
>CAJIBV010000402.1_pt1 | contig 16156 bp, 15 predicted proteins | sample 9199431 | NCBI WGS metagenome assembly CAJIBV01 (sample SAMEA7708314, study PRJEB35096) | sediment metagenome | biome: marine neritic benthic zone biome [ENVO:01000025]; feature: sediment [ENVO:00002007]; material: shallow marine sediment [ENVO:03000034] sea grass bed [ENVO_01000059] ...
AGATGTACTTGGTGGTGCGTCTATCCATTCTATATCATAAGCTGTCCCAAAAGGTGATTGAAAATTGTTCAACACATATTGAATATTTGCCTCAATTTGAGGTCCATCTGCAACTCCAGTAGGGTATTTACTAACCAATATGGTTTCTTCATCCAAAAGTTTCATGTGCATATCGATATGGTGAATACCATCATATGGTAAGGTTTCCATTTTTATATAATTCTGAATACCCATATAACTAAGCATTATGTTATCAATTTGTGCTTCCGTTTTGGTAGAAACACCGTATGGATTTCCGGATTCGTTTTCTTCTAATACCAATTTTGAGGCAAAAGCATTCCCCAGACCATCCGACATAAAATTACCCCCTGTATTCACAAGATCATTGGTTCCAGTATTGGTTACATAAATAGGCAAGCTCAACATGCTGGCATGTTGTGTTGGGATTACATCATCTAAAGGACGAGGGCGATTATAGATCCAATCTACTAATCCTCTTTCACCAACATCATCAGAATAAATTGTGTTTCCTGCATAATCACGAATCCAAATACTATTGGAAGGTGCATTTAAGAACGATATATTTGTTAAATCTATACCATTTGAAGTAAGATAAGATGATACAGATGATTGATTTTGAGTAACTATAATAACTTTACATTCATTGACTCCAACCTGAACAATTTGTCTTAAAATATTCTGATAACCTGAGGTCCATCTAATTACGAGATATTCTACTTCTTCCCATTCGGCTGCCGTTCTAACTGAGCCAGTCGGAGGCGCAGACAACGTGGCAGAACTCCTGAACTGGTATTGGGATAATATTTCTCTTTCATGATCCGTTAATCCTTTCGGAAGAAATTCTTCTTGTTGGGCAACAAAAATTTGTGAAAATAACACAACGAAATAGAAAAGGAATAATTTCGCTTTTATGGAAGTCATTGTAGGCTAATATTAGATTAAGGCAGTACCAAAATAATAATTAATTTCCTTTATCCCAGATTAATGCATCAAAAATCGATAAATAACAAATTAAGAGACAGTTTTTAATAAAAAGATTGATCCTTTTATCAGAATCGTTTCTTTTGTACTTTAGCATCAAATAAAAGTGAATGGATATCAACTTCAACATAAACGAAGATCATAATAAACTACTCGTCTCTAAACTAAGAAAACGCTTAGCACAAGTTAAATTAGGTGGTGGACAAAAGCGAATTGAAAAACATCATGCTAAGGGTAAAATGACAGCTAGAGAACGTATTGAATACCTCTTAGATCCTAATGCAGAATCCATAGAGATAGGAGCTTTTGCTGGCGAAGATATGTATAAAGAACATGGTGGATGTCCTTCCGGTGGAGTTATCGTTAAAATAGGATATATAAAAAGTAGGCAATGTATTGTAGTGGCAAACGACGCCACTGTTAAAGCTGGAGCCTGGTTTCCAATAACAGCAAAAAAGAACTTAAGAGCACAGGAAATATCTATAGATAATAAATTACCCATTATTTACCTGGTGGATTCTGCGGGTGTTTATTTACCAATGCAAGATGAAATTTTTCCTGACAAGGAACATTTCGGCCGAATCTTTAGAAATAATGCTGTAATGAGCAGCAAAGGCATTACCCAGATTGCAGCAGTCATGGGTAGCTGTGTTGCAGGTGGTGCCTACCTACCTATTATGAGTGATGAGGCGTTAATAGTTGATAAAACAGGAAGTATTTTCCTAGCTGGAAGTTACCTTGTAAAAGCAGCAATAGGTGAAAGCATAGATAATGAAACTCTTGGAGGTGCTACCACGCATTGTGAAATTTCAGGTGTAACAGATTATAAAGCTAAGGATGATCAGGATGCTTTAGATAAAATTAAGAACATTATTGATAAGATCGGTGATTACGATAAGGCAGGATTTAACAGAATTAAACCAGTTAATCCAAAAGATGGACCCGAAGAAATTTATGGAATTCTACCAAAATCAAGAGCAGATCAGTACGATATGCATGATATAATTAGTCGATTGGTAGATAATTCTGAATTTGAAGAATACAAAGCTGGCTATGGAAAAACATTAATTACAGCTTATGCCCGAATTGATGGCTGGGCCGTTGGTATAGTCGCCAATCAGCGAAAAGTAGTAAAAACCAAAAAAGGAGAAATGCAGTTTGGAGGTGTTATTTATTCTGATAGTACGGACAAGGCTACAAGATTTATAGCTAATTGCAATCAGAAGAAAATCCCATTAGTGTTTCTACAGGATGTCACAGGATTTATGGTTGGCAGCAAAAGCGAACATGGTGGCATTATAAAAGATGGCGCTAAAATGGTAAATGCCGTAAGTAATAGTGTGGTTCCCAAATTCACTATAATAATAGGCAACAGTTATGGAGCAGGTAATTATGCCATGTGCGGTAAGGCATATGATCCCAGACTGATTGTTTCATGGCCAAGTGCAGAATTGGCAGTGATGAGTGGGAATTCTGCAGCTAAAGTTCTTTTGCAGATCGAAAAATCATCATTGGAGAAGCAGGGTGAAAAAATCACAAAAGAGAAAGAAGAAGAATTGTTTAATAAAATTAAGGACAGGTATGATTCTCAGGTATCTCCATATTACGCCGCAGCGCATATCTGGACTGATGCGATTATTGATCCATTGGATACAAGAACGTGGATAAGTGTAGGGATTGAAGCTGCTAACCACGCTCCTATTGACAAACAATTTAATATGGGCGTTTTACAAGTTTAGTTAAGTACGAGTATTCGAAATATTAATTCAATAATTTTAGAGTATCCCTTCTTTGAATTTTACCAGAGAACGTGTTTTCAAATTTTGGTAAAAAATAAACGTCCCTGGGAATTTCGTATTTATCTAAGTTCTTAAAAACTGACTTATCAAGTTCAAACGAATCTCCTTCAACTACCAGAATTAGTTTTTCACCTAAAGTATCATCTTTTTGCTGAGCAATAAAAAATCGTTGCTTAATTTGGCTTGACAATTTGTTTTCAACTGTTTCCGGATATATTTTTATACCACCACTATTAATAACATTATCTATACGGCCTAACCATTCGAAAGTCTTTTCAGAATGTAGTCTAACAACATCATTGGTTATTAATTCATGAGACGATACATAAGGAGCGTCTATTACTAAACAACCTCTTAAATCCTGAGAAATATTCACATTAGGTAAGGTTGTGAAAAAATGCCATTCTTCCTTTTTTATTGGGGATCTGTCAAAATTATTTAGTCGCCTTGCTGCGATATGGGTTATGGTTTCGGTCATACCATAGGTTTCGAAAATATTTGAAGGACAACCTTGAATTCTCTCTTTTAATTTTCTGGAAACGATGGCACCGCCAACTAAAATATTTTTTATGTTACCTACATAATCCACCATTTTTGTTAATTGCGAAGGCATCATCGAGCAAAAAGCATATGGTTTTAGATAATCGAATATTGGACTCAATGTTGGTTCTGTCAAATCTAATTCCAATCCTAAAATAATGGCTCTAATGAGCATCATTTTTCCTGCAATATAATTTCCAGGTAGACAAAGTAGTGCTTTATCACCAGGGTAAATCTCAAAAAAATCGCCTGTTGCTATGGCTGAATTAACCATATGTTCCTTAAGCAACTTGATCTTTTTTGGTTTTCCTGTAGATCCGGAAGTACGTGCAATAATGTAGTCATCTTCATTTAACCAATCCGTTAGAAAATCACCTAAAGTTCTTTCATAAGGCTCTCCCTCTTTGATAAAACTATAGGCTACCTCTTTCATTTGCTCTCGGTCATAATGAATACCATTTAATTTAAATCTATTATGAACTCTTTTATATAGTGGCATTTTTTATTCTAAAATTTTATAATCCTCAATTTGAGGCTTCTCTACTTTTCCAAACAATTTATCCGACCAATTGGTCCATTGGTACTTCTTTGCGAAAATAAACAATAATAAAGGATACACAATGATTACTGGAAGTACAATCTCGAACATAGCGCTAGGTGGTTCCTCTCCAGTATATCTGAAAATGGCGTCAGTTTGCAATGCAGACCAATTGGCAGTAACCAAAATTGCTGCTAATAGGTTGTTACCAAAATGAAATCCTAAAGCTAACTCTAAGCCTCCATCCATTAAAGTCATGATACCCAAAAACAAACCAGTTCCTATATAAAAGACCATCACTACATATCCAATTTCCGCAACCTCCGGGTTGGCACCATGAAAAACTCCAAATAAAACAGAAGTAACTATTAAAGGCACCCATTTATTTCTTGCAAAAATGCCTATATGCTGCATTAAATAGCCTCTAAATAAATATTCCTCCAGCCCTATTTGTAATGGAAATAAAATTAAACTAATTAATAAAAGGATACTGAATTTAACAGGATCGAACTGAATTTCAATCTCAGATGAATCTGCATAATAAGAAATACCAAATGTGACAACAGTAATTCCAGCTATTAAAAAGAAAGAAAAGGCTGCTCGACTCCAATCTATTTTTTTTCTGGCCGTGGTTAATGACCTGATGCTCCTTTGATGCATATACTTTACCAGCAAGAATAATAATCCTAAAAGAACAGCAAATGGTATTAAATTTACAGCGAGCCAAAAGTTTTTGCTGGGTATAAGTTCTAACAACTTTCTTTGTTCTTCTGAAACATCAATATTATCACCAAAAAATAAGAAAAAAACGAGATTGCCAATAAATAAACCAGCAACAAGTATTGTTGTTATTATGAACATCCAAACTTTGTTCTCTCCTTTATATGCTTGCTGTATATAATTCATTCTAATTTAAATTAAATTCCCATTTTAGATTGTTATTGTAGTGCAATGTACCATTTTTTACTTGTATTGGACAATCAAAATTATTAGTAAACAAACTTCCTGTTCCCAATCCTTGCGGCATTTTATTTTTCTTTAAATAAGTATACTGAGCTATTGCATTTAGTCCAACATTACTTTCCAATGCACTCGTAACCCACCAACCAGTCTTTTGGTCTTCAGCAACTTCGATCCATTCATCACTTCGCTTGAAGCCACCTAATAAACTAGGTTTTAGAATTATGTATTGTGGCTTAATCGTTTGTATTAATTTAAGTTTTTCCGTTACAGAAAACACACCAATTAATTCTTCATCCAATGCAATGGGTAATGGAGTATTATCACACAATTTAGCCATTTCGTTATGCTGACCTTGTTTGATGGGTTGTTCTATTGAATGAAGGTTTAGTTCCGATAACTTATTAAGTTTATCCATAACGTCATGGATCTCAAACGCTCCATTGGCATCGACTCGCAATTCTATATCTTTAGAGGAAAATTCTTTTCTTATAGATTTTAAAAGACCTAATTCAGTGTCAAAATCAATTGCTCCAATTTTCATCTTGATACAATTGAAGCCAGCCTCTATTTTTTCTTTTATCTGATCTTTCATGAAACGCTTGCTTCCCATCCAAATTAATCCATTGATTGGTATAGAAGCTTCACCTCTGGTGAATTTTGAAGGAAATAGATTAAATGGATCTGAACTTTGCAAGGATTTCAAAGCTGTTTCCAATCCTATTTGGATACTAGGAAATTCGATAAGTCTGTCTAACAAAATGTCCAAATCAAGTTGTATGTTATCGCATACCCACTTTAATTTGGACTCATAATCAATTCGATCATCTATACTTAATCCTCTGAACAAACCACATTCACCATAACCTTTTTTACCTTCCGATTCTAAGCATAAAAAATAAGTTTCCTTAGTGTTCAATATACCTCTTGAAGTTCCACTTGGGTTTTTGAACTTGAGAAAATATTTTTGATGGTAAGCCTTCATTAAAAGCTAAAATACTCCAATTAAACAATTTTGTGGAAAAAATATTTACAATTCAAGACTTTCCCCTATTTCCAGAAGCATAAGATCCTTGTCCTTATCAAAGAATTTTCGTTTGGCCAATTTGTGATCAATCTCTATATAGCCAAAAGTATCGTAATGATACCCTAAAATTTTATCGCATTCGATAAAATCACTTGCTATAATGGCATCGTCTATTCCCATAGTGAAATTATCTCCTATTGGCAATATTGCTAAATCCAAACTAGTTTGTAATGGTATCAGTTTCATGTCATAGGTTAAAGCAGTATCCCCTGCTATATAAATATTCTTATGTTCACCTTCTATTACAAATCCACCAGGTTGACCACCATAACTTCCATCAGGGAAAGATGATGTATGTATCGCATTTGTATATTTTACAGTGCCGAATTTAAAATCCCAACTCCCACCATGATTTAATGGATGACCTTCAAATCCTAAATTTTGATAATATGAAACTATCTCAAAATTAGAAATAATGGTAGCATGGTTATTCTTAGCGATTATTTCTACATCCAAAACATGATCTTGGTGAGCGTGAGTTAACAAAATGAAATCAGCTTTTAAACTGTTAATGTCAATTAGCGATGCCTTGGGATTGGCGCTTATAAATGGGTCAACAATTATGTTGACACCTTTTACTTCTATTGCTAGGCTAGCATGTCCTAAAAAGGTTATTTTCATTGTAATATAATTTTCAATTAAATTAAAAAAAAAAAACTCAGATATTTAATAATCTGAGTTTTTCCAATCCCCAAAATTAAGAGTTGACACTCTAGCAAAATGCTAATCTATAAGAGATTAACATTTTCAATTTAACATATTTTATTGATTTGCAGAAGATTATTTACAATATTTTAACGGATTTTACCTATTTTGCTGTATTATCTTATGTAATAAAGTTATATTTTCTTACAGTATTTGACCTATTCCGAGTAGTATCGAAAACATAAATGAACTCAATGCCAACATCTTTAATTGCGAATCCAATAATTCTGGCCTCTCATTCTTATTTATGTTAACTAAGTGAAAAATTAACGGAATAAAGGATATAATAAGAATTAAGTTATATGGTGAATTATAGTAAAGTACCATAAAAATTAATGAAATTAAAATGGTTGAAATAATTAAAATATTATGATATTTCTTAGCCCTTTTTAAGCCTAGTTTAACTGCTAGGGTTATTTTATTTGCTTTTCTGTCAGAATCAATATCTCTCATGTTGTTAAGATTCAGCACCGCCATACTTAAAAAACCAATGCTAATAGCAGGGAGAAATAAAACATGGTCTATTTGTTTAGCGAACAGGAAATAACTTCCAAAGACACTAATAATACCAAAAAATATAAATACAAACAGATCTCCCAATCCCCTGTACCCATATGCGGAATCACCAACTGTATAACGTATTGCAGCTACTATAGATAAACCGCCAAGCACAAAGAAAATAAACGAATAAAGAAAGTTGTTTAATCCAAAAGCTTTTAAGATTAAAATAAATGCAAAGAAAATGACAATAACTATGTTAATTTTTATCCCATTAAACATTTGTCCTGGAGAAATAATACCGCTTTGTAGAGCCCTTTCAGGTCCTATTCTATCCTTATTATCTGTTCCCTTAAGTCCATCGCCATAATCATTGGCCAGATTCGATAGTATTTGTAAGCTAATGGCTGTACAAATAGCTAACAGGAATATATTCCAATTAAAAAACCCATTGTAATGAGCTAAACAAGCTCCTATTACTATTCCCGAAAGAGATAAGGGAAGTGTTCGAAGACGCATTGCAGATACCCAAGCCTTTAAATATTCTTTAGCTACGGGATCCATTTTTTATCGAAATTTGGTTTTCTTTTTTCAAGAAAAGCATTTCTGCCTTCTTTAGCTTCATCGGTCATATAAGCAAGTCTTGTAGCTTCACCTGCAAATACTTGTTGCCCTACCATGCCATCATCGGTCAAATTCATTGCGAATTTTAACATTTTTATAGAGGTAGGTGATTTGGCTAATATTTCCTGGGCCCATTCATAAGCTGTGTTCTCCAATTCATGGTGGGGAATTATAGCGTTAACCATCCCCATTTCATAAGCTTCATGCGCAGTGTAATCTCTACCCAAAAAGAAAATTTCTCTGGCTTTTTTTTGACCTACCATTTTAGCCAAGTAAGCCGAACCATAACCACCATCAAAACTCGTTACATCAGCATCGGTTTGTTTAAAAATTGCATGTTCTTTACTGGCGAGAGTTAGGTCACAGATTACATGTAAGCTATGACCTCCACCAACCGCCCAACCGGGAACAACAGCTATAACGACCTTTGGCATAAACCTAATTAGTCTCTGAACTTCTAAAATATTTAATCTATGATATCCATCTTCACCAACATAACCCTGATGACCTCTTGCCTTCTGATCTCCGCCACTGCAAAAGGAATATACCCCATCTTTTGTCGATGGACCCTCTGCTGAAAGCAAAACAACTCCAATAGAAGTATCTTCATTAGCATCGTGAAAGGCTTTGTACAATTCACTGGTAGTTTTAGGCCGGAACGCATTACGCACGTTTGGCCTGTTAAATGCAATTCTTGCTACACCTTTGCATTTTTTATAGGTAATGTCTTCAAATTTAATTGCAGTTTTCCAGACTGGATTGGTCATTTAAAAAAGATTAATGAGTAAAAATACATTTTTCAGACTATTATTCATAACCCAGTTTAAATTTTAAATGAAATATTTTAAAGTATTATTTAATTAATATAATTTATTACAAATCAGAAAATTAAAAATATCATGTAAGAAAATACCGATTTTAATAGAAATAATCGAATTAAATTGGACTATATCGATATAAAATACGCTTACGCAAGGAAATTCGTTGGACATTACAAATCTAATTTGTAAATTAAGTACGAAATAATTGTGCTATTATGAAATTCGTTAAATCGAAGTTATCCCATCAAATTTTGGAATACCATTCTATTTCTCTGGGACAATTCTACTTCTTAAAGAATATTATTGTCGCAGAAATTAATGAAGGTGTTCATGTGGATTTTAATGCTTCCAAAGAATTTATTTCCCTAATAATAGATTTTTACGGGACAGAAAAACCCATTGGATATATATGCAACAGGGTAAATAATTTTTCAATTTCTCCTTTAGATTACCCAAAGTTCAATAGGTCATTACCTAATCTTACAATATTTGGAATAGTACACAATAATCATTTTGACAGAATGAATTATGAAATTGAAAAGCGATTTTGCAATAAACCATACAAAGCTTTTTCAGATCTGTATACAGCATTTAGCCAGGTAAGTAATTTCATTATAAATGTGTCTAAAAGGTTAGATATCACTAAAGGTAAATCAATTGTTGAAAATAACCCGTTAAATTAATCTGTTTTCAAATTAAGGAAGTTTGTTATTCAAAAAAAATCCTATGTCTTATCTGATAATTTGATTCCATTATCCTGTAAGGATAAAATACGTTTTTTGTAAAGAGACCCAATTGCTTTTTTAAAGGATTTCTTACTCATCTCGAATGTTTCTTTGATATCTTCCGGGTTGGATTTATCTGTATATGGTAGAAAACCACTATTATCCTTGAGAATATCTAAGATTTTTTGTGCATTGGGTTCAATATTTCTATACCCAATTTGGCTAAGAGAAATATCCAATTTATTGTCCGGCCTTACTTTCTTTATAATTCCTTTTAACCTGTCTCCCACACTTATCTCCTTATAGATATCATCCTTATAGATTAATCCCAAATGCTTTTCATTTACTATGACATTCATTCCGATTTCAGATGGGTGAGAAACAATTAGGTTTACTTCATCAAATTGCTTGACATTTAATTCCTTGTTGCTTAAAAAAGAGTTTGTTTTACTTGAAGCTACCAATCTATCAGTTTCATCGTCAATATAGCAGTAAACCAAATACCAATCTCCTTGCCTCATTTTAAAAGCCTGTTCTTTAAAGGGACAAAATAGGTCCTTTTCCAGATTCCAATCTAAAAAGGCTCCAAATTCATTTGTATAATTACATCTTAGCATTGCGAATTCACCGGGTTTTATATGCGGTTTTAAAGTAGTGGCTACAGGACGTTCTTCATGGTCCAGATAGACAAAAACCTCCAACATATCACCTATTTCAAATTGTTGGGGAATATACTTGTTAGGTAATAGAATATCATTTCCTTCATCATTACCTAAAAATAATCCCGGATCAGTGTCTCGCAATATTTTGAGAGTATTGTATTCTCCTAGTTTTATCATAAAGCAAATGTACGGATATAAAAAAAGCGTTACAACCAGGTTACAACGCTTTAGTAATTTTTTTTAAAAAGACTATTTGTAAACAGACTCTTTGTTTAGTTTTTTGGTCAGAAGATAATAAACAACTGCTCTGTATTTATTCCTATTCGAACTTCCATATTGATCCATTACTTCTGCTATCGCTTTATCTGCATCTGAATCGCTTTTAACGCCTAATTTCTTTTTAATGAAATTATTTTTTACTGTAGCTAGTTCTGAATCATCTGAACCCGATACTGTTGCTGCATCTGCGTTATAAATTGAAGGTCCACATCCAATAGTTACTTTTGTTAACAAGTCCATATCTGCTTTAACACCGCATTTCTCTTTAAGATCAACAGCATATTTAGCAATAAGTTCGTCTCTTTTACTCATGATTAAATAGTTTTTAGATTTATAAATTTATTGTTCTTTACAATGTACGATATAAATCAAAAAATTTAGACAGTGGTGTTATCAATAAAATGAACGAAAAATATTTTATCGATAAAATACCGTAATATACGACGAACTACTTAATGAATTTAAAATAGTCCAGTAATACCCTATCATTTATTGTTCTTGGGGTTAAAATCTCTAAAAGCTTAGGTCTGCTTGAATAGGAATAAAAAGATGGCAAGATATTATTTAATTGATCTATAGTGGATGCCGAATCGTATTCAAATTTATACAATTCACATAGCTTCTTAGCTGTCATATTATGCTTAGTTTCAAAAAAAGTATCAAAATTTTTCGTGTTTTTATGACCGGGCAGAATTCGGAATATTCCTCCACCACGATTATTCACTACTATAATTCTAAAATTATTTGGGATATAATTGTTCCATAGTGCATTGCTGTCATAAAAGAAACTAAGATCACCAGTAAGCAAAACAGTTTGTTCATCTGAAACAATAGCCGAACCTATTGCCGTGCTTGTACAACCATCTATTCCCGATGTTCCCCTGTTACAATATATTTTTAGTGTTTTATTAATATCAAATAATTGTAAATATCTGATTGCTGCACTATTACCAACCTGCAGATTAATGTTATTTGGGATTGTTTTTAGAACCCGATCAAATACAATAAAATCTGAAAATGGGATTTGTTCTAAATATTCATTGTGCTTTTTACGTCTCACAGACATGATCTTCTGCCAATAATTATGGTATTCACTTTTTACTGGTTTAACCTTACTTTTAAAAGCTTCAAAAAATGAATTGACGTCTGTTTTAAAATGATTATCCAAACAAAAAAATGTGTCGTTTGCTTTTTTTGCATCTATATGCCAATGATTATTTGGTTTGTATTTCCGTAAATAAGCTTTAATTTTTTTCGAAACTATCATACCTCCGAATGTTAATAAGACATCCGGTTGAAGCTTTTTGAATTCTTCATCATTTAAAGGTGCTATGAGCTTATCAATTCCAGGCAAAAAAGAATCATGATGTAAATTAGAAGTGGTTTCAGTAAATACCAATACGCTCTCATCTTTAGCTAAAAAATCTAAATATTTCTGTTCGATCTTATTTGGCTGATTTACACCAATCAGAATCATTTTTCTTTTACTGCTATTCCATATATCAATGTAATCATTGAGGTCTTTCAGGGAATTCTGGATCCTAACAACTTCAATTAGTTCTGGAGTTAAATTTATCTTATCCGTCGTTTCATATAAAGGTTCGGCAAAAGGTACATTTATATGTACAGGTCCTTTATTAGTTATTGCGGTATTTAATGCTGAGTTAATTTCAACCTCATTTTGTTTTTGCACGCTTTGTTGTAAACCCAAAAACTTCTCCAGTTTGTTTTCTATATTTTTAAAAATTGGTAATTGAAGTAGTTCCGAATCAGAATTATATTCCTCTGTTATGTCTTGTTTTAGATTAGCAGAATACAAAATATGATTTTTAAACACATCTTTTTGGTCGATTGTCTGACCATCTCCAATTCCAATCAGATATTTTGGCCGGTCGGCAGATAATACAATTAAAGGAATGTCACTATAAAAGGCTTCGGAAATCGCCGGATAATAGTTTAGCAAAGCACTTCCGGAGGTACACACCAAAGCGACCGGTTTCTGAATCTTTTGTGAAATTCCCAGTGCAAAGAAAGCTGCACAGCGCTCATCAACAATACTATAGCAATTAAAATAATCGTCGTGAGTAAATCCAATAGTCAGTGGCGCATTCCTGCTTCCAGGAGATATTACGATATGTCTTACATCCTTTGCTTTACAGAGGTGAACAATTGTTTGTGAAAGAGGTATTTTTGAATGCTTCATTTAGGGCACAAAGATATGAAACTGATCCCTTTTTGAAGTGATTTAGATTACAATAAAACCTTTTTTATAGTATCGGTTTTATTTACGGTTTCCATCCATTCTTTTTCAGGTATCGAATCTTTTGTAATTCCTCCTCCAACATAAATAATGGCTTCCTTTTTCTTCAGTTGCATACATCTCAGATTAACGAATAACTTAGAGCTGCTATTAATATTTAATTCTCCCAAAAAACCGGTATAGAATTCTCTATTGTAATTCTCATTCCCCAATATAAAGTGCTTAGCAACTTCTCTGGGGATACCACATGTAGCCGGAGTTGGATGTAATTTTTTTATTAAACTCTCAAAACTAAATGAATCAACTTTTAATTTACCTGAAATCTTTGTTAGCAAATGCAATACATTTCCAGCTTTTAGAGTCTCAACATCAGAAACTTCTATATTTTTTACTGTAGGCTTTATACTTTTTACTATATAATCAGTTACATATTGTTGTTCTTTCCTTTCTTTCGATTTCCAATCTACATTTAATGTACCATTATACAATTGAGTTCCTGCTAGTGCCATGGTTTCAAATCTGTTACCTTTTACATTTAATAATGTTTCCGGTGTAGCTCCTAACCATAACCCTACTTCTGGGTGGTACCAGCAATAAACGAATGCTTTCTTATACGAGTTTAATAAACTATTGAAAATTTTTAACGGATTGCTCTCCCTCAATTTTACAACTTCAAATCTCGATAGTACGACCTTTTTGAGTTCTGCTGAATAAATTGATTCTATTGCCCTCTGAACTAATCTCGTATGATTTTCTTTGGAATTAAGTTGATATTTTTCTGATTTTGCCAATGCTTGTTCAGACTGACAACCTGCTTTAAAAACAGATGTTTCTATTAACCTACAATTAGAAAGAGGTGTTAAAATTGCATCTTCTCTATCATCAAACGGCGCAAATACAAATCCGGATTCACTAAAATCTGTAGCTTTATACAAATTATTGTCATGCTGAAGCAATGCTTTAATACCATCTGTATTTGGATTTCTAAATGCTACAAAAGGTAGCGTAGATTTATAATGATTTTCTAAAAGATCACAAAATTCTTCGCTTGATATCATTGGTCTATTTCTTAGGAAGTGCAATTGTGGTCAGTTTACAAATTGATACAAGATTGTCTTCATCATCTGTTATGCGAATATCAAATAACTGAGTAGTTCTTCCCTTATGAGTAAATGTAGCAGTGGCATAAATATTACCTTCCTTTACACTTTTAACATGATTAGCAGAAATTTCGATACCTCTGATAATAAATTTATCAATATCTAAAAACAAATGAGCTGCAAAACTCCCAACACTTTCTGCCAATGCAACAGTAGCCCCTCCATGCAACACGCCGTCGGGTTGATATACTCTTGAATTAACCGGCATTTTAGCAGTTAAAAAGTCTTTACCTGCATCGACAATCTCGATATTTAGTGTTTCCATCAAAGTATTTTTGCAAGTTTTGTTAGCGAATTTTATTATGTCTTCTTTAGAATAGTTCATATCTTTATTTTGGAAAGGTAAAAGTACAAAAACCATTAATTTTTTTGATGTCCACACCTAATTTAGAAAACGACTTTGTTAAACTCACATTGTTAGACCTTAGCAACTATGAACATCTTATTCCAATTGCACAACAAGATAGGCTGATTCAGTTTTCGCCAAGCGATATTTCATCTCCTGAAGCCTTGAAGAATTATGTTCAAACAGCTGTTGATGGCTATTATCATAAAAAGACTATTCCGTTTATAATATATGATAAAACAAAAAAGGCCTTTGCAGGCAGTACACGATTTGGAAATATAGACCGAATTAATAGGGTATTACACATTGGTTGGACATGGATTGGAAAGGAATTTCAAGGAACAGGATTAAATAAAAATATGAAATTCCTAATGTTAAAATATGCTATTGAAGATTTGAAGTTTGAAAAAGTTGAATTCAGAATTGATGAACGTAATATACAATCCAGAAAAGCAATTGAAAAAATTGGTGCGACATTAGAAGGGATTTCTCGTAGTGATACTGTTATGGTAGATGGCTTTAGGCGCAATACATGCTGCTATGCCATATTGAAAGCAGAGTGGCCAGAGATTAAGACTCGCTGTTTTAGAGGATTTTAATTTGACAAATAATTATTAAGTCTTTCCTTAATAAAATAGTTCCAACCATCTTGACAGCTTTCTCGCTTAAATTCTGGAATATTATCGTCAAAATCTTCAATTACTATTGTGGATACAGTTAATTTTGTTTTGTTGTCTTGTTCTGCTAATTGAAACGTAACGAACGATTCACCATTTACTCCTTCATATTTCCAGTTTGTTACAATTTTTTTATTTGAGATCACTTGGGTAACCTCCCACAGATGTAAAAAATCCCTGCTTGGAGCATTTACATTAAACTGAGTTTTAAATCCAACTTCTGGTTTAAAATCGGGAAGATTTTCAAAAAACCATTGAATCATTTGACTATGCTCTGTAATGGCTTTCCAGACTTCATTAATTGATCTATCAAAGATATTTTCTACTATTACAGGTTTGTCTGTGCTCTTCATTTAACTATAAATATCTTAATAAACTTAACCTATTATTTTTTTTAAGGATTTGGCTGAGATACTTTTAATTTGCTTTTTACTTTTTTGTAATCCTTTGCGTCAAAAGGCTCCAACCAATCAAGAATCATGTTCTTTCCATTATAGTCATAAATCTTTAATACATTTCTAAACTGGATTATCTTTTTATTTATTTCTGATACAGAATTAACCTCCAAATAAATCCTAGCAAAAACTTGTCTTTCAGTACCTAGCATCTCTGGCTTAACAATATCACCGCTTTTAAAACGCTCTAAAACAAAAACAACATCTTCATCAGATTTTATCTCATTCAATCCTTCTATTATTCCAATCTCTCCCTCTTTTAATAAAACCCAAATTGTACAAGCCTTTTTACCTTTAAAATTGTAATCATTTTTCTTAGGGAAATCATCTTTTCCAAATATTCCTGTAAACGAATAGTCTACTAACATCTTTCTATGGTCAAATCCATTAATATGCGCACAATGGATATCCGGTGCTTCTCCCTGTAACCTAAATCCAGGATCATAGGCAAAAAACTTATTATTTTCTACGAAAAACTGAATATTAAGTATGCCGTTTTGAATATTTAATGCTTTGAAGAATTCGCATAATTTTGGATGAACTTTCTGTACAAACAAATTTGAATATTTAGAAGGATAAATTGCACCTATACAAACAGGACTTGCATCTCCTTGTTTCTTTGTGGTAATTCTGTCTGAAATTGCTGATATATAAGGAATACCATTTCTAAAAGTATAGTATGCAGCCATATCATCACAATCCATATATCTTTCTACCAATACGCCACCTTTTTTTGAATAGTCCAGTGCCGTTTTAACAGATTCTTTATAATGATCTTCATCTCTGCAGACCTTCATACCAACCCCTCCTCCATTATCAACCGGCTTAATCATTACCGGATAGTCTATATTTTTTGGTTTTCCAATTTTTGAAGATTCGGTAATATACATACCCGGAATATCTTGAATATTATATTCTTCGCAATATTTCTTTAAGCCATCTTTACTACTTAACGCCTCAACAGCTTTTTCTGTAGCATAACAAGGAATATCTAGCTTTTCGCAAATTTCTTTATACG
>CAJIBV010000018.1_pt1 | contig 16143 bp, 11 predicted proteins | sample 9199431 | NCBI WGS metagenome assembly CAJIBV01 (sample SAMEA7708314, study PRJEB35096) | sediment metagenome | biome: marine neritic benthic zone biome [ENVO:01000025]; feature: sediment [ENVO:00002007]; material: shallow marine sediment [ENVO:03000034] sea grass bed [ENVO_01000059] ...
CGCCAATTTAGTTGCCAATTTTCCACCTCCATGTACTAACACTTTTGGTCCATTTAATTTAGAAAACTCAAAAAGAAAGTCAGATAATGCTTTTTCATTGTCAATAATATTTCCTCCTATTTTTATAATTTTTAATGTTTTCATTCCATCAAATTTTCTTTCACCTCGATCTTAGTCGAGAGGATTTTATTTTTCAATAACTACTTAACTCTTTTTTTAAAGCGCTTACAAATACATCTATATGCTCTTTTTGAATTGTTAATGGTGGCAGGATTCTCAGTAAATTAGGATTTTTTGAACTGCCAGTTAATATATGTTTCTTTTGGATCAGTGATTTTCTTAATTCTGCTATTGGAAAATGAAATTCCAATCCTAACATTAATCCTCTTCCTTTTATGTTTTTAATTTGTATTATTTCTTGTGTTTTTTGAATAAAAACCTCTGACATCACTTTAGCATGCGACATTAAATTCTCTTTTTCCAAAACATCCAACACAGTTATTGTTGCTTTACATGCCAAATGATTGCCTCCAAACGTGGTTCCCAACAATCCATACGATGCTTTTATTTTAGGATGGATTAAAATGCCTCCAACAGGAAACCCGTTTCCCATCCCTTTAGCTATAGAAATAATATCAGGTGTTACGCCATGTTTTTGAAAAGCAAAAAAGTCTCCAGTTCTTCCAAATCCACATTGAATTTCATCAGCAATTAATAATGTGTTGTTTTCTTTACAAAGCTTTTCCAATCCTCGAAAAAATTCGGTTGAGACCTCATCCAATCCACCTATTCCTTGAATAGTTTCTAAAATAACTGCACAAATATCACCTTTTTCCAATTCCCTTTTTATACCATCCAAATCACCTAGTTCTAAAAATTCAACTTCTTGTTGTGCATTTATCGGAGCCACTATTTTAGGATTGTCTGTTGCCGCAACAGCAGCGGAGGTTCTGCCATGAAAAGAATTCTTAAAGGCAATAACTTTTTTCTTACGTGTATGAAACGATGCCAATTTTAAAGCATTCTCATTAGCTTCAGCTCCAGAATTGCATAAGAATAATTCGTATTCTTCACAGTCCGATAGTTTACCTAATTTTTCTGCCAGATCCTTTTGCAATGGATTTTGAATCGAGTTGCTATAGTATCCTAATTTGCTGACTTGTTCACTGATATTCTTCACGTATTCAGGATGGGAATGACCAATGGATATCACGGCATGACCTCCATATAAATCAAGATATTTTATGTTGTTCTCATCAAAAACAAAAACATCCTGAGCCTTTACTGGAGTAATATCAAACAACGGATATACATCAAACAAATTCATAACTGGTCTGTCTTTATGCTGTTAATTTTTTTGAAGGAAGTAACCATTCCCTGAATTAAAGATGAACTCAAGCCTTTATGTTCCATTTCGTTCAAGCCCTCAATTGTACAACCTCTTGGAGTCGTTACCTTATCAATTTCCTGTTCAGGATGGTCTCCATTTGTAATTAATAGATTTGCAGCACCATCGCAGGTATGCATTGCCAGTTCCTGTGCTTCTTTGGCTTCAAATCCTAATTGGATTGCTGCCTGCGTCGTCGCTCTAATGAGACGCATCCAGAACGCAATTCCGCTTGCACATACCACAGTTGCAGCTTGCATCAAATTTTCTTCGATAGCAATAGACGTTCCCAATCTGTTAAATATGGCTTCAGCCAATTTGATGCGCTTGGCTCCATTTATATTACAACACATACATGTCATGGACTTGCCAACTGCAATGGCTGTATTTGGCATCGCTCTGATAATGTATTTATCCTGACCAATAATGCCTTCCATTTTTTCTATAGAAAATCCTGTAATGGTTGATATCAACACATGATTTTCATGAAGTAATGGCTTAATGTCAATTAATATATTCTCAAGATGAGCAGGTTGCACCGCTAAAATTAGAATATCTGAATTTTTAACGGCTTCTTCGTTATTTGTTGTCAAGGTAACACCTTTATAACCTTCAAATTCCTTGATAGAATCCAAATGTCTTTTGGTTAAATACAAGGTTGTTATTGCATTGGTGGTAATCAAACCTTTTGCGATTGAGCATCCTAAATTTCCTGTTCCTATGATTGCTATTTTCATGTTTCAATTGTTTAAAAAAAGTTGGCTTTAAGTTTTAATCCCTCAGTTTCATCAAAACCAAACATCAAGTTCATATTTTGAGTGGCTTGTCCTGAAGCGCCTTTTAAAAGGTTGTCTATTATACTTGTAATCAAGAGTTTATTATCATGTTTATGAAGATGAATCAAACATTTATTGGTATTTACTACTTGCTTTAAATGCAATTCTTCATCAGATACCAAAGTAAATACAGCATCTTTATAGTATTCTTGATAAATGGATTTTGCATTTTCTAGACTGCCATCATATTTTGTATAAACCGTGGCGAAAATGCCTCTGGAAAAATTTCCTCTGTTTGGCATAAAATGGATTTCTGACTTGAAATCTTCTTGCAACTGAACAACCGTTTGATTTACTTCCCCCAAATGCTGATGTGTAAATGGTTTATAGTAGGAAAAATTATTATCTCTCCATGTAAAATGAGTGGTTTTAGATAATGATGTTCCCGCTCCTGTTGCCCCGGTTACAGCATTAATATGAATATCATCTTGCAACAAATCATTTGCAGCTAAAGGTAAAATTGCTAATTGTAAAGCTGTAGCAAAACATCCTGGATTAGCAATATGATTAGCATTCCTAACTAAATCCTTTTGTAATTCCGGAAGTCCGTAAATAAATGTATTACCATGAAACATATTATGATGTTTCAATCTAAAGTCATTGCTAAGATCTATTATCTTGGTTTTATACGAAAACTCATTTTTATCCAAAAACGCTTTTGAATTTCCATGGCCTAAACATAAAAACAAGACATCAACATTTGAGTTAATGGAATTCGTAAAATACGTATCGATTGACCCAATCAGATCTTGATGAACTGAGCTTATTTTTTTTCCAGCATTCGATGTGCTGTACACAAAATTGATCTCAACCTTTGAATGATTGATCAACAATCTAATCAATTCTCCTGCTGTATAACCAGCGCCGCCTATTATTCCTACTTGCAACATAATTAGTTATTTACTTGTTGAAAAATTTTATTTTGATTACCTAAAATTTTAATGAATCCTTTTGCTTCATCAGCTGTCCAGCCTTTGTTCATTTCACCATAGCTGCCGAACTTGGCGTTCATTAAATCGTGTTCAGAGCTGATGCCATCCAAATTGAAATGGAACGGTTTCAAGGATACAATCACATCTCCTGATACCGTTTCCTGACTGCTTTGTAAAAAAGTTTCGATATTTCTCATTACCGGATCAAGATATTGACCTTCATGTAAATGCATTCCATAGAAACTAGATAAATATTCTTTGTGCTGTAATTGCCATTTGGTAAGGGTATGTTTCTCTAACAAATGATGTGCTTTAATAGTAATAAGGGCCGCTGCTGCTTCAAAACCAACTCGTCCTTTTATCCCGACAATAGTATCTCCAACATGTATGTCTCTTCCAATGGCATATGCTGAGGCCAGGTTATTCAATACTTCGATATTGATTTCCGGATCATTCTCAATACTGTTAACGGCTAACAACTCACCTTTTAAAAAGGTTAAAGTAATTTTTTCATCTTCGGCATGTTGTAGTTGTGATGGGTAAGCTTCACTTGGTAATGGTTTATTGGAGGTTAACGTTTCTTCGCCTCCGACACTTGTTCCCCAAAGCCCTTTATTTATTGAATATTTCGCTTTATCCCAAGACATATCAATTCCATTGGCTTTCAGATAATTGATTTCTTCTTGTCTCGATAATTTATTGTCTCTAATAGGAGTAATAATCTCTATGTTTGGAGCCAATGTTTGAAAAATCATATCAAATCTCACCTGGTCGTTTCCGGCGCCTGTGCTTCCATGTGCTATATATTCTGCACCTATACTTTTAGCATATTCTACAATTTCGATGGCTTGAATAATTCTTTCAGCACTCACTGATAATGGATAACTATTGTTCTTAAGTACATTACCGAAAACTAAAAACTTTACTACTTTTTGATAGAAAGTTGCAACGGCATCAATATTCTTATAAGTTGAAACGCCCATTTTGTAAGCATTGGCCTCAATGGTCTCTATTTCTTCTTTTGTAAATCCACCTGTATTGACACTTACTGCATGCACATCAAATCCTTCTTTGGATAAACTAACTGCACAATAAGAGGTGTCTAATCCTCCACTATAAGCTATAACTAATTTTTTTGACTGATTCATTTTTTATTGTTTTTTAATAGTCTGACTTGATTTATATTCTTTAATCGTTTCCAAACGTTTTTGTCAAATTTCTTTTTAGGTGTTTTGTGATTTTGTTTGACGGCAGGATCAAACAACATTCCTGTACACAAACACATTTTTTGTTCCGTACGTTGGAGGACATCATAATTCTTGCATGTTTGACAACCTTTCCAGAATGATTCATCATCGGTTAATTCTGAAAACGTGACCGGTTTATATCCCAAATCACTATTCATTTTCATGACTGCCAATCCTGTGGTTATACTAAATACTTTCGCATTAGGGAATTTGTTTCTCGAATGTTCAAAAATTACTTTCTTAATTTTTTTCGCCAATCCCTGGCCTCTATAATCAGGGTGTACAATTAAACCAGAATTGGCTACAAATTTACCATGTTGCCAGGATTCGATATAGCAAAACCCAGCAAAGAAATCGCCATTTAAAGCAATAACTGCATTGCCTTTTTCCATTTTTTTAATGATATAGTCAGGTGTTCGCCTGGCAATTCCAGTACCTCTTACCTGAGCAGCCTCTGAAATTGAGTCACAAATTTGTTGTGCGTATATGCTATGTGATTTATCTGCAATACTGATATCCATTATCTTGATATTTAAATTACTTTTTAAAAATGAATTGATTATTAGAAAAAGAACTGGACTCACCTAGAGTTCCCAAATTAGAAGTACACCCTTAAGGGCGAGGTGGAAAAACACGAAATGCTAGATCGCGATTATTTAACGAAATAAACTGATTTTGAAAAATGGATTTTAAATTTGATGTGAACATGATAAAAAAATAAAAATTACGTAATAAGGTTTTTGCTAACTAGAAGATTAGCGGCGGGGGTTGCTCGGTCGCAACTGGGGAGAAAACCTGCGTATTTTATTCTTTTGAGTTATCATAGGTGTAAAACTATAAATTATTTTGAATTAACAAACAATTATAAAACAAATTTTAAAAAGAATTATGGATTTGATAAAATCAAAAAGATTTTTTACAAATATTAAAGTTTTCGCTTAATTAATTATTATTCAGTTCTATAAAATATAATCTGTACTTACAAAATTGGATTTCTTACTATCTAATAACTCATTTAAAATAGCATTGTTATATTCATTGTCCTTAGAAGCAATAAATGTCCGGATCGAAAAAGCACGTAAAGCATCATGAACACTCAAGGTACTGACGGCTGAATCTTTTCTTCCGGTAAATGGATACACGTCTGGTCCTCTTTGACACGAGCTATTTAAATTTACGCGACAAACCAGATTCACTAAAGTATCAATTAAAGGGGCAAGAGTCTTTATGTCTTTTCCGAACAAGCTGACTTGCTGACCGTAATTTGATTCGGCAATATCATCTAATGGCTGACTGATATCTTTAAATGAAACTACTGGAATCACTGGTCCAAATTGCTCTTCATCGTAAACCCTCATATCTTTAGAGACCGGATAAAGCACTGCAGGGAAAATGAAATTCTCCGAGGTTTCTCCTCCTTTTGGATTCAAAATATTGGCACCTTTTTCCAAAGCATCATCAATCAGTTCCTGAATATATTCTGGTTTATCAGGTTCCGGTAATGGTGTTAATTTTGCTCCATCATCCCATGGGTTTCCAAATTTTAACTCATCAACTTTTGCAGTAAATCTTTTGTTAAATTCATCAACGATGTCTTCGTGTACATAAAGAATTTTTAATGCAGTACAACGTTGACCGTTAAATGACAAAGTTCCTGCAATACATTCATTAATGGCTAGATCCAAATTTGCATCAGGTAACACAATTCCAGGATTCTTAGCTTCTAATCCCAATACCAGCTTCAATCTATTACTCCCAGGATGTTGTTTTTGTAAAGCTTTAGCAGACTTACTATTGCCTATTAATGCTAGAACATCTATTCTGCCTGTTTGCATTATAGGTGATGCCAAAACCCTTCCTCTGCCAAAAATCACATTCACAACACCCTTAGGAAAACTGGCTTGAAAGGCTTCTAAGAGCGGTGCAATTAATAAAACTCCAAATTTAGCAGGTTTAAAAATAGTTGTGTTTCCCATTAATAAAGCTGGTATTAATAGTGTAAATGTTTCATTAAGAGGATAATTATATGGCCCTAAACACAGTACAACCCCAAGAGGACCTCTTCGTATGTGTGCATAAATTCCTCCGTGCTTTTGGAATTTAGCCGCATCTCTATCCATTTTTTTATACTCTTCTAAAGTATCATAAATGTAATCGACCGTTCTATCAAATTCTTTTTGTGAATCAGGCAGATTCTTTCCTATTTCCCACATTAATAATTTAACAACCTCATCACGTTTGGTGATCATTTGTTCCACGAATTTTTCCATGCACGCAATTCTGTCTACAACCTTCATGGTTGGCCAAAGCCCTTGTCCTCTGCCGTAAGCTTCGCATGCCGATTCCAAAGCTTCCATGGCTTCCCCCTCACCTAAATCGGGTACAGTCCCAAGGAGAGTTTTTTTGTATTCACTAGTGGATGAAATGGTAGAAAAAACTTCAGCAGTATCACCTGACCACTTTTTTAACTTGCCATTTACAAGAAATGAATTCTGATGGATTAATGATGAAATTCTATATTCTTGAGGGATTTCCGAAAATGGCATAATTATATTTTTTTTATGATAAAATTGCTTCTTGGTTTGTATCAGATTTTATCGCTTTCATTGCTGTCATTGCACTTCGAAGTGTTTTACCAATCACTTCAATCGGATGTTTTCTAATAACTTCATTTACCTTAATCAATTCAGCATTATCAACGGAATTTGACGTGGTAAAAGATTCTCCAATAACATCAGTTTTTACGGTTTTCATAAAATCAACCAATAGTGGTTTGCATGCATGATCGAATAAATAACAACCATATTCAGCCGTATCAGAAATAATTCTATTCATTTCGAACAATTTCTTTCTTGCAACTGTATTCGCAATTAATGGTAATTCATGAAGAGATTCATAATATGCGGATTCTTCAATGATTCCTGATGCTACCATTGTATCGAATGCCAATTCTACTCCAGCTCTAACAAAAGCAACCATTAAAATCCCATGATCAAAATACTCTTGTTCTTTTATATGATCTGATATTGCTGGTGTTTTTTCAAAATTAGTTTCTCCAGTTGCAGCCCTCCATTTTAAAAGATTTATATCATCATTTACCCAATCTTCCATCATAGTTTCAGAGAAATAACCAGACATGATATCGTCCATATGTTTCTCGAACAAGGGCTTCATTATTACTTTTAATTCTTCTGATAATTCGAAGGCTTTAATTTTTGCAGGGTTGGATAATCTATCCATCATATTTGTAATTCCTCCATGCTTCAATGCTTCGGTAATAGTTTCCCAACCAAATTGAATTAATTTAGAAGCGTATTCGGGCTCGATTCCTTCTTCTATCATTTTATCAAAACTAAGAATTGATCCAGTCTGTAAAACTCCGCACAGAATGGTCTGTTCTCCCATTAAATCACTCTTAACTTCAGCAACGAAAGACGACTCCAATACACCTGCTCTGTCACCACCAGTTGCTGCGGCATAGGCTTTAGCTTCAGTTAACCCTTTTCTTTGAGGATCGTTTTCAGGATGTACAGCAATAAGCGTCGGTACTCCAAACCCACGTTTGTATTCCTCTCGAACTTCGCTACCAGGACACTTTGGTGCAACCATTATAACTGTTAAATCTTTTCTGATCTGCATGCCTTCTTCAACAATATTGAAGCCATGAGAATACGATAATGTCGCTCCTTGTTTCATTAAAGGCATTACCGCATTTATTACTGAAGTGTGTTGTTTATCCGGAGTTAAATTTGCCACTAAATCGGCTGTTGGTATTAATTCTTCATACGTCCCAACTTTAAAATTATTCTCGGTGGCATTATTGAATGATGCTCTCTTTTCTTTAATTGCTCCTTCTCGAAGTGCATAAGAAATATCCAAACCAGAATCTCTCATGTTCAAGCCCTGGTTTAATCCTTGTGCACCACAACCTACAATAACTATCTTTTTACCCTTCAATGCTTTTACACCTTCATTAAACTCAGAGGAATCCATAAATCTACATTTCCCTAATTGATCCAGTTTATCTCTTAATGAAAGTGTGTTAAAATAATTTGCCATTTTAGTTAGTCTTTTAATTAATTTCTGCTAATAATTCTGTTATTGCCATTTTTGGTCTAGTTATCGCAATACGTCCAGATCGAACAAATTGCAATAAACCATATGGTTTTAATTTTTCGTACATATTATCTATATCAGCCTTTAATCCAGATGCCTCAATAACGAAATAACGTTTAGTGATGGCTATAATATGTGCTCTTCGAAATTTCATTCTCTTTTGAATTTCTTCGTCATATAAATGTTCAGAAGAGATTTTAAATAATGCGGTTTCATGATAAATAATCTCATCTTCAGTGTGATAGTATGCTTTAATAACTTCTATTTGTTTTTCCAGTTGTCCTACAACTTTTCGAATTAATGTTTTTGGAACAATAACTACAAATGTGAACCTATATACGTTATCGATTTCTGATTTAGAAACTATCATACTTTCAATATTAATATGACGTTTTAGGAATATTGCTGACAAGCGGTTTAATATCCCTACATTATTTTCGGTATATACCGAAACCGTAAAATTTTGTTTGTCTGCCATAATTATTTCAATCTAATATCTGAAACACTTGCCCCGGATGGTATCATCGGAAACACATTATCTTCTTTTTCAACACAAACCTCTAGGAAATATGCTTCCTTACTGGCTACCATTTCTTCCACTGCATCAGCTAATTCTTCTCGTTTGGTAACACGTTTTGCTTTGAGGTAATAGCCTTTAGCAATAGTTACGAAGTCTGGATTCTTCATTTCTGTAGATGCATATCGCTTATCGAAAAACAGTTGCTGCCATTGGCGAACCATTCCTAAGAAATCATTGTTAAGAACAACCACTTTTACAGCCGCTTTTGTTTGAAAAATGGTTCCTAATTCCTGTATTGTCATTTGATAACCACCATCACCTGATATTGAAATAACTTCCCGCTCGGGAGCTGCCATTTTAGCACCAATGGCCGCTGGGAGCCCGAATCCCATAGTGCCCAATCCACCTGACGTAATATTACTTTTGGACTTATTAAATTCGGCATATCGACATGCAATCATTTGGTGTTGGCCAACATCTGTGACAATTGCGGCTTCGCCTTTTGTTTGTTTATTTATCTCTTTTAAAACTTCACCCATGGTCAAACCATCTTTTGTTGGATGCAAGTCGTTTTTAATTACTTTTTCATACTCAATATCATAAAGATCCTTAAATTCCTGTAACCACTTTGAATGCTTATTTTTATTAAGTAAAGGCAACAACAGTTTTAAGCTTTCTTTAGCATTGCCTAAAACTGCTATATCAGTTTTTACATTTTTATCGACCTCTGCTGGATCAATTTCAAAATGAATAACTTTAGCTTGTTTAGCATACGTATCCAGATTTCCTGTAACCCTATCATCAAAACGCATTCCAATAGCGATTAGAACATCACACTCATTAGTTAATTTATTTGGACCATAATTTCCGTGCATCCCAACCATACCCACATTTAAGGGGTGCGAAGTAGGAATAGCCGAAGCACCAAGGATTGTCCATGCAGCTGGAATTCCAGCTTTTTCTATAATAGCTTTTAATTCAACTTCCGCTTCTCCCAAAATGATTCCTTGCCCCCAAACGATCATTGGTTTTTTGGCTGAATTAATCAATTCTGCAGCATTTTTTATCTTAGATAAATCTGTTTTAGGAGCTGGTTTATAGGATCTAACACTTACACATTTTTCGTATTTAAAATCTAACTCCTCAAATTGTGCATCTTTAGTTATATCTACTAAAACAGGTCCAGGACGTCCACTTTTTGCGATATAAAATGCTTTTGCCATAATTTCAGGAATTTCTGAAGCTTTGGTAATTTGGTAATTCCATTTTGTGACAGGCGTAGAAATCCCGACTATATCCGTTTCCTGAAAGGCATCACTACCCAATAAATGAGACCCAACCTGCCCTGTTATACAAACCATTGGAGTTGAATCTATCTGAGCATCAGCAATACCAGTTATTAAATTGGTTGCACCAGGTCCAGATGTTGCTATTGCAACCCCAACTCTGCCAGAAATACGTGCAAAACCCTGTGCAGCATGTGTTGCGCCTTGCTCATGTCGTGTTAGAACATGATGAATTCTATCTTGATATTTATAAAGTTCATCATATACCGGCATAATTGCTCCTCCCGGATATCCGTAAATCACATCAACATCTTCGGCTAACAAACATTTTATGACTGCCTCACTCCCTGAAATCCTTTCAGTAATTTCTAATGATTGCTTTTTAGCTTCTATAGTTTGAGTTTCTTTCATATTGAAAAAAATTAAAATTCATCTGTTACACATCCTTTAGATGCAGATGATACTGTTTTTGCATATTTATATAAAACACCACGATCAAATTTTAATTCTGGTGCTTCCCATTTTTGTTTTCGTTTTTGTAATTCTTTATCTGAAACTTCCACAGAAATTGAATTTGTTTCAGCATCTATTGTTATTATATCTCCATCTTTCAACAATGCAATTGTACCACCGTCTTGTGCTTCTGGGGTAATGTGTCCAACAACAAAACCATGAGTCCCTCCTGAGAAACGACCGTCTGTAATTAGTGCCACATCTTTACCCAATCCTGCCCCCATAATAGCAGCGGTTGGTTTTAGCATTTCTGGCATACCAGGACCTCCTTTAGGGCCCTCGTAACGTATAACAACCACATCACCTTTTTCCACTTTTCCATCCCGAATTCCATCATTCGCATCATACTCACCTTCAAATACTTTTGCTTTTCCAGTGAATTTCAATCCTTCTTTTCCAGTAATTTTTGCAACACTGCCTTCCATGGCTAAATTGCCATAAAGCATCCTTAAATGACCAGAAATTTTGATTGGTTCTTCAATAGGTTTGATAACATCTTGACCTATTTTTAAATCATCTACATTTATTAAATTTTCGGCTAACGTTTTTCCAGTTACAGTTAAACAATCACCGTGAAGTAATCCTTTTTTCAAAAGATATTTTAATACTGCCGGAATTCCACCTACCGCGTGAACATCCTCCATTAAATATTTTCCACTTGGTTTTAAATCTGCCAAAAAGGGTGTGTTATCACTAATCTTTTGAAAATCTTCTAAGGTAAAATCTATTTGGGCAGCTCGTGCTATTGCTAAAAAATGTAAAACTGCATTTGTTGAACCACCTAGAATAGTCACTAAACGAATTGCATTCTCTAAGGATTTGCTCGTAATAATATCCAAAGGCTTTATATCTTTTTCAAGCAAGTTTCGCATGGCTTCGCCAGCTTTAATAGCCTCTTGTTCTTTCTCTCCTCCATTTGCAGGATTAGAAGAATTAAATGGTAAAGCCATACCCAAAGCCTCTATGGCCGAAGCCATTGTATTAGCTGTGTACATACCTCCACACGCACCAGCTCCAGGGCAGGCCTTTTCAACAATATGTTGATATTCTGATTCATCCATGGTTCCCGCAACTTTGCTTCCCCAAGCTTCAAATGCCGAGACAACATCCAGTTTCTTACCGTTATGACAACCTGAATCTATCGTTCCTCCATAAATTAATATAGAAGGTCTATTCAGTCGAATCATAGCCATTAGTGCTCCAGGCATATTCTTATCACAACCAACAACAGTTATTAAACCATCGTAACTCATTGCCTGAACTACTGTTTCCATTGAATCCGCAATAATATCTCTTGAAGGTAATGAATAACGCATACCGGGAGTTCCCATAGAAATACCGTCACTAACGCCAATTGTATTAAAAATTAGGCCGATTACATCTTCATTTTGGGTTCCTTTTTTGGCCAATTTTGCCAGATCGTTAAGATGCATATTACAAGGATTCCCTTCGTATCCTGTACTGGCAATTCCCACAATTGGTTTATAAAAATCCTCTTTGATTAAACCAATGGCGTGTAACATGGCCTGAGCCGCAGGTTGAGTAGGATCTTGAGTAACAGTTCTACTATATTTATTTAATTTATTCATAAAATTTATCGATCAGGAATACTGGATTCTTTCAATAAAAGATTCTAAATTATATTAATGGATTATTGTAAGATTGGTCTTGGGAATAATTAGACTAAAGCCAGAGTATATAACATACACGTATATTTCTGATTTTTAGTGATTTAAAGAAAATGTTTTATGATGTTCAGAACTAAACATTTTATTTAAAAAACCTTAAACTCGTGGCAGATCTTTATCATCCTTTAATGGCAAGAAGCTATTTCCCATTAAATACGTGTCAATATGATGTGCTGCTTGTCGACCTTCCGATATTGCCCAGACTATTAATGATTGTCCTCTTCGAATATCACCGGCTGCAAAAATTCCAGGTTCACTTGTTTTATAATTTTGAGTAGATGCATCAATATTCGACCGAAAATCTGTTTTTAAACCAAATACTTCAGGTAATGTCTTTTCAGGACCCGTAAAGCCTAATGCAAGAAATACCAAATCACATTCCCAGTGTTTTTCTGTATTTTGAATTTCTTTTAATTGAGGACGCTCACCTTCATTAAAAATCCATTCCACCTCGACAGTTACCAATCCTGTTAAGTTTCCATTTTTGTCACCAATAAATTCTTTAGTTGATATACTGAAAAAACGCTCTACACCCTCTTGATGGGATGAGCTTGTACGCAATCTCATTGGCCAATAAGGCCAAGGCTGATGAGCTGGACGACCTGTAGTTGGTTTACTTAAAATTTCAAAATTAACTACAGATTTAGCACCTTGTCTATTACTCGTACCAATACAATCTGACCCAGTATCTCCCCCACCAATTACAATCACATTCTTGTCTTTTGCATTTATTTCTTCTTCAAAACGGGAAATCCCATCTACTCTTTGATTACTTTGTTTCAAGAAATCCATTGCCTGATGAACTCCTTTTAAATCGGATCCCGGAATAGGAATGCTCCTTCTTTCTGTTGCTCCACCACATAACAAAATCGAGTCGAATTCCTTTTTTAAATCATTGGATTTTACGTTTTTTCCAACATGAGCTTCAGTTTTAAATGTGATTCCCTCTTCTTCAAGAATTTTTATTCTTCTATCTATTATATGCTTTTCCAATTTAAAATCTGGAATACCATATCGTAAAAGTCCTCCTACTTTTTTATCCCTTTCAAATACGGTAACATTATGTCCAGCTCTATTTAACTGTTGAGCCGCAGCCAAACCAGAAGGTCCGGAACCTATAATTGCCACTTTTTTATTAGTTCTTTTTACCGGTGGATTAGCAGTAATCCATCCTTCTTTAAATGCAGTTTCAACAATATTCTTTTCAATATTTTCAATTGAAACCGGATCTTCATTTATCCCTAAAACGCAAGCTTCTTCACAAGGTGCAGGACATAATCTTCCTGTGAATTCCGGAAAGTTATTAGTAGAATGTAATATTTTAGCTGCATCTTTCCATCTTCCATTGTATACCTTATCATTAAAATCTGGAATCAAATTGCCTAAGGGACATCCACTATGACAGAACGGTATTCCGCAATCCATGCATCTTGCGCCTTGATCGCTTAAGTTTTTTCCATTCAAAGGAATAGTAAACTCCTTGTAATTCTTCAGTCTTTTATTAACCGATTCGTACTTTTCTACCTCTCTTTTAAATTCTAAAAAACCTGTTATCTTTCCCATGGCATTAAAGTTTTATTAGTTTTTCTTTCTCTAGTCTTATCAAGGCCTGACGATATTCCTCTGGAAGAACCTTGATGAACTTTGGCAATTCTTTTTCCCAATTTTCCAATATTCTCTGAGCAAGTGGGCTTAAGGTCGAATTATAATGATTTTCAATAAGCTGCCTTAATTCTTTAACATCCTTTTTATTATTTACAGGATCTAAGTTTAAGCCTTCCGTATTACATCTCTTTTTGAATGTTTTGTGAGAATCGTAAATAAATGCAATACCTCCGCTCATACCTGCTCCAAAATTTCGTCCAACTTCACCCAATATAACAGCAATACCCCCTGTCATGTACTCACATCCATGATCTCCAATTCCTTCAACAACAGCTCTTGCACCCGAATTCCTAACACAAAAACGTTCTCCAGCTTTACCATTTATATAAGCTTCCCCAGAAGTTGCTCCGTATAAAGCAACATTTCCTATGATGATATTTTCCTCAGGAACTATAGTAGCCTCATCTGGAACTTTTACAATTAATTTTGCTCCAGAAAGTCCTTTACCTATATAATCGTTGGTATTTCCACTAACAACTAATGTTAATCCTTTAGTAGCAAAAGCTCCAAAGCTTTGACCCGCTGATCCGTTGAAATTAATTTTAAGAGTGTTTTCCGGTAGTCCTTGAGAACCGTATATTTTTGATATTTCATTACTTAAAATTGCCCCAAACGCTCTGTCTTCATTGGTAATATTAAAATCTAATGTTAACTTTTCTTTTCTGAATATAGCAGGATGTGCTTTTGAAATAATTTGAAAATCCAATGCTTTTTCAATATGATGATCCTGAACTTCTGTATTGTATAGTTTTATATTTTCTGAAACTGGAACTTTGTGTAACATTGGCGATAAATCAATTCCGAATGCTTTGAATTGATCTATAGTTTTTTTCCTATTAAGTTTTTGCACTTGACCAACCATTTCATTCACTGTCCTAAACCCAAGTTGAGACATTATTTCTCTTAATTCTTGTGCAATGAAATACATAAAGTTTACAACATGTTCCGGTTGTCCTTCGAATTTTTTTCGTAACTCTGGGTTTTGAGTGGCTATTCCTACCGGACAGGTATTTAAATGACAAACACGCATCATAATACATCCTGAAGCCACTAATGGTGCAGTTGCAAAACCGAACTCCTCTGCACCCAATAAACAGGCTATTGCGACATCTCTGCCAGTTTTTAACTGTCCATCACATTCTAAAACAACTCGATTTCTTAAATTATTCATGACGAGAGTTTGTTGCGCTTCTGCTAATCCTAACTCCCAAGGTAATCCGGCATGTTTTAGCGAGGTTAGAGGCGATGCTCCAGTTCCTCCATCATGTCCAGAAATTAAAATAACATCAGCTTTAGCTTTGGCAACTCCTGCTGACACAGTTCCTACGCCTACTTCAGAAACTAACTTTACATTGATTCGTGCTTCTCTATTAGCTGATTTTAAATCATAAATTAATTGAGATAGATCTTCAATAGAATAAATATCATGATGCGGTGGCGGAGAAATGAGTCCCACATAAGGTGTGGAGTTTCTTGTTTTTGCAATTTGTGGATTCACTTTTGGTCCAGGCAATTGCCCACCTTCACCAGGCTTAGCTCCTTGAGCCATTTTAATCTGTATCTCAGATGCATTGGTTAAATAATTTGATGTGACCCCAAATCTACCAGATGCCACCTGTTTTATCTCACTGTTTTTCCAATCGCCACTTCCGCTTTTGTAAAATCGCTCTTCATCTTCACCACCTTCACCCGAATTACTTTTACCTCCAATTCTATTCATGGCCACAGCTAGGTTTTCATGTGCCTCTTTACTAATCGATCCATAGGACATAGCACCTGTTTTAAATCGCTTGACAATATCAGTCCATGGTTCGACCTGGTCCAATGGAATTGGGTCATAATTGGTAAATTCAAATAGACCTCTAATTGTCATCAATTGTTCAGATTGATTGTTTACTAAATCCGAATATTCTTTGTATGTTTCAGGTTTGTTATTTCTTACAGCCTCTTGTA
>CAJIBV010000210.1_pt1 | contig 15927 bp, 19 predicted proteins | sample 9199431 | NCBI WGS metagenome assembly CAJIBV01 (sample SAMEA7708314, study PRJEB35096) | sediment metagenome | biome: marine neritic benthic zone biome [ENVO:01000025]; feature: sediment [ENVO:00002007]; material: shallow marine sediment [ENVO:03000034] sea grass bed [ENVO_01000059] ...
TTAAAGACACTAAAGACCCTACTATAAAAGATGTTTATGCATACCCGGTTGATGAAGGGTCGCATATAAATGGGTCAACCAAGAAGGTTAAACTTAGATTGATACCGTTGCAGAATGGAGATTATACCGTTGAGAGTATTGAAGCATTTGGAAGAATAGGTTTTGGAATTAACACATTGGACAGACAAGATTTTGCAGCTAATAGTAACGGGGTTTTTAATATAAAGACGTTCTTAAATGGCAAGAAAAATTTTGAATTGGCATTTAACAGATTTTCATTTACTGAAAGCAAACATTTAAACAGACTAATTGATTACAAATTTTATAAAGAAAACAAAGAACGAATTAAAAAGCTCTTTGTTGAAACAAACAACCCATTAAGCTTGTATAAAGATGTTATAGGAAATGGCTACTTGACCATTATGGACAGCACCTCATACGTATACAAGATAAAAGTGGAAGATTTTAAAGAAAATGGGGTATTAATTAAAATTCCTATAAAAGGTAAACTCAATAAAGACTTAGAACCAATATTCGTTGAAACTACTCCATATTTTGTAAGTCACGACCAGACCAAAACTTTAACTAAGGACCATGTAAGTGTTTATTTCCCTAAGAATACCTTCTATGAGGATGTCTACCTGGATTTTGATGTAACTGCCGATACCTTAAAAATACTTAACCCAGAAATTCCATTAACAAAAAACTTTACGATAAACTACGACATTAGTAAATACAAGGATTCTGACAAAAATAAACTGTTCATAGCAAAAATAAATGGTAAGAAAAAAAAGTATTTGACCTATGTTTATTCCAGAAAAAAAGGTAACAACTTGAGTGCAAAGTCAAAATCCTTAGGAAAATATACATTGGCAACAGATACTGAAGAACCTACAATACAACCCTTTAATTTTGATGACGGTAAATGGTTAAGTAAATATAGATACTTAAAGGTCAGACTTAGTGACGATCTCTCCGGAATAAAAAATTACAGAGCTACGGTTAATGGTAAATGGATACTAATGGAATTTGACGCCAAAAAGCAGATCTTGACATACGATTTTAACGATAATGTAGTTACTGATACCAAAAACAATTTAAAAATAATTGTTACTGATTATGTCGGAAATAGTGCTACATTTGAAGCAACGTTTTTCAGAAAATAAATAGTCTGCTATTGAAGAATTTCTTCTTAATAATATTATTTTTCTTTTCGCTCTATCCAACTATTAGTGTATCACAAAATGCCATTTTAAGAGGAGTTATTTTGGATGAAACAAATAAACCAATAAGTGATGTAAACGTAATGGCCGGAGAGATTGGAACTGAGACCAATGAAAACGGATTTTATTTATTCAAAATTCCCAGTAATATAGATGTTGTTGTAGAGTTTTCACATTTATCACATCAAAAAGTTGTGGCTACTTTTAATTTGAAAAATGGAGAGGAATTCGAATTTAACCCTGTTATGGATGTTAAAATAGAACAAATTTCTACTGTTGTAATTAAAGGAAATGCTCGAAAAGAAGTAGAAGGCATAGTCACTATAAAACCCGAGCAGATTCGAAAAATACCTGGAGCAAATCCTGGTGTTGAAAACATACTTCAAACCCTACCAGGAGTTAGCAGTAATAATGAATTGAGCACTCAATATTCTGTACGCGGTGGAAATTATGATGAAAATTTGGTCTACGTTAATGAAATAGAAGTCTATAGGCCTTTTTTAATACGGTCAGGCCAACAAGAAGGACTCAGTTTTGTGAACACAGACCTGGTTCAAAATGTCGATTTTTCAGCAGGAGGATTTCAGGCTAAATACGGGGATAAACTATCCTCCGTTTTGGATATAACATATAAAACACCAATTGGTTTTGGTGCTACTGCCGATTTAAGTTTATTAGGTGGAAGTCTTGCTGTTGAAAGTATTAGTGAAGATTCTAAACTATCCGGTATTGCCGGAATAAGGTACAGGGACAATAGTTTATTGGTGGATGCGAAAGAGACCGAAACCAATTTCATTCCGCGATTTGCTGATATTCAAACATATCTCACCTATAAGTTTACAGACAGATTTCATGTTAATTTTCTTGGGAACATCGCATTGAATACATACGATTACGAACCGTTAACAAGGCAAACCAATTTTGGTACATTGGATAATCCATTAGCTTTACTGGTTTTTTATGATGGGCAGGAAAAGGACGAATTCAATACGTATTTTGGTGCATTTAAAGCGAATTATTTTTTAAACGATAATACTACACTAAAATTATTTGCTTCAGCATATCATACTACAGAACAGGAATATTTTGACATTCTTGCCCAATACCGATTAGGCGAAGTAAACAGTAATATTGGTGGTGAAAATTTGGGTGAAGTTGAGTTTAGTGAAGGTATTGGTTCCCAATTAACGCATGCAAGAAATGATTTAGATGCACTCATTACCAATGTTGAACATAGAGGTAATCACCAGGTAAATGGAAGCACTTTTGAATGGTCTTTAAAATACACTCATGAAGATATCAGAGACCGAATCGTGGAATGGGAAGTTATTGATTCTGCTGGCTTTTCAATTAATCCGCCTAATATCGATAATTTTAATAATCAACCATATGAACCCTATGAAGGGCCTTTGGTGGCCTTTAATAATGTTAGAGCTACCAATCAGGTTAAAATTGATAGATTACAAGCCTTTGCACAATGGAGCAAGCGCGGTAATCTAGGTACAAGTGAAGTCTGGTATAACTTAGGTGTTAGAGCCCATAATTGGAATGTTAGTGGTGATGCTTTAGAAAAAAAATCGCAAACAGTTTTTAGTCCTAGAGGGCAATTCACCATAAAACCAGATTGGGAAAAGGATATGCTGTTTAGGTTATCTGGAGGATTATATTACCAACCTCCTTTTTACCGTGAATTGAGAGACTCTCTTGGGGCTGTAAATACAGATGTGAAAGCGCAAAAATCTGTACATGTTGTTTTGGGTAATGATTATAGCTTTAAGCTTTGGGACAGACCATTTAAGCTTACGTCTGAAGCTTATTATAAAAAGCTAACAGATGTAAACCCATATACAATTGAGAATGTGAGGATCCGCTATAGAGCGCGAAATATAGCAAAAGCCTATGCCTATGGTTTTGATTTGAGATTAAATGGTGAATTCGTTCGGGGAACAGAATCCTGGTTCAGCTTTGGGTATTTAAAAACTGAAGAAAATATAAACGATCAAGGGTACATTTCCAGACCAACAGATCAACGATTGAAATTTGGACTCCTGTTCCAGGATTATGTTCCTGTAATGCCAAACATGAAAATGTATTTAAATTTAGTTTATAATACAGGTCTCCCTGGTGGATCACCTAGTTATGCAAATCCTTACGAATTTCAAAACCGGTTGCCTGACTATAAACGAGCCGATTTGGGCTTGCAATATGTTTTTATAGATGGTGACGATAATATTATTAATAAGGGCAAAAAACTATTTAAATATTTATCTGTTGGTTTTGAAATATTCAATATGTTCGATGTGAGAAACTCTATCACAAACACCTGGGTAAGAGACGTGTATAGTCAGAGGCAGTTCGCCATTCCAAATTATCTAACTCCAAGAGTTTTCAATTTAAGAACTACCATGCGGTTCTAAATTTTATTGATTTCCAATACTTTAAGTTTTTGTTATTAAATTAAAATATAGGCCTAAAAATTAATTTTATATTTATTATAACCTTATATTTGAACTTTATTAATATTAAATTTTAACAATGAGTAAAGGAACAGTTAAATTCTTCAATGATTCTAAAGGTTATGGATTCATTACTGAAGAAGGTTCTGAAAAAGAACATTTTGTACACATTTCCGGATTGATCGATGAAATTAAAGAAGGTGATGAAGTAGAATTCGATCTTACAGAAGGAAAAAAAGGATTGAACGCAGTAAACGTAAAAGTTATTTAATATACTTTCAGTTTAATGATTTCAGAAGCCTATCCGTCGATAGGCTTTTTTAGTTTATAAAATTACCGATTATACGAGTTGTCTTAAAACATCTATAGCCTTATCAACCTCTTTTTTAGTGTTGTATTTGCTAAACGAAAACCTGATAGAGGGTCTTTGCATCTCGTCATCCGTTAAAATTTGTTCAAGTACATGTGAACCTTTGGAGCTTCCACTTTGGCAGGCACTTCCTTCGGAACAGGCTATACACTTAAGATCTAGCTGAAATAAAAAGTTTGAGGATCCGGAAGGTTCAACAGGTAAACACACATTGATCATGGTGTAGGTGCTCATTTCCTGATCTTCGCTGTATCCATTAAACTTAATTCCTTCGAAGTTCTCTTTTAACTGATTTATAAAATATTGTTTGATGTCCAAGATGTATTCTTTCTCCTCTTTTAAATTGGCAATTGCTAAATTTAAAGCTTCCTCCAAGCCAATAATATTATGTAAACTTTCAGTTCCTGCTCTAAAGCCCCTCTCCTGCTCGCCTCCTATTATTAGTGGTTTAATGCCTGAATTTTTCCTGATAAATGCAAAACCAACTCCCTTTGGTCCATGGAACTTATGTGCGCTGACAGCTAAAAAATCAATCGGAATTTCCTCTAGATCTATTTCAAAATGACCTACGGATTGCACGGTATCACTATGGAATAAGGCACCATTGTCCTTACATAATTTCGCTACTGTTTTTATATCTAATAAATTCCCAATCTCATTATTTACATGCATTAAACTCACCAATGTATTTTTAGTAGATTGCAATAACTCTTCTAAATGAGATAAGTTTATACCACCTTTTTCATCTAAATCAACAAAGATTATATTAGTGCCATATTCTTGAGCTAACTGTTCCGCTGTATGTAAAACCGCGTGATGTTCTATTCTTGAAATTATTATATTCTTTATATCTAAATCGCGCACACAACTTCTAAGCACTAAATTGTCTGCCTCTGTACCCCCGGATGTAAAGACTATCTCGCCAGCACTAACATTTAAATGCCTGGCAATATTTTTCCTGGCTAGTTCAAGGATCGATTTTGAAGCACGTCCATAGACATGAGAAGACGACGCATTACCATAATGGTCTTTTAAAACAGCAGCCATTTTATCAATGACTTCGTCTCTAACTTGAGTGGTTGCAGCACTATCGAAATAAATTTGCTTCATTAATTGGAAGTTGAATTTTGCCTTAAAAGTAGTGAGAATAAAATTATTTACAATGAGTGGCGTTTTAAATACGTATTTACTTATTTTTGTTTCGACCTATAAAAATACTATGAGAAAACTTCTTTTTATTTTCTGTATTTCAGTTTTAAGTTTCAGTTGTAACGATGGCGATATTATTACCGTTGATCTGGATTTTGATGATACGTTTAGTTACTGCGGAGAATTGGTATTTTATAAAACCAAGTCTGATCCAGCAGAATCTTTATCTCTTAAATTAACTTCTCCGGCAACAACTATCGAAGATTTACTGGATGTAGATCCGGATGGCATGCTACTAACAGAATTCACATTAAACGGAACTTCTAATATCTTTAATTTTAGGTCTTATAATGCGGATCCGGGTGATGTTTTTTGTAATGACATTCCGGTTAATGTAACAGTTACGAATGACTCACAAAGTGATTCAGGTTCAGTAAATGTAACAACATTGTTAATTGAAGATGACAATGATGGAATTCCAGCCGAACTGGAGGATATAAACGAAAATGGAGACCTGGAAGATGATGATTCAGATGGCGATGGAATACCAAACTATTTAGACGACGACGACGATGGTGATAATGTGAGTACTTCTGTTGAAAATCCTAATTATTCAGCTTCTGATGGCTTGACTCAAGCTCAAGATTCTGATCTTGACTTAATCCCGGACTACCTGGATACTGATGACGATGGAGATGGCGTATTAACAAGAGATGAAGAAAATGAAACCGTGGATCAAAATCCGGTTAATGACATAACCGATAATACTATTGGACCCGATTATTTAAACGATCAGGTAACTATAGAAACTCCTGCAACAGCTTTCCGAATTCATACTATAAAACAAACCTATACGATAACTGCTGTAGTTTCAGATTTCAGTTTCCCAAACTTAAACCAGGACGAACTGGATTTTGGAACATTGAATCCTGCTCCTACGTCAGAGAGAACTTTAATCCCTGATTTTAACTAGGCGAAACATTTTGATAAATATATACCTCTGTTGCCCCCATTCCATATTTCTGAAGGTTAGCATCGTAGTGTCTAACATTCTCATACCTACCGAATAAATATTGCAGTTCAAGTTTTAGAACGCCATCTCCCACTCCATGAATAAAAACTACTCGCTGAATTTTTTTTCGGATCGCAAACTCCAATTGGCGTTTTGCAGTGTCTAACTGTAAGGTCAGCATATCATGATTGGTCATTCCTTTAGTAGAATTCGTAAGCTGATGAATATGCAGATCCACTTCCATAGCAGGCTGTTTTCGTTCTTTAGGTTTTATTCCTACAGATCTTTTTTTCTTAAAACTTTCTTTTTCAACAATAATATCTTTTGCTGAAATCTTAGAAAATGCCTCCTTCTTTAAGGTTGAGGATTCCGGCGATATCATTAATTCTTTAGGAGAAAACGACAGATCAAAACCGTCGGTGGTTTCAATTGTAATTTCATTAACAGAAACTTTTTTAACAACACCTGACAGGTCTTCATCCAGAACTATTACTATGTCTCCAATTTTAAAGCTCATTCGTCTGAATTGTTTTGATCCTCATCTACTCTGCTTTTAATACTTCTTGATATATTAAATAAGCTCCACATGACTAAGACTATTCCCAATATATACAAGTATGGTGAATCTAACTTATCCGATTTGGCTGAAAATAAAATTACGGCACCAATGATTAAAGGGAGGTATGTTTTAATGAATTTCATTATATATTTAATGTCCATGTAAATGTCGTTAATATTTTTAAATTTGCTGTTGAATACTACCAAAAATGCTTTCACCTGAAGATTACATGATACCTTGCCTGAACAAAAAATTGTTTGGGTTCGAATGTTTGGGCTGTGGACTGCAACGATCTTTAGTTTTAATGTGGCATGGTGAATTTGTTGAGGCATTTAAAATGTATCCGGCCATTTTCACTTTAATACCATTGTTTATTCTTATAGGAATAAATTTTTTTTATAAATTTAAATATTCAAATAAGATAATAAATGTTCTGGCCATTATTTCGGTAACAACAATTATAATAAGCTATATCATTAAATTAATCAATTAAAATTAAAACATGGAACAACAAAAATTACCTAACGCAACTATAAGTCTTATTTTAGGAATCCTTGCATTTATAGGTTGTTGCTGCACAAGTGGTTTTGGAGGAGTCGTACTTTCCGGAATAGCTTTGTTTTTAGCAAAAAAAGATGAAAAAACATATGCCGAAAATCCGGACCTGTATATGAATTATGGCCAGGTAAAGACTGCAAAAATAATTGCCATTATTGGATTAATTCTCAGTTTAATAATTGTTGCTGTTTATCTTTACATGGTATCCACTGGACAGTATGATGAACTAATGGAGAATTATCAGAAGATGTTTGAAGAGATGCAAAACCAGTAGTATATAAAAAAAGCGACCAAATGGTCGCTTTTTAATTTACTGAGATAATTTTGATGATAATATTGAAACCTGAAATTCCATACGTTTCATTTCTCTTAAAATACTATTCTTATCCATTTGCATCCAAACAAATAATTTTAGCAAGCTTATGGACATCATACATAAAATACCTGCTACTGCCCATTTAATTATTTCATTAGTGTTTTCGGTATTAAAAAACATTATGACACAGTAAATAAAAAGTCCAAATACTACTACCATTACTATGTTCATAATTACAACTAACCATCCTAATTTCCCGTTAAAGACACCGCCTAACATTTGAAATAGATTTTGCTCATCCAATTCATCGTAGAACTTAGCCTCTTCTTTGGTTAATGCATCTTTAATAATTTCATCGATCTTTTCAATATTCTTGTTCATAATTTCTATGTTTTAATGTTGATTTTAATTTTTCTCGAGCATAAAATAATCTCGATTTTACTGTTCCCTTCGATATATTTAATATTCTACTAATTTGTTTCAAGGAGTTTGTTTCCAGATAAAATAATTTGAGTATGATTTGTTGATTTTCCGGTAATTTGTTAATCTCCTTTAATACTTGATTAGTAACCCCCGAATTACTACTCGGTTCATCATTTTCTAATACTTTTAAATTTTTTCGATGAAATTCTAATTCGACCTTAGTTCTCTTTTGTTTCCTTATCCAGTCAATACTCTTATTTGTTACAATAGACAAAATCCAACTACCAAATTTTTTAGGCTCTTTCAGGCTGTCAACCTTTGCTATTACTGCTTCCCAACTTTCCTGTGCAATATCTTTAGAAACTTCATAATCCTTGGTATACCAATAGGCTTGTTTACATAGCCTACCATGCCATCTTTTCACAAGCACCGCTAAAGCTCCATTATGTCCGGACTTATATTGTTCTAATAACCAATAATCTTCCGGTTGGTTGGTTGATTCCATTAGTCTTTATTGTATTGACGCAAAAAAATATGAAAGGTTCATTTTTATTTGAAGTTTTTTAAAGATAAGGCAAATTTGAATAGTCAATTATGTTAAAATAATGACTATAAATAATTCTTTTAAATATGGTTCCATTGTTACATATTATTTGATTAAAAATTTATACTTTTATTACTTCTTAAAACAACATTTACATTATGAAAAAACTGGCAATTTTTACTTTAGTCGGAATACTTATTTCTTTCACCGCATGCGGAGATAAAAAAGCTGATAAAGACCCTGATAAAATTACGATTCAATCTAAAACTGAAGTTAAAAAAGAAAAACCAACGAAAAATGCTGAATTAATTGCTAAAGGGAAAAAACTTTTTAAAGATAAAACTTGCTTTACATGCCATATGCCTAATGAAAAAGGCATTGGACCCTCCATCATAGAAATCAATAAGATCTATACTGATAATAATGCCGATATAGTAGCCTTCTTGAAGGGAGAAATAAAGCCAATAGTTGATACGGATGCTGGACAAGTTGCCGTCATGCAAGCTAATATCGACGGATTTGTTAAAGACTTAACAGATAAGGAACTCAACGCATTAAAAGCATATATGCTTAGTGTTAAATAATAACTAATATTGTAATAAAGAAAGCACCTAAATAGGTGCTTTTTTTTATTTGAGGTTTTAGTGAATAATAATTAAAACAATTCTATTTTTGCAGCATGTCCAGAAGGAACAAGAAGCAAACATTTACAAATATCGAGGTTATAGATGCTGGTGCAAAGGGCAAGACAGTGGCCAAAGCTCCAGATGGTAAAGTGATATTCCTTCCAAATGCAGTTCCGGGCGATGTTGTAGATGTGTTTGCCTATAAAAAGAGAAGAGCATATTACGAAGGCAAGGCAACCGTATTTCATAAATTATCTGACAAAAGAACTGAACCGGTTTGTGAACATTTTGGAACCTGTGGCGGCTGCAAATGGCAGCATATGGGTTACGAGCATCAGTTATTTTATAAGCAAAAGGAAGTTGAAAATAACTTAGTCAGGATTGGTCATCTGGAATTACCAAAAATTCTTCCAATAAAGGGATCAAATAACAAATATTTCTACAGAAATAAAATGGAATTCTCGTTTAGTAACAGCCGTTGGCTAAGTGTTGACGAGATAAATTCTGACCAGGAACTGGAAGACAAAAATGCATTAGGTTTTCATATTCCGGGAATGTGGGATAAGATATTAGACATAAAAACTTGTCACTTGCAGGAAGATCCTTCTAATGCCATCCGAAATACGATCAAAGAATTTTCTGTTAAAAATAATTTGGAATTCTTTAATACAAGAAATCAAACCGGATTATTAAGAACTTTAATGATACGCACGACTTCCCTGAAAGAGATCATGGTGCTTGTACAGTTCTTTGAGGAAGATAAAGCCAAAAGAGAATTATTATTGAATTTTATAACTGAAGAATTTCCAGAAATTACTTCGCTACTTTACGTGGTGAATCAAAAAGCGAACGATACCATTTACGATCAGAATGTCATTTGTTACAATGGTCGGGATCATATTTTTGAAGAAATGGAAGGCTTAAAATTCAAAATTAACGCAAAATCCTTTTATCAAACAAATTCAGATCAGGCATACGAACTCTATAAGATCACCAGAGATTTTGCAGGTCTAGCTGGAGGTGAAGTCGTTTACGACCTTTATACAGGAACAGGTACTATTGCTCAATTCATTGCCAAACACAGCAAGAAAGTTATTGGTATAGAATCTGTACCCGAAGCCATTACAGCTGCCAAAGAAAATGCGCAATTAAACAAGATAGAAAACGTTGAATTCTATGTAGGAGATATGAAATCAGTTTTCAATGATTTGTTCTTAAAAACTCATGGACAACCTGATGTTATTATTACAGACCCACCCAGAGATGGTATGCATAAAGATGTGGTTAATCAATTGTTGAAAATTGGTTCTGAAAAAATTGTGTACGTAAGTTGTAATAGTGCAACCCAAGCCAGAGATCTGGCTTTGTTAAATGAAATGTATAAAGTAATAAAAGTACAACCAGTAGATATGTTTCCACAAACGCATCATGTAGAAAATGTTGTACTTTTGAAAAAACGATAGCCACTACCGGCAATTATTATATGAAAAAAATATTAGCTCTAATTCTGCTTCTCACAGTAACAACTAATTGTGAAAAAGACGATATATGTCCGGAAACCACAGCTACAACTCCAAAGTTAATAATTAGGTTCTATGATATTACCGACCAAACTGAAGCACTACGTGTTTTAGGATTGCAGGTTCAGGGAGTTGATAATGAAGAAATTTATCAAAGTGCTTTTTCAACGGACTCTCTTCCAATCCCCTTGAAAACCGATGACATCATAACAAGTTTTAAATTACATAAAGAATATGCTGTCGATGGTAATGGTATCATTACCGGAAACGAGGATATAATTAACATTCAATATAGCACTGAAGAAGTATATGTTTCCAGAGCCTGTGGTTATAAAAGCATATTTAAAAATGTAGAATTAACTGTTGTTGATGATGATGATAATTGGATACAACTAATACAAATTGAAAACCCTTTAACAGTTGACAATGAGACAACAGCACATGTTAAAATATTTCATTAATACCTTAATTGCTCTAGGGTTTACTTGTGGTTTTACTCAGACAAATAACATTGAAGTAGATTCTGTTCCAGCTATAAGCGATTCTATTACTTATAAGCAAAAATATGGGCTGCGAGTTGGAGGCGATGTGAATAAATTGGTACGCACTATTTTGGACGATAATTATAAGGGTTTCGAAATAAATGCCGATTATAGGATCAAACAGAACTTATATGTAGCTAGTGAATTGGGAACTGAAGAAAAAATTACTGAAGGTGATTTCTTTGATAATACAACATCCGGGAGTTATTTTAAAGCTGGATTAGATTATAATGTTTACGACAATTGGTTCGGTATGGATAATTTGATCTTTGGTGGTATTCGTGTTGGCGTCGCTTCTTTTAAACAGGAAAGAAATGGTTTCACTATATATAACACAGACCAGTATTGGGATCCATTTACTGATCCGAATTCAGTTGAGTTTAGTAACTTATCTGCTATCTGGGCCGAGATCATGTTTGGTGTTAAAGTAGAAGTATTTAATAATGTGTATGTTGGATTTAATGCACAGTTAAAGAATTTAATATCAGATGATCAGCCGGAAAATTTTGAAAATATCTTTATTCCAGGTTTCAACAAAACGTACGACAGCAGCAGTATAGGTGTTGGTTTTAGCTACAATATTTCTTACCTTATTCCTTTGTACAAAAAGGACAAATAATGAATAAAGAAGATATCATTCTTGCATTGGAAGAAAGGCATCAGACTTTGCTAAAATGGCTTGAAAATCAGGATGAAGATAAATGGGAAGTTGGTCCTTCAGATAAATGGACAACAGGCCAACAAGTATTGCATTTATTGCAAAGTATTTCCAGGTTAAATATGGCACTCAGCCTGCCAAAATTCATTCTTCGATCCAAATATGGTAAAGCCAACAGAGAAGTAAGAGACTATAATTTTGTGGTTAATCGTTATCACGAGCGTCTTAAGGAAGCAAATGGGGCTACTTTTGGACCTTCAAGGAATATGAAAATCCCAACAATAAGAGACAAATCCTATCTTCTGGACCGGATTCAAACCGAAAACAAAAAACTTCAGTATAAGACCAACAAATGGTCGGACGAGCAACTGGATTCCATTATATTACCACATCCTCTAATGGGTAAAATGCCTGTACGGGAAATGATCATGTGGACAGCGTATCATGTCGAGCATCATACTAATACCTTATTAGATAACTATTGATCGGTGAAGATCCTTATTCGTCTTTTTTTTGTCCAACTGATAAATATCATTGCAGAAAATAGGATAAAATCCAATATTTAAAATAATAAAAATTCATTCCATGAAAGGCGTTAAAACTTTAGGGATAATTGGGTTCCTTTTCTTGTTTGGATGCGCTTCTACTGCCGATATTAAAATTCTTTCAGATTATGACGAAACGGCTCATTTTAATGACTACAACACATTTGTAATATGTATTGACGATCTTTTTGTTGAATATACCAACTATCCGAAATACGATAATAACACGGTAAGACAAATAATAGGGAAAGAGATCGAAGTTCAAATGGAAGGCTTAGGCTACAAAACCAATGTTATTAAACCTGAATTGCAGGCCGGTTTTCAATTGTTAATTGTTGAAGAAGAAGCAACTTTCACAAACTGCGACTTACAGGAAAATTATAAATATTGGCAAACTTGCACGATTAAAAATGTAACCTATACCGAAGAAACCTTGGTAGTTTACGTATCAGATCTTCAAAAGAACCAAGTGATCTGGCAAGCATCAACAAACTGTAATTTAAACAGACCGGAAGTTGGCTTAAAGAATTATGTAATGGATATTGTCGATAAACTCTTTGATAAATATCCAAAAACCAACTAAAGCTAAAATATAAATCCTTTCAAATACCATCTTAATTAATCCTAACATTAACTATACAAAAATTCCAACCATGAATAATTATTCTAAAATCTTATATGTTATAATTTTTACCTTAATATTCTCCTGTGAATCAGATAAGCATAAGCATTGGAGTTACGAGGGTGAAACTGCTCCTGAACATTGGTCAGAAATAGAGAAACATACAAATTGTGATGGATTGAATCAATCACCAATTAACATTATTGAATCTAATACAGTTATGAACCCATCAGCTTCCAATTTATCTGTATTGTATTCACCATTAACCGTTCTAAACAAAGTAGAGAATAATGGACATTCTATTCAGTTCAGTTTCTATCCAGGAGATTCAATCATCTATCAACATAAATCCTATTTGTTAAAACAAATTCATTTTCACGAACCGGCAGAACATTTATTAAACGGTGTAAAGTATCCTATCGAAATCCATTTGGTTCATTTAAGTCAAGACAATAACTTAACAGTTCTTGGTATTTTAGGAATGGAGGGAGAGGAAAGCCAGTTATTCGAATTTCTGGAAGGCTTCTTACCATTGGAAAATGGTGAGACAAAAATTATAAATCAACGTTTAGATCTAACAGATCTATTTCCGGATGTGACCGATTTCTATTCTTATAGTGGCTCTTTAACACCGCCGCCTTGTGCTGAAAATGTAAATTGGGTGATCTTTAAAAATCCAATAATAATTTCTCTGGAGGAAGTTTTAAAACTAAAGAAGAATATGCCACTGAACAACTACAGGAACGAACAACCTATCAATGATCGGATTATTTACCATAATCTCGAATTGGATTAAACCTAAACATTGGCATTTATGAAATATCTTTCCATTACCATTAACTTGCTTTAGATTTTTTGCGAAAAGTTCTTAGATCCTGAAAAATAGTAATTACGAACCCTATTATCGAGAGAAGAACTATAATTTTACCTATTCCTTGAAAGGTGTTTTCATAAAAATGATCACCAAATCCAATTAAGCAAGTCGTACAACCTATAATTATCATGAGGAGGTAATCTACAAATAATAAAAAGGATATTAATACGATTGATTTTAAGAGAATATTATTCATTTTAAATACTTTAAATTAATTTTTCTTTACTTTTATAAAGTTATTATCTTAATACTTTTTAAAGAAGATTTTAGGCTCATTAGATAGTTTAGTCAATGATTAAAGTTTTAATTGCTAATAGTGTAGTTTTACATCATTAGCCATGGAATTTTTAAATTAGAAAAGTGTAAAATGTCGGATTTTTTAGAACAGGAAAGTAATCTTAACTATGAGTTTTTAAATGCTCAAGACTGTTTAAACTTCCTATCAGAAAGGGAAAGACAAAAATTAATAAATAATAAAACTGATATCGTTTTTGAGGCGGGAGAGATCATTATAAAAAGAGGATCTTTAGCAAATAATATAGGCTACATCACTGAAGGTTTGGTCAAAATGGAAATACAAAATGGCAATAAGACGACAACGGTTGCCATAATAAATTCCCACTCATTCATTGGAATCATTTGTTGTTTTGCGTTTAAGAAGTTCGATTTTACAGCTACTGCCTTAACAACAACAAAAGTAAGTTTTGTGGCTACAGAGGTTATTGAGACATTCATTATGCATAATGGTGTATTCGCCTTGAATCTGATCAGACATATGTCTGGTGTCAGTAGTAGATTGTTGCACAGAATTACAGAATTAGCTCAAAAAAATATTGAAGGGGCTTTGTCCTACATTTTACTAGATTTTAAATCGATCTTTAACAGTAATTCTTACGAAATACCCATGACCAGAATAGAATTGGCAAATATGCTGGGTTACTCCAAGGAAAGCGTGATCAATACCTTATCTAAATTCAATAAAGAAGACATCATAACCGTAGATGACAGAAAGATAGAAATACTCGAACCAGACAAATTGGAACAGATCAGTAAGCTGGGTTAATGATAAATAAAAAACCAAAACATACCTGGCTTTATGGCCTGCCAGTAATTTCGGTTATTTCTGCAGTACTTGCCTTAACAACTTCCCATTTTATTTTTAAATCCGGAACCGCAGGCATGGGAATTATTATCCTGTTGCTACTTCTTATTCTACAAAAGAAATCTAACAAAGACATTTGGTTTATCATCCTGGCTTTTCTGTTTTCTATAATTGGCGATTGGTTCATGTCGCATAAAGGTGGTGATGCCATGATGTTCAGTAAAGGAATTGCAGCCTTTTTTGTTGCGCATATAGGCTATTTGTGGTTTGCACTAAAAAACGGAAAACCAAACTGGAAATTAACTAGCCTTGTACTCCTGGTGTTTTTAGTGTATTTCTTTTGTTTGTTGTATCCTGCCATTGCAGACCAAGTACTTATGGTTGCAGCTTTGGTATACCTTCTCATCTCCTGCCTGACCTTTGGAGCCTCTTTTGGTATGCAAGGTAATAAGGTGTTTAAATGGACTTATGTATTTGGTGTATTGCTGATCGTGTTCTCTGATACCATTATTTCCTTTACAGAATTCTTAGGCTATGGAGACCTGGATTTCCTCATCCTGCCAACCTATTACCTGGCGCATATAAGCATTACCTTTGCTTTGATCAATAGGTTTGTTTTAGAGCAAAACAATTAAAGGTGAATAGACACTGGCAAATTTGAAGTTGTAAGAATAATATGTAATTTTAATGGAATAAATATTAGATAGATAAAAACATTGTTTTTATCCAAATGTTGTGTTCTATTAAACCAAATTTTATGAAAACAAAAATTATCATAATTCTAGCTGTACCTATTTTATTCTTTGCAGGATTAATTACTGGACAGAA
>CAJIBV010000339.1_pt1 | contig 15714 bp, 12 predicted proteins | sample 9199431 | NCBI WGS metagenome assembly CAJIBV01 (sample SAMEA7708314, study PRJEB35096) | sediment metagenome | biome: marine neritic benthic zone biome [ENVO:01000025]; feature: sediment [ENVO:00002007]; material: shallow marine sediment [ENVO:03000034] sea grass bed [ENVO_01000059] ...
AAAAATGATTATTTGGGAGGGGATACACTAGCTCAATGGCGTGACTATAATGGTAAATCTGGACGTAATCCTACTTTATCTCTGAGACTGGTGGATGACTCCTGGCAAGTTTTGTTAAGGCATGAAAATTTTACAAAATCCTGGGGCCTTGGAAAATTTAAAAAAGGGGCATGGACAGATTTTGTTGTCCATTCACGATGGGCATCAAACAGAAGTGGTAAGCTTGAAATATGGTTAAATGGTAAGAAACTCGTCAATTATTCTGGAAAAACAAACTGGAAAGACCCATATGGCCCTTACATGAAACTAGGGCTATACAAATCTGTATGGAAAAAGAAAGAAAATGCGGGCATCAGATATGATGCCAATATCACTAAAAGAACTTTCTATTTTGATGAGCTTAAAATTGCAAAAGGGTCTGATGCAAATTATAAGGATTTCGCACATAGTGGCTCTCCTTCATCAAATAATACGGATGACCTGAAGCCGCCCGTTAGTTTAAAAATTACTCATTAGTAAACATTTTTTGAACTAATCTTATTTGCAAAAACTAAATGAGGCCTACTTTTTGCACTTACAGTAATGAAATGAATTTTATATGCCTTAACTATTTTTAGTTATTGTTAAGTACCATAAATTTATAAATTCATATCTTTAAAGTAAATTCAAATCAATTTTGCAAAATTAAGTCATACACATTTGTCACTTGTATAACAATATCCTCCAAATTAAATTTGCTACTCACAAGACATCTACTCTCTTTACCCATAGTTTCTCTAAGTTCACTATTCATACAAAGGTCTAGTAACCTTTTATATAATGCTTCCACATCACCCGGTTGTACCAAGTAACCATTCTTTTCATTAATAACTGCTTCTGCTATACCGCCAACAGGAGTTGAAACTATTGGCAAACCACTTGCCATTGCTTCTAAAATTGATACTGGCAAACCCTCGTTATAAGAAGGTAAAACAAAAATGTCAGCAATACCATATAGATCTATTTTTTGCTTACCAGAAACCCAACCAAGAACTTTGATATGTTCAGATAACTCCATTTTTTTAACTAAGTGTTGTACTTTTTCAATCTCACCATCACCACCAAGAAGCAACAACGTTTGTGGAACCTTTACAAAAAGTTTTTTAAATGATTGTAGAAGTTCATAAACTCCTTTTCTGTTACCCAACCTTCCCATAAAAAGTATAGTAATACTTGTATTATTTTTTTCTTTTGGCTGAAATTTTTTTATTGATGCGCCATTATAAATAATATGAATATTTTCATTTGAAGATATACTTGATACAAATGACCTCCATGATTCAGAAAGCACTATGATTGCACTTGCCTTGTTATACATATAACTAATTAATTCTTTTTGAATGCTCCAACTATTATTATAAAAGTCTTTAAACTCTGAACCATGCAAGTGTACAACAGTTTTTATATTACATAACTTAGCAATAATAAAAATTATAAGTTTTCGATAAAAACTCATGTTGCTAGCCAAATGAATATGTACAATATCTACTGAACCAAAACTTTTAATTAAAAGCTTATAATAAGCAACTACCGCAACTATAAGTTTTGTTAATTTACTCGAATGAATATCATTTAAGGTTGAAATATATTCTAAATTGACATACTTAGTAATACCTGCCTCTACCCAATCATTTACTACCCCGGTGATACCACCTGTGACGCCAGTGCCAAACATTAAGACATGTGGCATATTTTTTTCAGACTGTTTCAAAACTTAAAGTCCTATTCACTAAAAACTTTACTTTATATATTAAAAACAGATTTAAAAATGAATTATATTATAAAATTTATTTCGAAGTTTTAAATATAATATATTAAATAATTATAATAAGAAAAATGCTCTAACTACTATTCTAATGATTCTGAATATCCATAATATTCAAGCATTTCTTCAGCTATGGATTGGATGGTCTCGATATCACTTTTTGATAGTCTACTTATACTCTCAGAATTAAAGTTACGAATGTGCTGCCTCATTTCCATTTTAAAATCATCAATATCAAGACCAATAAAATTGGCTATATTGTGTAGTGATTCCTGTGGTTTCTCCACTACATCCTCATAGCGAATTGTTATAAAATTGTCTACTAATTTTGCATCGTTGACCATTATCTTGTTCACAAGATTCCAATGGTGTGCGCCACGTTCTACAGATTTTTTTCCTTTTCTTCGTATTCCTTCGGTTACTGCATAAGCATTACGTACCACTCCAATGAAATAACTATTTGGAAACACTTTTTGTAGCCACGTCATACGCACTGCATTGGCTGTAGTTTTTTCAACGATAATCTCATTGAATGGGCGCTCCATCGACAACATCCAATCATGAATCAAACGCGGCACACAGACTTTAGAATCTCCCTGAGTGAGTCTCAGCTCATGAAGATACTCTGTCCACACTCGTTCATGGCCTCTTTTGTATGCGCGCTTTATTACTTTAGTATACCGTTGACCTTCATGAGGGAAAGTGCTTACTTGTCCGGATGCTTCCAGAATCGCTTGTAATAAGCTTGTACCTGAATTGTTACAGCCGACGATAAAACACCACTTATGGGCACTGATAATATCTTGACTATTTTGCTCAAAATATTTGCGACCATTCCCTATATACCAATTTAGTGCTCTTGCTGCATCATTTTTTGCAATAAAGGCTTTCGCTTGGATTCGCAAAACTCTATCCTTCCAAACTTGAAATTGATTCATTACTACCTTGTTAGCTATATTTAAGTTATTGGAAATACTTTTCAACTGATTGGTTAAAGGTACCATCTGATCTAATCAGCAACAAAATAATAATTCGAACATTCTGATACGAAGTTTTAAATATTAGATATATCTATCTTATTTAGATTATCAGCATCTAATTAATTATTTGTATCAAAAACAAACTCATTACTATATCTTGTAAATTCTGAGGACCGAAACATTAATTCATTTAATAAAAAACATCTAAACGAAAACGGCGAATAATTTAAACTACGAATTTTATAAAGCTGTTTATAATCGCTAAACTTCTGATCCAAAGAGCGAAATTTATGAAAATTTATCATAGAGTATCGCTCAATACTTTTATACTTCCTTGACAAATGATGCGGTACCATTGAGCTATATAATAGATATTTTGATCGCACTAACTGTTTATGTAGGTCTTGGCTTTTATATAACGACAGGATATCTTCTTTTTCTTGGTGAAGTTCTGGGCTCAAACCAATATAAGCATTCTGAAACTTTTGGGGAATCAGCCCATGAACCCTATAAAACAAAATTGTGACATTTTTTGATACTGTGGAATTTACTTGCGCAAGGTTTTTAGTAAGCCAAAAGTGTTCAGGATGTGCATCTGTATAAAAGGGAGTCATAATTATAGAGGGATTAAACCGTTCAATTTCCTCTGATAACTTTTCAATTAGCAATTTATTGTATTTTTCTACATCTATCCCATCAAAACCTAGATGAATTGGCTTTTTGACACCCAAAAATTCGCAGACTTGCTCGGCTTCTGACCTGCGTAGACTTACTTCAATTAATTGTTCCTCTTCAGTTCTTGCCCATAAAGGCCCTTTTCCATTGGTTGCGAATACAGGTTGCACAGTTGCTTTTCCTCGACTTGCAAGTAAAAGCCCGCCACAACCTAGTGTTTCATCATCTTGGTGTGGTGAAAATAGTATTATTCGCGATGAATCAAGTAAGCTCGATAGTGACTGATTGATTTGTTTTTGATTAAAGATTCTAAAATATAATTTATATGAGAACTTATCTAATGGATACAAAAACTTTGATCGTTTTGATTTCTTATTATTTTTTTCTTTTAGAGGGAGCTTTTGCGTTCTTGGCATAATGCTTATTACGAGCTAGTTTCCAGATTTGAACCCATAGAAATAGGTTGCTGCAACAAGCCGTGTACGAGCCCAATAATCGCAGGCACATGCCACCTCCTCGAAGTCCTTCATCCAGATTCTCAGTCCAGATGGAGTAACTCGCCAATAGTCATTTGGTGAAGAATGATAAGGGTAGAGAAACGGAAGCTGAACCCAAAGTAGACCACCTGGTTTAAGTACACGATACATTTCAGTAATCGCTTTAGTTGGGTTGGGCACATGCTCGAGAACTGACCAACAAACGACTGCATTAAATGATTCATCTTCAAACTCAAGCGATTCTATATCATCGTGACGATCAATAATGTCACTCGTATCATATTTGTCTACACTCACCCAGTTTGGCCCAAATTTTTCGCCAAACTCATCTTTTACGGCAATTTGTAGACAAGGCCCTTCAGTTTTAGACAGAAACTCAGCGAAAAGACGCTCTCGCTCCCCATGTCCTGACTTGACTTTATTTGCAGCTAATCGGTATTGAAGCGTGAAGTAGCCGTGTGGCCAAATGCGCCTAACTGTGTGTTTAAGCTTGGTTTTCATTGAATTTACTCCACGGCCTCTATAATTTATTGCAACGATACTGACTTAAATGCGGCAGACACTGCATCCCCAAAACTTGTCTGACCCTGTAGCAACTGACATGATGTTTGTGCTGCACCAAAACGCAGATTTTCCAATTTATGGTGATCCATAAGAACATGTTTAAGTTTGCTTAACAACGACAACTCGCTACCTGGCTCAAAAAGTAAACCGTTCACCTCGTCATTAACTGCATATGGGAAAGGCCCAAAATTCGGCACAACGACAGGCACCCCCAGAACAAGGGATTCAAGTACTACCATACACCGACCTTCACCTAACTCTGGTCGCGTTGGTGCCAAAATCAACGTTGATTTTCGAATGATATTTGGCAGAAAACAGTGTTCAATCTTACCCATGAGAAAAACATCATCAGTAAAGCCACTCTCATCCACCTGTTCTCTTAAATTATCCCAGTCCTTTCCTTCCCCAACATATACCAAGCCAACCCCAAGTACTATTTCCCTCAGTTTACTGAAGGCGTTCAATAGATCAAAGATCCCCTTGCTATGTTGAACACGACCGATAAATGTAATCAAATAGTTGTGAACGGAAGCAAACTTAGAAAATCCTTTTGGCATTGGCAAAGTGTCATCTGAATCTGCAAATCCTGACAGATCCACCTCAAACTCAAAAAGCTTTTCCTCATCAAAACCAAGTGCACGAATTTGGTCTGCCATAAAAGGACCATGACACACAATAGCGTCACAGGCGCAAATACAAAGTTGATTGAGCCGTGAAGTGAGGGCCGCAGCAAACCCTTTCCGCGTCTGCAACTCTCCATGCCGCGAGTTAACAACAGGGACACGAAGAATTTTCGCCACAAGTACCGAAACCCATAAAAGTTCGCCAGTACAACCACAAAGAATTCGGTCAGGTTTCCATCGCAATATTGCAATTCCTGCTTGTAATGCAGACAGGACTCGGCTGGTAGTATTATCAATCCAAGTTCTCTTATCCTTGAAACTGCGGGCACATATGCGCCCTGATTTGAATTGCGAAGCCTGATTTGACTTGCAAATAACTAAGACTTCATCGTCGATACGCTTTCGCAAGAAATCAACGATAAATGCATCAGGACCACCCGCGTCGTATTTGGATGCATTTAAAAAACGCCGCACCTGGGCAACTGCATCACCGTTTTTAATGTAAACATACTTCATTAACCAAATTCTACTAAAATGTACTTGTCGTCTTATCTTAGGTAATAAAATACTAATTCTTTAGCAAAATGCCCCTAGATGCTTATTCTCAATTCAAACGCTTTATTAGAGAATTTTTTATTTCAAACTTATTTTTGATTTTTTAACTAGCTTATATAGTTGCTAAGCTGTACTTTCATTCTGAGATACTATTTTCTTTGGTGTACATGAAGTTTTCGACTAATTTGTCAACTACTTAGACTGCATTATTACGTCATAACTCAATTTCTATTTTCTTTTCATCATCCAGTGCTTATTGTGTTAGATATGACTTGCTTGATATAAGTAACTTTGAGTTTACTACACACATTTTTATAAAACGCAAATAAAGGCATTAAGACTAGCTATTTGTTTATCGCCTACAATCAGAATACTCTCAAACTATCTTATGACATCGAAAATTTAACATACAAGTAACCAACATTACCCCTAAATTCACATGAGCTTGTTTACTATTATGATTAAGTATTTATTATTTTATAGTGATAATAGCGCAATTTGTGTTACTTTCACTCAGTACAATCTATGCTTTTTCATAGCTATTTATCTAAACAAATTGGTGATTTAATGTTTCCCCATTATAAATGGTTATTGCCATGTCTTATTTAATATTTATACACGATTAGTTAACAGTATTTTTTGATAGCGCTCTTCAACTATATCAGCTATTTTTTGGTAAGTTCTGTGATCTTCAACATACTTTCTTCCATTTAACCCCTTTGTTGACCAATAAGACAGATTTTTAAGAATTTTAATAATTGCATCTGCAAATTCCTGTTCTGAATAACGAACACAAATACCACAGCCTGTTTCTTCGATAAGAATTTTTTGCTCAGGATGGTCGTTTGCAACGACCGGCTTGCCCATTGCCATATATTCAACCAATTTTGTAGGAGACGTTGAATTTAATATGGGTATTGGATAAAAAGGCGAAACACATACATCTGACAAATTAACATATTCAAATGCTTTTTTTCTTTCTAAAAATCCAGTAATTTTTATTGATTCAGTAATACCATATTTTTTATCTTCATTAATAATTATATCTCTATCCTCTTGGGTTTCTCCATCTCCAACTAAATAAAGAGTAACGTTATCAATTTTTTGTTTGACAATACTTAACACACGAACTAAAAATTCTATTTTCCTTTCTCTGGCTAGAGTTCCAAGATATACAACTGAGATTTCATTGTGACGAATTTTAGTTTTCAATTGTTGGTAAGGTATCTCATGCAATGATACACCCATAGGGACGGCAGTTAATTTACTAGGCTCAATACCATTTGATGCAATGTCACTTTTCATCTGTTCACTCTGAACAAAAATATGATGGGATAATGGCATAATGAAACGATATAATATTATTTTAAAAATAATCCCACGTATAAAATAAAATATTGGATATCTAGCTGTTCTATTTTTTGCCTTATATATTGAAGCCTCGGGGAAAGGAAATGAAATCCAATAGATAAACTTAGTTTTGTATAACCTTGAGGCAAGAATACCAATTACCGCTGAAATAAATTTATCCTTCACTTGCAGAAAATCGTATTTATTATTATTAAGCTGTCTGAATAATAGACAATCGTTTGCGATATTAAATATGTTATTTTTTAACCTTGATAAGCGAGTACTTCCTTTATCTGACTTTCCTACATAGAACGTTGATCCATTTATATTTGTTATATATGGTTGATTACAAGAATCAGAAGATTGCATAATCCAATCTATAGTATGTCCGCGCCTAATCATTTCTTGACCAAACAAAACCGACACATCTACTCTAAATGGAGGATATTTATCAGAAGTTAAAAATAGAAAATTTAAGTGTTTAAATTTACTTTCTTGCATGAATTAATATTATGCTTTCTCAGTTAAAAATTCAGACTAAATTGATAACGATCTAACATTATCATAAGGTTCAATACATAAGTTAGATATATACTTTCTTTGTCTATTTGTAAGCTTTTGATATTTATTTATACTGCTCGCCCGTATTTTTTCTGTGTATTTCTCATTAAATTCAAGATTTATAAAATCATAAATTTTTTCAAGATTGTTATTCGGGCTTGAAACTAGTTGGTCATAATCAACAATGAGCAAGTCTTTTTCAGGTATTTTTTCTTTTAGCATTAGCACTTGCGAGGTTTTTACATTGTATGACAAACATGCTCTTTTAATTTTTGGTATCAAAAATTGTCCAAATCTTTTATATTTTTTAGTTTCTTCAGGCAACAATAATTTAGAACCACATGATTCAAATAATTCATTAAAGGCAAAATTACCCCAATTATGCAACATAGAACAAACAACAGAGTATGGATTTCTTACTATCCAAATCAATTTATATTTACTTATATATTTCAAATACTCTTCAACACACTCATTTAGGTATGTTGTTTGAAAACAATATCTACCATTTTTTTTATATGATGAGTGACCAGACAAAAGTAATGCTGCATCAAGCTCGCTGTCTTTTCCAGTCCAGTAATTTATCATCCCATCACTAGCGGTAATAATATTTGCTACAGCTGTAGTGCCTGATCTTTGACAACCTGCTACAAATATGGTGTCTGAGTATTGGCTTAAATTTGATAATAAATTACATCCCCTAGATCTGACTTTTTTTGCGAAGTGTTTCCAGGTTTCTATTTGTTCATTTTTATGTAACATAATATTTTATTGACTGTATATCCATAAATTATTTTATTTTCTAAAGTTTTTTAGTTTCCAGTATTTTTCCACGACTCTTAATTTTAGAGTTTTTATTCAGGATTCATGTAATATATTTATGCCGCATACCCCCAAGATTTAGCGCTTCTAGCAAATAGACTTTTCCCAATAGATATATAAAATGAAACCGTCTAACACTACATCTTAATATGTGAATTGATTAGGATACCTATAATTTGTATGAATCTTGTTGATAGAATTGGCAATTCTGTCAACACACTTTATCCATAAATGCAATTAAACACCTATGTGCCCTAAATATTATGGAAATTTCAACATAAATGATTGATTTTTGATGCAATGCTATATTTACACATAAATAATTACGTATTCTCATAAAATACAAATACATAATTTATGTGAACTCTTTTTTACCTCTATAACTTAGACAAACTCAAATGATTAAACAACTTATAAGAACATATACTTATAACAATATTTTTTCTCATCAACGCTTATTTATCTATTATTGAACTTGCATAACTCTATATACCATAACCACGTAAACTATATTCACAAATATAAACTAAGACAGTTAACGATTTCTTTGCAATCAATATTTTTAGTTTAGTCTTTAATTACTATTAATTATTTAACACTAATAACAGTCTTACAACATATATATTTCTTAAATTTTATTTAAAAATGAAAGAAAACTCTAAAATAAATATCTGTTTTGTTTCTTACAGAGATCCCTTTGAAATTGTTTTGGATAATTTCTCTAAAGCTTTATTAGACCATGGTGAATATGAAATTACATTATTAGGAAGTAGCAATAAAGATTCGATATCTTTTATGGATGATTTTAAAAGAAATATTGTACAATTATCTTTACCAAACAACCTGGGGATTAGTCGGCGAAAATTAGCATTTGCACTAAAAGTTAGTAAGTTCTTAAAGAATAATGAGTTCGCAATAATACATTTAGATAACAGCTGTAGATATTTTGGCTTAATTAAAATATTATCCAGAAGTAACTCTAAATTTATTTTTCATATATTAAGTTATCCCGTTACAATTTCTAGTTTTACACGGGTCAGAAAAATGATCATGATATATCTACAATGTTTTTTAGTTGATAAAGTTATAATTCAAAGTAATGAAATTAAAAAACGCTGGTTAGGACTAAATTTTTCCAAAAAATCAATCGTGATACCTGTTGGATTTGACAAGAAATTATTTTTTCCAATACACCCTAAAAAAATAATAGGCCTAAAGAAAATATTGGGTATACCAGAAGATATATCTGTATTAATTTACTCTGGAGTCATATCTAAACAAAGAAAATTAGATGTATTAATAAATTCAGTGCCAATGATTTGCAAGTCACATAATAATATCAAGCTAATATTAATGGGTTCTGGCAAAGCAGAAAAAATACTAAAAGAACAAGTTAAAGCACTAAATATAGAAGATTTTGTTATCTTTATAGGAAGAGTACATCATAAAGATGTAGTTAACTATTTAGCACTAGCTGATATAGCAATTTCATTTATACCAATTAATGATAGCTATAATTATAATCCACCATTAAAAACGTTTGAGTATCTAGCATGTGGCTTGCCAACAATCGCAACTAACACAATAAGCAATAAAGTAATTATTAAAAATAATTCAAATGGAATATTAGTAGATGATAATGAATATGAGATTTATAATGCTGTATTAGAGCTATTAGAGAACCCAAATAAACGATCTAAACTTAGTCATAATGCAAGAGACAGTATATTAAATTATGATTATGGTTTTATAACTAAAAATGAATTGATCCCTTTATATAATTCATTATCTTTATAGTATATTTTCTAATTTCAAATATTATTAAATATATAGTTTAAAATAAGCTGGCGCGCAACTAATTAAAAATAAGTAGTTTAAAGTCTGTTTTTAATAATTTTTCTCATCAAACTCGATAAAAACAAATAAGGGTGTACTGTAAATACAAATATAACTTCTTTAATATATTTTATAGTGAAGATAGATTTGTTCGCAGACACTAATTGAAACAAAGAATTTATATAACGGTCGAATAAGGTTTTCTTTCTTGAATTTTTTATTTCATTTTTTTTTGCCCAGCAAAAAAGATACTTCCACAATAAATATCTAGTATAGTATTTATCATATGAACCGAGTATTCTATTCTCACTATGTATACCTCTTACTGAAACTGGAACCTCAAGCCGACCCGATATTAACTTAGCCATAGCAGCTAACTTTATAAAAAATGCAGTATCCTGATGTAATTTAAGGTGTGCGGGGAAATAACCGCATACATTAAAAATATTTTTCTTTACTACCAGCCCATCTAAATGCAAATAACCAGAATTTGGTTTGAATAGATATTCAAACAATTCATTATGGTTTACTTTTTCTATAATGGTAGTAAGTTCTCTTCCATTTTGCGTAAACCATTTATTTTTTGCATCCTCATTATAAAAATGAGTACCAGTAGCCTCATACACACCATCAATATCTTCATATTCATCGAAAAGACGCTTAGCAACATCATAGCTACCTGTTAAATAATATTCATCAGCACCTAAAAATGCGATGTAATCAAAAGTTGCGAGTTTAATTCCAAGATTTCTAGTTTCTGCAGCACCATGGTTTTCACCATCTTCATGTCGAACTAATCTAACTTTTGGATACAGCTTTTCTAGGTCTTTACAGATATGCAGAGAATTATCAGGTGATTTATCTTCTACTAGCAATATTTCAGATACTTCTTTTTGGGATTCAGCTGATAGTACTGCTTTTTTAAGAAATCTCTCAGCATTATATACAGGAATTATAACTGAAACTTGCATAGTTTGAATAGAATCTTATTGTTTTTAAATGAGCAATAAATATAATTTAAGTATTAACGGTTTACTAAAGAACAGATCACAAAATTAACCTACTATCATGAATAGTCATTTCATGATATTACTAAGTTCAATATCTATAGTTCGTAGATAGCCAGATTCGTTGAGCAGCAATTAAACCTGAAATATATGCAAAAAGACAACCTAAAGCATACGGCTGCGTAACATTTATATAAATAGATTGTACTGCAAATATAGCCAGACAACCTATCCAACCCAGAGATAGTACGCCAATTATTTCACTGCTTGGTGATAACGCACGAGCATCCTTAAATAACAAATACAAAAAGATATAAAAAAGCACTATACCAATTAACCCAAAACTCCAAAGAAAGGTACTAAAAGTGTGCTTTGTAATTCCATCTTTTAAATATTTTTCGTAATACTTACCTCTCAAATTTTCAGTAAATGAATCAGTCGCATTTCCTATACCTACACCTACTATGAATTTAACTTTGTCTAATTTCCAAAGTATCTCCACAGCATTTTCAATCGACGCTAGTCTCCCAGCACCTATTTTATCTCGTTGTCGTTTGTCAGCATCCGCTTCAACCTCAATAACTTTACCCTCAGTTACTAGAGCAAGAATCCCTCCCTCACCCCAACGATCCCCATAAAAGTAATTATATCCCGCTATAAAAATCACAAAAAATAGACTGCCTGAAAACAATGTGGTCAATAAATACGTACGCTTATTTTGGCCGAGATCTGCAAAGAGCATTGGGATTAAAATTGCCAAAGGCAAAAGAAACAAACTTCCTGCTGTTTCTGTAAGCACAAGAGGCACTAAGAATAAAATACTAAGCATAACAACATGCTTTCCTCGCATTTTTCCCTTAAAATAGAATGCAAACAACACGGCTATCGCCCAAATAAGAAGTCCGCTCAATGTTTTTGTATTTCCTACTGTTCCTGAAACAAAGTCATGATGTCTAAAATTTATAAATCGCTGATATATGACTATTGGTATTTGTAATAAAAGCAAAAATAATAGGAGTTTTAATTGATTCATAATTTCTTTTTCAGAGAACTTATAAACCATTGGCAACAGAAAAATCGGTAAATACTTCATAAAGTGCCTAACACCATTAAAAATTATTCCAGGCTGGACCTGATTCACTATTATTCCTATTAGTATTAGTAATACTGTAAAGATAAAAAACAGGAGGTATTTTCCTTGTAGAGCAAATGGTTTTCTTGTGGCAAATTGAAAAATTACGATCACTGCTACAAAGATCAGAATAAGCTCTGGGATCAGTTCGACCAGACGAGGAAATCCAATATTCCATTCCACAACAAATATTGATATAAACAATATATATATAAGCTTATTCATAAACACAAAATAAATATTTTAGTAGCAAACCTGCTTTTACGTACTACTATTGAAAATTAAGAGATGTTTTCAAACATGTAAATAATCACATCGTTTCAAATATTTAAAGAAATACGAGCAAATAGGTAATAAATCGTATATTTACATGAATTATGTTACTGATTATATTGATTTATACAGCATCATTTAAGCGATAATATTAGTAATATAAAATATACCGTTTTACTTAATTTATTTTTCATATCAATAAATTTAAATAATATAGAGATAACGTGCATTAGAATAAACGGTTTATATAACAACTCATTTGGTATAGTTTCAACCTAAAGTATTTTCCTAAAAAGTAATTCTCAACTTTTTTAATCGCCATCTCCTCACCAAAACATGACATTAGCAAAGCTTAATTTTTGGGTGAATGTCTAATTTTAAACAACCCTCTTATAGGAAAATATTTAAGCCCAAAATAACGAGAAACTATTACACCTGATATTAAACGCGCCTTTAACGTTGGCAAAACCCGCGCACGTTTTCGACATATGTTACCAAAGTAATTTTTTCCTTGCTTTCGAAATATATTTACATCACCATTTATTTGCTCACACATTAAATCAAGCAATCCTAGAAAATCATCACACCATTTATGTATAGAAATAGAAAATGTTTTTTGCTCTGGATATTTTCTAAAACTAGCTTTTATGTCTTCCACATCCAACCAATCACAGTTAACAGATAATTTAGTAATTGCATAACAATCCTCTAATACATTATGCAATGAATACATCCCACCAATTTTTTTCAAAGCCTGTACGTTAAACAGTGTATTACACAAATACCATGATGTTGATTTATTAAACCATGCTTTAAATAATTTATCTGGAGTATCACCATGAACTATGTTTTTAGACTCAAATACAATTGAATCGGACGAATCTATGATTCTAACACCAGTTCTAATAAAGCTTGGCGAATTATTATTCGTGATACTATTGATACACACTGATACGAAATCTGAATCAATTAGATCATCATCACATAGAAAAACAATATAGGTACCTTTAGCTTCATCAAGGCAAAAATTAAAATTTCCATTTGCGCCAATATTAATTTTTTGTCTAAAGTACCTTAGTCTCTCATCTTTTTGGCTGTTAACAATCTGTTGTGTATTATCTGTTGAACAATTATCAGAAACAATAATTTCTAAATTACTGTAATCTTGTGCAATAGCGCTAGAGAGAGCACTAATTAAAAATTTATTCGCACTGTTGTATGTTGGTATAGCAACAGTAACAAATGGTTGGCTAAGCACTTTTGACATGGTCTAAACTTTAACTCAATATATTATTTTTTCTTCTAGCTATTAATTAGATATGTATTTATTAACACTATTTCGTAACAATTTTCTGATATAAAGATACAAGCTGATTATTTAAATTATTCAAATTATATTCTCGTTCTACTTTTATTCGTCCTGCTTTAGAAAATTCTCTTTGAATACTTGTATTTGAAATTAGCATCTTGATTTTACTTGCAAGACCATTCACATCCCGCTCTTCAACCAAGTATCCTGTTTTTTCATTATCAATCAATTCTGGGATACCAGTGTGATAGGTAGAAATAACAGGTAAACCCATCGCCATCGCTTCCATGATAACCATTGGTATACCTTCCTGATCACCGTTTTTTGCAGTAACACAAGGTGCTAAAAATATATCTGAGTCATTCATAAGCTGCATAATTTCATCAGGCTCTTTCCAGCCTACAAACTCTACCGCATCATCAATGCCTAACTGTTTTACAAGTAATTTTAAATCATCAAATAATTCACCATCTCCCACGATTCTGTATAGTAAGGTTTTATTCGAAGGATAGATTTCAGCTATAGCACGTAGACCATATTCCATTCCCTTCTTTTCAACCATTCTTCCTACAGATATTAGCTTAACTCGATCTTGATGTTCTTTTTGTGAACTAGGTTGAAATTGAAATTTCTCCATATCAACACCCATGCGGTGGACAATTATTCTATCTTCTGGACACCCCAACTTTATTAACTTCTGCTTCCAAAAAAAACTAATCGGCAAAAACTGATCACCACATCTAAAAAGTTGTGTGTATGGATTATTATTTACTTTATCTAAGTACACCGATATATCATAACCATGAAATGATGTAATAATACTTCCCCGAATAATTCCAACTTCTTTAAGAACTGCAGCAATTTGGCCTAAAGTTCCAAATTGGCAATGAACAACATCAAATTGTTCTAATCCAATATTAGAAAATGCATAAGTTATGTAGAAACTTTGTAAGGAAAGCGCTTTCTTTCCAAATCTTCTATAATTAAGACTTTTAAGTAATGTAAGTCTTGTTGTATTACTTGATTTTAAAAATAATTTAAGCGCCGTAAAAACTCTAAGTAGTTTAGAACGTGGAACTAAATCGAGAACTTCTCCATAATATATTGTCTTCTTCTTAAGATTATATTTGTCTGAAAATTCTGGTAATTCAAATTCAGCAACTTTTTCACGTGCAAATATCTGCACATCAACCTTTCTATCCAACAAGCCTTTTATTTGACTTAAAACGAAAGTTTCTGAAGGACATGGAAATAATACAGTAATAATTGCGACTTTCATTTACATCAGTGAAATGCGATTCCAATCATCAAACCGACTTCCAAATCTATCTAAGACTTCTTCATGATTCTGAACGAAATGGGATATATTATCAGAGTGCACTTTCTTAAAGTATGATCCCTTCTTAACAGTATCTTCAATTTCTACTCGAGAAATGGAAAGATTAATTCTATTAAACAATTGCTCAAAATACTTAGTCTTATCAATGCAGAAACTCTCATAAAGCAGTGGATATACCGGTATATTTTCTTGTTTGAGCTCAATCATTAATTTTTTTTTCTTTTGCATGATTTGCTCACAGTTCAAAATTATCTTCTCAAGTCGATCGCAAGAAACATATATTTTCTTAAGCTCACTTTTTTTAATTGATCCATCAGCAACTTTGAACTGCAAATTACCTGACCTACCTGTACCATCTCCATGGTATTTAGAAAGCGCCCATCGAAA
>CAJIBV010000419.1_pt1 | contig 15675 bp, 16 predicted proteins | sample 9199431 | NCBI WGS metagenome assembly CAJIBV01 (sample SAMEA7708314, study PRJEB35096) | sediment metagenome | biome: marine neritic benthic zone biome [ENVO:01000025]; feature: sediment [ENVO:00002007]; material: shallow marine sediment [ENVO:03000034] sea grass bed [ENVO_01000059] ...
ATTTGGTAATTTACTTGTGATTTGATCGTTGTTTAAAGTTCTCATGTTTTATATTTTTTTGATTGTTTTCTATTATATAGACGACGCATGAGGAAAAATGTTACAGTACTATGCATTACATAATAGTAAATTAGTAAAACTTTAACATATCGATAGGGTGGATCCCTTTATTATCAAACGGTTTTCCTGGACCAACTTAATGCATATAGATAAATATTTCCTATCTATATATAAGATAATCCTTCATAAATCATTATAATATGATTGGATTAAAAGTTACTTTTAACATGCGATTAAATAAATGAATTTGTAAAACTCACTTCTGTATTTAAAAGAGAATGGAAAAATATAGTAATGCTTTTATTGATTCACTAACTGGTACTTTTAACTGGACCTGGGAATCTATAATTTTAAATGTTCCTTTGTACACCAATTATTTTTGGGGTTTAATTAGTATTTCTCTATTTGTTTGGGTATTGGAAATTGTCTTTCCCTGGAGAAAAGATCAGTCTGTTTTCAGAAAAGATTTCTGGTTAGATGCATTCTATATGTTCTTTAACTTTTTCATATTTGCTATTGTAATTAGTGGGGTTTACAAACTATTAGAGGTTATGTTTCATGATTTAGGTATTACAGCCAAATCATTATCAATAGTAGATCTTTCCGGTTTTTCAATATGGCTTCAGCTGCTTATATTTTTTATTTTACTTGATTTTGTTCAATGGTTTACTCATGTTTTATTGCACAGATTTAATGTTTTATGGCGTTTTCATAAAGTGCATCATTCGGTTAAGGAAATGGGATTTGCGGCCCATTTGCGTTACCATTGGATGGAAAACATCCTGTATAAACCGTTAAAAGTGTTCGCAGTTATGTTGCTTGGTGGCTTCGAACCGGAACAGGCATATATTGTTCATTTTGTAGCCATTGCTATAGGACATCTTAACCATTCTAATTTAAAACTTACCTATGGCCCACTAAAATATGTGTTCAATAATCCGGTGATGCATTTGTACCATCATGCTTATACCTTACCAAAGGGAAGTAAAGGCGTTAATTTTGGAATTAGTTTGAGTTTATGGGATTATATTTTTAAAACCAATTATATTCCCGAGGATAGTGGAAAAATTGAATTGGGTTATTCAGATGAATCTAAAATGCCAAAAGGTTTTTTCGGCCAATTGTTATATGGTTTTTCTCCAAAGGATTAAAATTAAAATCACTAAATATAATTTTGTTAAGAACTTGGCACTTTTATTGATACTTTATTGTTAGAATTTGAGTTAAACATTTAATTCAACTTTAACTTATATTTAAAGTGAATTTTAGCACAATACCGTTATTTTTACATTCTCTAAACACTATCAAGTGAAGTTTTTACTTATCATAATTGTTTGTTTTGCCTATTCTTTAAGTTTATCTGCTCAGGTTACAGATGAAACGAAACAAGGAACTACGATTCCGGCAGCCGAATCAGATAAAAAAGTAGAGCTATCAAATGAAGGGTCCGAAAATACATTTAACAAGGATGAAGAAACCTTAGCCTTTCCAGTTAAAAAATATACGGATAACTTCGACCTTACAAAAAAGAAAAAAGGATTTACTATGATACATGATAGCGATCTTATAGATCCTGGGGTAATCTTCGAAGAAAAATGGGCCAAAAAAGAAAAAGAAAGTGAAGCAGCATTTCAAGGTGATCAATTCTTGGGTCAGTTTGATACTAAGTCAGTATTTGTCCATGTATTATACAGGGACCATGAATATCCTGATGGTGATAGAATTAGAGTATATTTAAACGATGATGTAATTCGGCCTAATGTTTTATTAACTCAGGGTTATGGTGGATTTAAACTCGATCTAAAGCAAGGCATAAATAAAATAGATTTTCAAGCATTAAATCAAGGTGATTCCGGACCAAATACAGCCGAATTCCAGGTTTATGATGATAACGAAAATTTGGTGTCTTCAAACAGATGGAATCTCTCTACAGGGTCTATTGCTACGGTAATTGTAGTAAAAGAATAGTTTAATTATTCCCTTCTTTTTGGTATAATTTAGAATAATTCTAATATTAATTTAGTAGATAGTATTCTTGTTATTTATTATTTTTAAGCCGGAAATAGAACAAAAAAAGGTTAAAATAATATTCATATACTAATTAGTCTATGATTAAAATGGAATTTCAATTAAATCATATGAACTCCTTAGGTGTTAATTTAATTGATTTAATAACCTTTAATATCGGAGGATATATCCTATAGTTGTTGAACGCTCCGATATTTATAAGCTCAGATAATCCATTTGCAAGATCATTTAGGATTATGACGAATTAGTATGTATTTAATTAGAAAAGCTGCATTTATTAGTCTATGCAGCTTTTCGCTTAAATGGAATTAAGTGTTCTAAAACTGGAATGATTTGGCAATTCAAATAATTCCAGACCAAAATAAGAGACCGAGGCCAATAAATGATCGAAAATATCTGCCATAATGTATTCGTAATTAGCCCAACGTTTGTCTGCGCTAAATGCATAAACTTCAACAGGTATTCCTTGGGTTGTTGGTTGCAGTTGTCTGATCATGATGGTCATATCTTTATTGATACTGGAAAGTGAATTGATGTAAGCATCAATATATTTTCTGAACACACCAATGTTGGTTAGATTTCTACCATTAATAAGTAATTCCTTATTGATATTATTTTCTGTATTATAGGTTTCTATTTTATTTTGTATGGTTTCTAAATAATTAGTAATTAATTCAATATTTTTTAGTTTATCTACCTGATCCTTAGTAAGGTACTTTATACTATCTAATTTAATGATTAAAGATCTTTTAATGCGTCTTCCTCCTGAATCTGTCATGCCTCTCCAATTCTTGAAACTATCGGATATAAGAGCATAAGTCGGTATAGTAGTAATCGTTTTATCAAAATTCTGGACCTTAACTGTGGCCAAATTTATTTCAATAACATCACCATCTGCGCCATATTTTTCGAAAGTTATCCAATCACCAATTCGGACCATATCATTAATAGATACTTGTATGCTGGCAACGAATCCTAGTATCGTGTCTTTAAATATCAATAGAATAACTGCAGAAGCTGCACCAAAAGCCGTTAGGAATTTCCAGATTGGCGTCCCTGTTATTATTGCAAATGCAATTACCAGGCCGGCAATCCAGGCAAATATCATGAAAACCTGAATATAACTATCAATAGGTTTATCTTTTAAAGAAGGAAGGGTTTTAAAATAATCTTTAAAGGTGTTTAGAAGACTTCTAACTATCCAAAGCGCTAGCACAATCGTAAATACTTCTAATGCTATTAGAATGATGTTTTCAGCACTTGGAAAGTCCGTAAACACATACGGCACAAATTCAATTCCGATAAGTAAAGGAATAATATGAGCAATATTTCTGGACACCTTGTTGGCAACCATCAAATCATCAAAATTTGATTTTGATCGTTCGGCAAACGTGCTGAATGTGGTAAGCAGGATCTTCCTAACAATAAGATCAACAATAAAAACTACAATTAAAGTAGCCACCAATAAGGCAGCCATATTTAAATATTTCGCTAATACCTCTGAAGTACCAACAGAAATAAGATAATCGTATAGCAAATGAACAACACGTTTCATAAAACAGACTTTAAGACTTCAAAAATACTACGATTTAATCAATTAAGCTATATTTAAATATTAAAGAAATCATGAGGTAATTCTCTGACTTCACCTTTTTGCAGATCTCCTAATTGTAGTTTACCAATTCTATGTCGAACCAATCTCAGGGTGGGATATCCAACTGCCGAAGTCATCTTGCGAACCTGCCTGAACTTGCCTTCAGTTAAGGTTACAGAGATCCATGAAGTAGGCCCGTGTCTAGCATCACGAATTTTTTTGCTACGAATAGGTAAATTAGGAATAGAAACAATCTTTTTAACTCTACAGGGTTTCGTAACGTATTTTAGCCCTTTAAATCCTATTTCGACTCCTTTTTGCATGAGTTCAATTGCTTTTTCAGTGATATCTCCATCTAATTGCACATAATATTCTTTTTCTATACTACTACCAGTAATAAGTGCACTTAATTTTCCATCGGTGGTAAGTAAGAGCAGCCCTTCAGATTTTTCATCAAGTCTGCCAATTGCCATAATATTATCCGGAAAGGAGAAGAGTTCCCCCAGAAATCGCTTTTTACGCTCGTCTTTTGAATTACTCAAAAACTGACTCAAATAGCCATAAGGCTTGTAAATTTTAAAATGCCTGTGTTTTTTAGAATATGAATTACTGGAAGAATCGTACATATTAAGAGATTACAAATTACAATTTTTACATGATTTTTACCATTCATCGAAAAGTTGGTATGTAATTCATCGAAAACTTGACTTCTTGCAAACTAAACATACTTAGTTGACGTATATTTACCACAACCCCAAAATCTATGTTTTATATGCAGTGGCTTATGTCTACTATAGTTGTTTTATTTGTTTCCATTTCATTTTCTGTTATTGAGCAAACCGATCAAAAGTCTTTATTAACTTTTGTCCTCAATAAAGATTATAATCAAGGATTTACAGTTCAGTTAAACCTAACAAATTTACAACCGTTACAGATTTTTCCGGCAAATTTTCGCTTTTTTTTGGGATACAGTAAACCAGGTCCTGGAAGAGCGACTTATGAAAAATGGATACGAGGATGAAGCCGTGAATCAGCCTAATTATATACCTCATGTTTTTTGGTATAAAATTAAAATTATAAATATATGTATTGAAAAAGCTATTCATAAAGTGTAAGTTTTATAGTGTTAAGGATCTGAGCGGGTTAATAATTGCCTAAATTTCTGTGAACTTACACCTCAAAGCAGGTAGTTTCTACCTGCTTTTTTTATAGAATTTCCCTAGTAATTGGATTTGCAATTCATGATTAACTGGAATAATTCAAAACCCAAATCAATTGTAAAACCTTAATTAAAGTAAAAGTTAATGTGATCTATGTTACATATGATAAATGTCATGAAATACTATAAAATCTATGATTACTTTAGCATTAGATAAATAGTCATAACTAACTGACATTTTTATTGATTAATAGCAAATAGAAATCCTTGACAAAGACTGTAGACAGAATGAAAGTTGAAGCTTCTTTTTTTTACAGTCTTTTCTTTTTTTAAAATTTTTTAGGCTTTATTATGATAAAAATCATTGTACAGTCTGATTAAATATCCTATGTTCTTACGTTAAAAACTTTAAAGCCATGACCTTGGCTATTATCTTAATATTATTAGGGATTCTGGTAACATATTTGTTGCTCATGCCTATTATTTTGTCTGTTAATACGACGACAAATGATTACTATATTCAGTTAAAGGGATTGGCAAAAGCCAACATAGAAGGTCATGAAGAAGAACTTATTAGAATTAAACTGAAGGTTTTTTTTATGACCTTTTATTTCTTTCCGATAAATGAATATTACAAACGCAAGCGAATAAAGAAATTAAAACCTAAAAAACATAAAACAAAAAGTAGAAAACGCTTTGGATTGCTCAAAGGGTTAAAAGTCCTAAATTCCTTTAAGGTTAAGAAGTTCACACTCGATCTGGATACGGGCGATGTGATCACCAATGCCAAATTATATCCGGCTTTTGCATTATTGAATTACCACTTAGGAGGATTCAATATCAATTTTGAAGGACGAAATCAATTGGCTGTTCGCCTACAAAACAGGCCAATAGATATAATTAAAATATTTATTAACCCTTAAAATTTAAATTATGGATTTACATTTTGAAGAATTATTAGGACAAATTACAGACTTCATCAAGTCTGAAGCGAAAACAGAAACCGTTGTAGGTGAAACATTTGAATTGGGAGAATTTAAATGTGTTCCTGTTATTAAAGTAGGTATGGGATTTGGATCCGGTGGAGGAGAAGGAACCGACAGAAAATCTAAAACGCTTAAAGGTCAAGGAATGGGTGGAGGCGCAGGAGTTGGAATTGAACCAATAGGCTTTTTAGTAACAAAAGGAGAAAATATTTCTTTCCTTGAAGCTGGCAAAACCCATGGACTCGCAGCAGCATTTGAAAAAATGCCAGACGTGATCGAGAAGTTTGTGGATAAACGCTACAAAGAGACCGAACCGGCTTAATTTTTTGGCATTTCACAATTAGAATTCTAGCAGTTTAATGAATAACTGAATACGAAGATCTTACTAAAATTTTCGTATTCAGTTTTGACATTTCAATTTAAAAATTAACAACCAAAACAAACAAATGAAAAAAATACTTTTTATAGTTGCTTGTACAGCATTGATGTTTGGCTGTACAGCAGACTCCACACAGAATGATATGTTTGACAATTCCGTGAAAAAAGACAGTGAAGTAGTAACGTTATCTTCAATACTAGGTTTCGATATTAATAAGACTGATTTTAATATTGATCTATTTACAAATAAGAATAATAGCGATAAACTAAAAACAAAAATAATTAAACTCAGAAATTCAGTAACTATTTTTAATGATCCATTTAAGATATTAGGTGAAGGTAACTCTACTCTAATTGGAAAATTTGATTTATTTGTTGAGTTAGGTTTTGGTCCAAGTGATTATTTTGGACCAATTGCAACGCAAACTGCAGCAAATGGAGATATACTTCGATCTTTTTTAGTATATGAAGGATTTGATCCAGAAGTAGGTGTTGTTTTAGAATGGATATATTTTGAAGGTACTGGTAGGTTTGAAAATCTTGTGTATGGAGAACTAACCCTTAATGGAACGATTCAAAATGTCGAAGGAGAAGAATACGATGCAATGGGTGAACTTGAAGGAAAAGGATTCATTACATATTAAATGTACTTTCAGATTAATAAACTGAATACGTTAGATCTAAGATTTGATAAAAACGTATTCAGTTTTTTTGTAATGTTTTGTTAAATATTATTTATGGTTTTCAATAATGTTTAATTTTATAATAAAATAATTAAACAAATATGAAAAATTTAACAATTATATTATTGATTATCATGATTTTAACCTTTACTAATCGAGATATATTCGACTTTAACAAGTCTTGTGACATGAGAAACTGGATGATTGTGGACGATGGTGTCATGGGTGGATTATCACAGGGAACTATAAAACTCAATGAAGATGGTCATGCCGTATTTAGCGGATTCGTGACTACTGAAAACAATGGCGGTTTTTCTTCAGTCAGATATAATTTTGATAGAAAAGATATATCTGGTTTTACTTATGTGCTGTTGAAAATAAAAGGTGATGGTAAAGCTTATCAATTCAGGATAAAAAAAAACAGGTATGACAGAGCGTCGTATATCAATACTTTCGAAACTACTGGAGAATGGGAGACCATCAAGATTCCACTTAAAGACTTTTTTCCAAGTTTTAGAGGTTACAAATTAAATCGTCCTAATTTTGATGGAAGCAGTATGGAAGAAATAGCAATATTAATAGCCAATAAAAGAAAGGAAGATTTTAATTTAATGATGGATCATATTTCGTTAGAATAACTCTGTTATTCAATTCCATTTGAGAAATTGGTTTTCATGTGGTATCTTTACGCGAATTAAGAATTTTATTTCTTAATTGGGAATTACAAGAACTGGATCGATCTTCAGGCGAAACAATAACTTTCATTATTCTTTTCCAAGCATTTGTTTAGTGTTGAAATTTCAATTAAAATAATTAGTACTAAATAATATAAAATATATGGGGAGATCACAACAGACTTTCAATAAAAGCGAAAAGGAAAAAAAACGTTTGAAAAAACGCGAAGACAAAAGGAAGAAAATGGAAGCTCGTCGAGCAGAAGCAAAGGAAAGCGGAAAGAAAGGGATTGAATTTGCTTATGTAGACCATAATGGGCATTTGGTAGATACTGATATTTGTAAGACCAAAAAAATTAAAGTTAAAGCGAAAAACATTGAAATCGGAATTCCAAAAATGGATCCTAGCGAAAGAGAAGCTTTCGATCCTGTCAGGAAAGGCAAGGTTGCTTTTTTCGATACTTCTAAAGGATACGGTTTCATAACAGATTCAGAAAATCAGGAAAAGTATTTTTGTCATGTGAGTGGTCTTATAGATGAAATCATTGAAAATGACCAGGTCTCTTTTGAATTGGAGAAAGGTCAAAAAGGCATGAACGCCGTTAGAGTTAAAAAAGTTTAGTTGGGTTTTTAAAATCTGATTATCTTAGTAGCTTGATTATTCTAGTAATGCTATCTAATTCCAAAATTCTACATTTAGAACCAATTTTTAATACCATCAATTCTATTTTTTATGTCGCTTAGAAGGTCTGAGATCATAGAAAAGAATACCGGTAAGGAGCTTTATCACTACCAAAAAGGAGCGATAGATAAGATATTCAAATATTTTGATGAAGCGCCTGAGGATTATCATTTACTTTATCAGTTACCAACGGGTGGAGGAAAGACTGTTATTTTTTCGGAGATGGTCAGACAGTACCTAAAACACCATACCAAAAGGGTCCTGATCATGACACATAGGATCGAACTGATCAAGCAAACTTCAAGAATGCTAACTGAATTTGGTGTGGTTAATAAGGTGGTAAGCAGTACTGCGAACCTTGACGATCAGATGGAATATAAATGTTTTGTTGCCATGGTGGAAACGCTTAATAACAGGCTAAACGAAGACAAGCTGGATATTTCTGATATTGGATTGGTTATAATTGATGAAGCCCATTATAACGCGTTTAATAAACTATTTAAATTTTTTGAAAAATCATTTATTCTCGGTGTAACTGCAACACCTTTAAGTTCTAATATCAATTTACCTATGAAAGGTAATTATGATGAACTGATTGTTGGTGAAAGTATTTCGTCTTTAATAGAGCATAAATTCTTAGCTCGTGCAGAATTGTATTCTTACAATGTTGGATTAACTTCTCTTGTTGTAGGATCTAACGGTGATTACACTGTAAAATCTTCCGACGACCTGTACACTAATAACGAAATGTTGTCCAAATTGGTCAGTGCTTATGAAGAGGTTTCAAAAGGAAAGAAAACTTTAATTTTTAATAACGGGATTAATACGTCACTTTATGTATATGAGACATTTAAAGCTGCTGGTTATTCTGTTGCGCATTTAGATAATAATAACAGTAAAAAGGAGAGGCGGGCAATATTAAAATGGTTTAAAGAAACTCCTGATGCTATTCTAACTTCAGTAAGTATTTTAACTACCGGATTTGATGAACCAAGTGTTGAATCGATAATATTAAATCGCGCCACGAGGTCTTTAACATTATATTATCAAATGATTGGTCGTGGTTCAAGAATTTTAAATGATAAGGAAAAATTTACGGTCATTGATCTAGGAAATAATTATCACAGGTTTGGTCCTTGGGGTTCGGATCTTGATTGGTATAAAATATTCAAATACCCTAATTATTATTTAGATAATCTCTTGGGTGACGAAGAAATTGAAAGCAATTTTAGATATGAAATGCCTGAAGATCTCAGGAACAAATTCTCCAACTCTGAAGAAGTATATTTTGATATTAACCAAACTTATATTGAATGTGTTAGAAAAGGTAAATCCTCCAAGGTGGTTTTAGAAAGTTCTATAGCGCAGCATGCATATATATGTACTGAAAATAGCGAGGATATGTATGATGCCCTGGGATTAGCAAAACTATTGGGTGAAGACATCGATTTTAGAATAGAGCGTTATACTAAGAATATAAGTAAGAGCACATCAAACTTTGTTGACTGGTTAAAAGATGATTACAGAAAAAAATTGAATGCTTATATCAGAAATAATTTTGATGATATTTACGAATCTATTCATGGTTATTTACCAAAAGAATAGATAATAAAATTTTAGATTTCTTTACAGTGGAAGAAAAACAAAGAGAACAAATTATAATAATTGGAGCAGGGTTTGGAGGTTTAGCCATTGCCAAAGCCTTTAGGAATAAAAATGTTAATGTTTTGCTGATCGATCAAAACAACTATCACAATTTTCAACCACTCATGTACCAAATTGCCACAGGAGGTTTAGAGCCTTATAGCATTGCTTATCCGGTTCGAAGAATATTCAGGAAATGCCGTAATGTAACCTTTAGGATGGCAAAAGTGAAATCTGTTAATTTTGAAAAGAAACGATTAAAGACATCAATTGGTAATATGTATTTTGATTACTTGGTAATTGCGACAGGCAGTCAAAATAACTTCTTTAATTTTGAGCCAATTAAAAAAAAGCTTTTCCCTTTAAAGTCTATTCCCGACGCTCTAAATATGAGAAGTTTTATTTTTCAAAATTTAGAAAAATCTTTAACTAAATTAAGAAACGAATCCGTAGAGGAAGTGCTTAGCATTGCAGTTGTAGGAGGAGGTCCAGCTGGAATCGAATTGGCTGGTGCTTTGGCTGAAATGAAACGATATGTCATACCAAAGGATTTTCCGGATCTGGACATTTCTAAATTAAGTATTAATTTATATCAGTCCCCATCAAGACTTTTATGTTCCATGTCAGAAGAAGCGTCCTTAAGGAGTTTGGAGTATCTGCATAAATTAGGAATTAATGTGTTCTTAAATTCAAGAGTTGTAGATTATGATGGTGATTTGTTAACCCTTAAAGATGGAACAACTTTTCCAACAGACACAGTTATATGGACGGCAGGAGTAAAGGGAGCACCAATTTCAGGACTTCCTCTTGAATCCATCGTGGGTGGAAACAGGATCTCTGTTGATGAATATAATCAGGTTCTGGATACGGATTCTGTATTTGCCATAGGTGATGTAGCAGCAAATATTACAGAAGACAACCCTAAAGGATTGCCTATGTTGGCACCAGTAGCAAAACAACAAGGAAAGCATTTAGCAAAGAACATTTTAAATCTGATTAATAATAAAAAAATAGAACCTTTTATATATAAAAACAAGGGAACAATGGCTACCATAGGTCGCAAAAAGGCAGTGGTTGACCTACCAAATTGGAAATTTCAAGGATTTTTTGCCTGGCTAGTATGGATGTTCGTTCATATAATATCCTTAGTGGGTTTCAGAAACAGGCTAGTGGCATTTTTGGATTGGATGCGAAATTATTTCACTTACGATAGACCACTAGGTCTTATCTTAAGGCCTTATAAACGTAAATAAACTAGGACGTTGTAAAGTTTACAAGGATTCTGCTATTTTCTAAATGATAATCCAAAATTAATATTGGAATTGTAGTCCTTTATTTCACTCGGTGAGAAACTATTATAGAAATAGTTAAATACCACAGAAAAACTAAATACTTCAGAAAATGGAATATCCATTTGTAATTGTTCAAATATTCTGAAGTTTGAGAAATCGGAATATAAAGGTTGAAAATAAACTGTATTTATTATTTCTAGACTAGTGAAATTGGCAGTTAATGATAAATAACTATTGTTTCTACTGTTGCGGAACTCTTGACCTGTAGAATTTACCTTTTCAATTTCGTACATATATGAATTTCCAAAGTAAGCCTTAAAGGATTCTAATTTGAATTTATTCACTGTTCTGGAAAATAATTCCCAAGACGACTGCACAGGTTGTTTATATCGATAGTCAATGAATTTCCATCGGATCCCTGCACCTATAAGATTCCGTGTACTAATAGTCTGAAGTTCGTTGTTCTGATTTTGTATAAACGCTTCCAAACGAAAATTATCACGAAATTTCTTGTTATCCGGGTTAATCAGTTTTTTGTTATATCTTAAATGAAAGAACCATGAATTTCTAAAATCTTCTGTTTTACTTTTAGCTAAGTTGTAACTACCGGTAAAAAAATATATCGCTGTGGTATCTTTTTTAATTCTAAATGCCGTAGTAATTGCTGTTCCTATTTGTGACAGAGTGCTGCCATTATAATTAGAATAGTTAAAATTAACATTGCCTCTAATTTTAAATTGTTTCTTATCCAGCTTCATTCTTTGCGATTCAATATTCACTAATTGTGCATATGAAATTCCAATAGAAAAGAAGAAGAATAACGAAATAAGTACCGTTCTGAGCATTAGGCAAAATAAAGAATTAAATTTTATTATCAATTTTAAGTAACTTGACCAAATAATTAAAAAGATTGGAAACTACAAAAATAGGATTGGGTTTAGCAGCTATTGGAAGACCTGAGTACATAAATGTTGTTGAAAATAATACAATTAAAAAAACTGAGAAAGCTTTTAATCGTAATGCTTTTGAAATTATGGATTTTGCCTATAAAAGTGGTGTAAGACATTTTGATACGGCTCCGTCCTATGGCAAAGGAGAGTCTTTTTTGATAGATTGGAATAAAAATAGGAATTACAAGGAAGTTGTTTTAAGCACTAAATGGGGATATACATATGTGGCTAATTGGCAGTTAGGTTATAAAGGTAAACATGAAGTCAAAGAGCACTCTCTTAAAAAATTGCTTGAGCAATGGGAAGAATCGCAGAAATTGTTACCAGCTCTGGAAGTCTACCAGGTTCATTCTGCCACATTCGATAGTGGAATATTTAAGAATGTGGCTGTTTTAGAACATCTTGATCACTTGAAAAATTCTAAGGGTTTAAAGATCGGTATAACCTCAAGTGGGGCTGATCAATCTGAAATTATTTCTGAAGCATTGCGAATAAAAATTAATGGATATTCCTTATTTGATAGTTTTCAGGTTACCTACAACATATTAGATGTTTCCACACATGAAATTTTAAAAGAAATTTTGAACCAAGGGAAAACTATCATTGTCAAAGAAGCTTTAGCTAATGGCAGAATTTTTAGAAATAAGAAGTATCCGGGTTATAATAAACTATATAAAAGCTTAGAGACTTTGTCGGATAAATATGGAGTAGGTGTAGACGCGATTGCACTTCGTTTTGTAATAGATAATTTAAATCCAAGTATAGTTTTAAGCGGTGCATCAAACAAAACACAATTATCTCAAAATTTAAGGGCCATTGATTTCAAATTAACAAAAGAAGAAATAAGAACATTGAAATCATTCAGTATAAACCCTAAAAAATACTGGAATGAAAGGAGTCAATTAGAATGGAAATAATATTACAAAGTTAAATTACCCAATACATTAAACAGGTTAGCTTTGGTATTAAAGAATGAATTCTCTAAGGATATTGCTTTTAATTTGGCATCTATTAATTTCGATTCTCTCGAGTTCACTAAAAATAATGAACTTTCACCTAAGAAAAATTTACGCTCTTCAGCAGCTAGCATGATGCTATAATCATTTACAATGATATTGGTAAAATTGGTCTGTTCTTTAAAGGAAACTAATTCCTGGTTAATAGCATCGATCTTATTCTTTAATGTGACTTTTGTACCCTGAATTTCATATTCAATATTATCATATTTTAGCTTTGCTAACTTTAAATCTCCTCGCTCCTTTCTTAAAAATAAAGGAAAACTAATATTTAATCCACTTTTATAGTTAGCCGTATTAAAACTCCTTATTTGATCAGCTGAAGGAGATAAAAAATTATATTGTAAATCAATTCTGGGAAGTAAATCGTTTATTTTAAGTCGTTTTTCAATTTCCAGACTTCTTAATTTATAGTCTAAGGATTTTATTTTTGGATGATCTTCAATAGATAGGGATTCGATATTAAACTCATTTGTATTAAATGTTTCTTCAACAATGTTTACTGTATTAATATCAGGAATTACATTATCCCTCAGTTCAATTGGAGTGTTGTCTTTTAACCATAGATAATTTGATAATTCCAGTGATGATTTTATAAAAGTAATTCTGGCTTTTTCCAAGGCTAATTTCCGATTGTTTAAGGCAATACGTGATTCTACGGTATCAATTGCTGCCCTTTCCCCGGCTTGATAACTCTCCTTGATTCCTTCAAATCTAATTTCAGCATTCTTTAAAAAAGATTCAAACACTTGTTTCTCATTAAAGGTCATTAACCACTTAAAATATGTTAATGACGCTGCATACAATATATTGTTAACCATTAATTGTCTGTCGATTTGAGCCTGTTTTGTAAATAGCTTTGCTTGCTTCAACATCGCCATACGCTCGTTGATTAGCAAACCTTTTGCCAAGGATACAGATACACCAACGCTATATAAGCCGTCTTCCGGTAAATTGGCTTCAGGATTTAAAAACAATCCTTCGTTATTTTCAAAATTAGCCTTCAATTCAATCCCATACCATGTTGGAATTTTAAAAGTAGAATTCAGTTTGTCATAATATTCACTATTCTTGAACTGTTTTCTGTCATAATCCACTTCAATTTTAGGATCGAATGCACCTCGTGATTTTAAGAGTTTGGCCTCACTTTTGTTGATAATTAAGTTGGCCTGCTTAACCAATGGGTGATAGGATTTTACATAACCTAAATACTCAGACAATGTCAATACATTAGATGTTTCTTGAGAATGCACAGAACCTAAAATAAAAAATGGAATTACAAATTATAAATGTTTCATTAATTATTTCTTTATTGGTTTACTGTTCTCATTTACTGGTTGGTAGAAGTTTGGAGGGAAGCTATTTAGTTTTCTCCATAATTCGAACCAAATAGGAACGTCATCCAGCAAAGCAATTGTTTTTGCTCCGGAACCAACTCGTATTGGCTCCGGCCAGGTATGATCGCTTTTATCCGGAGCTAGCAGAATTCTATACTTCCCATTATCGCTTATAAAGTTTTCCATAGCAACCACTTCTGCCCCATATGTGCCATAAGAAACATTTGGCCAGCCGCTAAAAACGATAGCAGGCCATCCGTCAAATTGCACTCTAACCTTTTCACCAATATGGATCAATGGGAGATCAATTGGCCTGACATAAGTTTCAACGGCCAATTCAATCTGTGCAGGCATAATACCTAGCAAGCGCTCTCCTTCTTTAAATGTTTCGCCAATGCCTCCTCGTATTGCTTTGTTTATATATCCATTTTGTGGTGCAGTTATGTATAATAAACTATTCCTGCGCTTGTAGTTTGTATAGCTATTCTCAAGTTTAGTTACTTGAGCAGAAGCATCATATTGCCCTGATTGTGCTGTATACATATCACTTTGAGCTTTAGATATTTTATCAGAGTATTCAGCTTTAATTCTGGACAATTCTACTCTGGAATTTATCAAGTCGTTTTTACTGGTTAATAATTTATTTTCCTGAGAAATAGACTTAGCCTGGGATTCTTGTAATTTTAATCGCTTTTCCTCTACATCTTTCATAGCCTTCAACCCTTCAGCTTGAAGCGTTTCAACACGTTTGAACTGTGTTTCAGCAATAGCCAAATTGGTTTTAGTAGCTTCATAATCAATACTGTCGCTTTTTACCTTTAATCGCGATTGTATTAATTTATTTTCAGCTTGCTGGAATTTTAACTTTTGCTCCTGCCTTAATGCTGCAATCTGACGATTTAATGCTTCCACCTTGCCTTCATAAGCCGAAACTGAAGATGATTTCGCTTTGATTTGGTCACTTGTTCGTTCCACCAATTTATCATCAAAATATTCACTTTTTACTTCTGAGATCCTAAGAATAGTATCTCCTTTATTAACATAGTCACCTTCCTGAACGTACCATTGTTCTATACGTCCCGGAATTTGAGATTGAATGGTCTGTGGTCTTTGATCTGGCTTTAAAGTGGTTACTTGTCCTTGTCCAGTGATATTTTGAGTCCAGGGCAAGAACAAAATTATAAAACCTATA
>CAJIBV010000417.1_pt1 | contig 15625 bp, 17 predicted proteins | sample 9199431 | NCBI WGS metagenome assembly CAJIBV01 (sample SAMEA7708314, study PRJEB35096) | sediment metagenome | biome: marine neritic benthic zone biome [ENVO:01000025]; feature: sediment [ENVO:00002007]; material: shallow marine sediment [ENVO:03000034] sea grass bed [ENVO_01000059] ...
AAACAATGTTACTTTTCCAGTGACTGTTAGTTCAGAAGGCGATAGTTTTACAATGACTAGTGAAGTGTTTACAATTGACCGTTCTAAATGGGATGTTAAATACGGATCAAAATCATTCTTCGATAACCTAGGGGATAAGTTCATTAACGATGACATTGAACTAAAGATCATGGTTAAAGCAAGTAAATCCTAACTTCAATTTTTAAAACGATACAAAAACCACTCAAAATTGAGTGGTTTTTTTATTTTAATTGTCTATGCTTCTTGGGAGAATACATCTTATTAATTGCAATTCCACGATATTAAATTGGATTTTAGAAGGAGATTTAGTGCTTTCACAAAACCTGAAAATTAATGTACCTGAAAGCTGGACTGAATTTGGCAGAGATATTTTTAAATTTTCATTAGATGCCATAAAAAACAATCCACCATCAAAAATCTGGTATGCCTATTTACCTATCGAGACAAATTCGAATACGTTAATTGGTACTTGTGGATTTAAAGGAGAACCCAAAAATGGTTTGGTTGAAATTGGTTATGAGGTATCTCATGAATTTAGGAATAAAGGCTATCCACGGATATTGTTAAACAATTAACTAAATTGGCATTCACGAGTGATTTAGTAAGCAATATTATTGCTCATACAATTGCAGAAAACAATCCATCAGTGAGTGTGTTAAAAAAATGTGGTTTTAGTTTTGATAAAGAAGTTTTTGATGATGACGAAGGAAATCTTTGGAAATGGAACTTATCAAAATAACTTATAGAAGGTTTTTTAAGGCTGGTTTTAAATTTGGATACTTAAAGTTGAATCCTAAATTTTCAATTCTTTTTGAGGAAACTCTTTGGCTTTCAAATAGAATCAAGTGCATTTCTCCTAAAATCAAGTTTAGGATGGTTTTAGGAATATTGGGCAATATCAGTGGTTTATTAAGATGCTTGGCTATAGCCTTGGTAAGTTCGAGATTAGTGACCGGATTCGGAGCTACGGCGTTTACAATACCTTTAATATCATTCTCCATAACATATATAAACATTGCAGTAAGGTCATCTATATGAATCCATGACTGCCATTGATTCCCAGTCCCGAATGCAGCACCTGCTCCGAACTTTATGGGTTTAGCCATTTTTGGTAATGCTCCTGCTTTTTCACTTAAAACAATACCGATTCTAAGTTTAACCACTTCTATATCCAAAGATTTAAATGAATCGATTTCATTTTCCCATTTATTAACCACTTCACCCAAAAAACTTGGATTTATATTTGAGTATTCTTCTTCGTAATAACAGGTTAATGATGTTGGGTAAATACCTATAGCACTAGCGGAAACAACTTTTTTAACTGAATATTTTCCATCTTTAATTGCTTGGTGTAATAACTTTGTTGTCTGAATTCTGCTCGATAGAATTTCCCTTTTGTAATCTGATGTCCAGCGCTGTGCAACATTTGCGCCTACCAAATGAAAAATAGCATCTACACCTTCTAGACATGAATCGTCAATTTCGTTATTTGAGGGATTCCAATAAAAACCTTTGTAACTTTTTTCGTGCTGAAGTTTATTTTTTTTTGTCGATAAATAATTTACAGACCATCCTTTTTGGTGACATAACTCGACAAGCTTGCTACCAATAAGTCCTGTGGCTCCTGTAATTAATACCTTCATCTTGCAATTTTTTGTAAAGGTACGAAGATAGGACTGTAGAAATCATTGATTTAAGTTAGGTTTAACAGAAATGCGTAGCGAGAATATAAACTATTTTATACGGTAGCTCTTAGCATTTCTCTCTTTCCAGGTGGACCTTGAAGCCTCTCAATTGAAAAACCTACTGATAACAAAGCTCTTCGAACACTTCCTTTAGCAGAATAAGTTACCAATACTCCATTTAAATTAAGTGCTTTGAACATAATTCTAAACATGGCTTCTGTCCATAGTTCAGGCTGCACTCGAGGCCCGAAAGCATCAAAATATATAAGATCAAATTTATCCCTATAATCTATATCTTTAAATAATTGCTTTCTTTTTGTTAATGCAAATCTATCTGATATTTGATGTTCCCTTTCCCAACTAACTGAATGTAAATCATCAAATAGTACGTCTTTTGTCGTTCCTAAAATTGTTTCAGGGTAATTAAGAAGCTTCAATTCCTTTTCATTTACAGGAAATGCTTCCACTCCTACGTAGTTAATTCGTAAATCTAATTTAGCCGCTTCCAAAAGGGTTAAGTAAGCATTCAGTCCAGTGCCAAATCCAATTTCAAGAATAGAAATAATGTGCTTATCGCCTTCAGTTCGATGAGAACGATACTTGTAATGTAATCCGGATTTTATAAAAACATGTACAGCTTCTTGTACAGCTCCATGTTTTGAATGATAGTGCTCATCCCAGTCTGACAGATGTATTGTTTTTGAACCATCTGCAGTTTCTATTATTTTACGTTGCATTACTTTTTTAAGAGGACACCATCTGCCTCAAATGAAAACGTTTTTTCAGGTTGGATGATTTCGGCAATCTCTTCTTTTGATTTTCCGGCATCTTCAGCAAAATGACGTAACTCATCTACAGGAACCTCACTTACGAATGCTTTACCGTTAATGATCACTTCTTTACCTGCTATGTCTTTAGGAACAAAGAAACCATAATCCTTAAATTTTACCATGACCTGATTACCATCCTCTAAATCTACTTTCATCCAACAGCCCTTAGATTGGCACACTTCTTTTACTCTGCCAAGCATTTTAGAATCAATGCTGTCACCTACTCGCATGCTTTTGTAGTGTGTTGCCATGGAAGAAGCTAAAATGGCATCGTCAGCAACTATTTTTTTTCCAAAAGAAACAAATGAAATTTCCTGGGCAATTTCCGCCCCATCTTGGTTTTTCGATTCGTTCTTACAGCTAAAAACCATTAATCCTATCAAAAAATATGTTAAAAGTTTTCGCATATCACAATAATTTAAGACGATGCTAATATACAGTTTTTTATCAATCAATAATTGCATAAATTTGTTATATAAAGCAATTTATAATGAGCAATGCAATAACAACAAATTTGGAGGTTATCAGATCAAAAACAACTAAAATACACGATGTTGACTTCGACAATTTAGGATTTGGTAAAGTATATACAGATCATATGATGGTTTGTGATTACAAAAATGGTGTTTGGAATATACCTAAAATTACGCCGTATGAACCGATTACCTTGGCACCTTCTGCAAAGATCTTTCATTATGGCCAGTCCATTTTTGAAGGTATGAAAGGTTACAAGGATAAAGAAGGAAATATTTTGTTGTTTCGCCCTATGGACAATTGTAAACGATTGAACATATCTGCTAAACGTTTGGCCATCCCGGAAATTCCGGAAGACTATTTTATGGAAGGCCTAAAATCCTTATTAAAAGTAGATAGCGATTGGATACCTACCACCGAAGGTAGCTCATTGTACATTCGTCCTTTTATTTTTGCGACCGGTGAAGGGTTTCATGCATCACCTGCTGATGAATATAAATTAATTATTGCCTTATCGCCTTCAGGACCTTATTTTTCAGGAAAAGTTAAAGTCTTAATTGAAGAAACATATTCACGCTCTGCAAATGGTGGCGTTGGGTATGCTAAAGCAGGTGGTAATTATGCAGGACAATTCTACCCTACCCAATTAGCAATAGATAAAGGCTATAATCAGGTTATCTGGACCGATGATACCAATCACGAATATATCGAAGAGGCTGGTGCAATGAATATCTTCATAAGAATAAATGATAAATTAATAACAGCTCCGACAAGCGATCGGATTCTAGATGGCATTACCAGAAAAAGTATTATTGAAATTGCCAAGGATATGGATATTCCGGTTGAAGTTAGACGGATCAGAGTTAATGAAGTTGTAGAAGCCTCTAAAAATGGTAGTTTAAAGGAAATGTTTGGTGCCGGAACTGCAGCAGTCATCTCACCTATTGCAGGATTTGGATTCAGAGGTGAAGATTTCGATCTTCCTCTATTGGAAGACAATTATGCTGCAAAACTTAAAAAACGAGTTACAGATATACAAACCAATAAGTCAGAAGATCCGTATGGATGGCGAGTTAAGGTTTAGCATTTAAAAGAAAAACAAATGCCTCTCTTTTTTATTTGTCCAGTATCTGTTTAATGTCAGGTTTAAAATAATTAGGCCCTTTTAGTACTTTGCCATCTTCACGATAAATAGGTTCACCATCTGCGCCCAATTTACTCATATTGCTGCGTTGGATCTCGTCAAAAACTTCCTCGATCTTATGTTGTAAACCATGTTCTATAATTGTACCGCATAGAATATATAATAGATCGCCTAATGCATCAGCGACCTCAACCAGATCACCGTTGGTTGCAGCATCGAGATACTCTTCGTTTTCTTCTCTCATCAATTTGTATCGCAATAAGTTTTTTTCCAAACCTAAATCGGCTTTTGGAGTTTCCATGCATCCTAATTTAAACGCCATATGAAAATCTTTTACCGCCTCAATTTTATCTTTCATTTTTATTGTTTTACATTACTTTTTTCATTAACCAGGATGGTACAATTTTTAAAACCCAGGCTATCAATTTCCATCGTTTTGAAATATATACTCTCCGTTTTTTTCTTTTAATGGCTGAATATATTTGTTTGCTTGCTTTTTCAAGTGAGGACATCCAGAATATGCCATCACCCAATGCCATTTTTGTATCTACAAAACCCGGACGAACATCGGTAACAATTACTTTTCCTTCTTGAATTTCCTTGGATTTAAAATATAAAGATTCCAGGTAATTCACTTGGTATGCTTTGGAGGCAAAATAGGCAGGTGATTCCCGATTCCCTCTTATTGATGCTATTGAAGAGATCGCAACCAAATGCCCAAATCTTTGTCTTTTAAATAAGTTGAAAGCAAGATCATAAATTCTTGTTGCTCCAAGCACATTTGTTTTCATGGTATCATATTCCTTTTCCCAATCCAATTCCGGATTTTCATAACCAATACCTGAACTGTGAATAATAAGGTCTACCGAATTAAGTTCTTTCACAAGCTCATTAAAAACTAATTCTGATTGAGATATATCCTGAACATTATGCTGCCTTAAAATTACGTTGTCCGGATTTGAAAATTGGAATTCCTTGAGTAGCTGCTTTCTTCTGCCAGTAATCGCAACTTTATAACCATCCTTTACCAATAAAGCTGCTAATTCCTTACCAATTCCTGATGTGGCTCCAAAAACTATGGCATTTGGCATATAATTATTACTTTTGCTGTCCAACTCGAAACTTATGTTTCGAGTTTTTAAAAATATAGAATTATGTTTACAAAAGGTCAGATTTTTTTCGGAATTCTATTTGCCATAGCATTTATAATGGTTTTGGTATTTGCGTACCGAAGAGACCTTAAACTTCACAAAAAATATTATCCGGGAACGGTTTGGGTGCTTATAGCCTTTATTGGTTTTATCCTTTTCATTGCAGCAATTAAATTTATTTTCACCTAAGGTATTAGTTCATAATTAAAAGATGTATTTAAAAGTTTCTCATATTAATCATCTGTAGTTGATATTCTACTTAAGGACAAAATTGATTATCTTTGATTAATAACAAATTTAACCTAGTAATTATGAAGTTTTTAAAATATTTATTGTTTTTATTACTACTGTTCATTATTGGATTTGCAATCTATATTGCTGTCCAACCAAGTGAATTTGAAGTCACCAGATCCAGAACTGTTGAAGCTCCTGCAGCGGTGCTTTATAACAATGTTATAGACTACAAAAACTGGGAGTCCTGGTCACCTTGGGTGGAAAAAGAACCCGACTTGAAGATCAGCTATCCTGAGCAAACTAAAGGTGTTGGAGGTTCGTATTCCTGGGAAGGTAAAGATGGGTTAGGAAACATGAAAACAGTTGCTTCTCAATCTAACACTGCTATAGATCAGAAATTACAATTTGGAGATTATCATCCTTCTACAATAAAATGGATGTTTGAACCAACAGAGGACAATAAAACTAATGTTACCTGGAAAATGAAGGGTGAAAAGACACCATTTATGTTTAAAGCATTTGCAGCGGTCTCCGGCGGATTTGATGGAATGATTGGACCAGACTTCGAAAGAGGTTTGGAAAAATTGGATAGTTTAGTTGTTTCTTCAATGAAAAAATATAGTGTTAAAGTGGACGGAATTACTGAACATGGTGGCGGATTCTACGTATACAATACAACCTCTTGCAAAATGGATGATTTCAAAACAAAGATGGTTGAAATGATGACTAAAATTGGTGAATTCGTTCAAAAAAACAACATAGCAATGGCTGGAGCTCCCTTTGTAATGTATCACAAATGGGATGAAGAGAATAATGCTGTTATGTTTTCATCTTGTGCGCCTACAACATCAAAGTTAATAACTACCGAATCAGATATCTTAACTGGAAAAATGCAACCATTTAAGGCAGTTAAAACTACGCTTGTTGGTGATTATGAGAATTTAAAGGAAGCATGGGACACCACCATGAAATATATTCCGGATAATAGCCTAGAATTTACAGAGAATGGCCCTATGATAGAGGCTTATTTAACAGATCCGATGTCTGAACCGAATCCAGCCAATTGGATTACAGAAATATACATCGCAGTTAAATAATTAACAAGTTAATCTAATAATTATTTAATCTTGAAACAACTCTTACTAGTTTTTGTTGGCGGTGGATTTGGGAGTGTACTTAGGTATGTCTTGGGAAAATATCTTAATGGCCAGGAAGGTGGTATTCCTTTTGGTACTTTTACCGCTAATATATTAGGTAGTTTATTAATTGGACTTATTCTTGGTCTTGCCGCAAAAAATGAAACGCTTACAGGAAATCAAACATTATTGTTAGCAACAGGATTTTGTGGGGGTTTTACAACTTTTTCGGCATTTGCTTATGAGAATCATGTGTTTTTAAAAGCTGGAGATTTCACTAATTTCGCCTTATATACAATTGGAAGTTTTGTTATAGGATTTTTAGCTGTATTTTTTGGATTGTTCTTGGTTAAAAACTTTTAGTGCTTATCAAAAGCTTTTACTCCTGCTTTTACGTAAGCATCGACATAATTTTCTCTTGGTACAATTGGGCAAGAATACTTGTCATTATAAGCACAATATGGGTTATAAGCTGTATTAAAATCTATTACCAAATATTCATCACTGGGAATGCTTGATTCTACATATCGACCTCCCGCATAACTGCCTTCACCGTTGGTATTGTCTAAAAATGGTAAAAACAAATAGTCCTCATGCCCGTCTTCATCTACAATATCCAGGTTCTGATAAATATTTAATTGATGTACTTTTTCATCCAATTGAAATTCAATAATGCCATATTTTACATAATTGGGCAACCTGTCTGTAGTTGTCCTCATTTTAAAAGGTTTTTCATTTGGAGTTCGGGTAAACTCTGCCTTTACGACATATGCTGAATCGAATTTATAATAATCCAAGCCTTTAAAATTCTTTAGATCTTTCTTTTTCAAAGGTGATTTGGATGCATCCTTGTAGAAAGCGTTCAATTCCTTTTGAAATTTTGTTTCACCTAAAACAGGTTCTTTTTCTTGATTACAACCCGATCCAAACACTAATATTAAAACAAGAAATAATTTTCTCATGCTAATTATTTGGATTAAATGAAGGATTCAAATTCATTTGATACTCTAGCTGAAGCTTTTCAGAAAAATTATCAAAAGTATTATCATCAGAAAAAGTTCTTATTTTGTCAGGGTCAAATTGACCTTTAAGGTAAAAAACGGTGGTCTTTTCAGGTTTACTATCGAAAACAATGGCTTCGGTTATAACATTGCCAAATTCTTTCACTGAGATTATTTTCGTATTTTCAATGGTATTCTTCCTGTACATATCTGTAAACTTATTGCTGGCTACGATATTCATTTCGTCTATTAGTCCTTTCTGATATTGAGTCGATGAATTATTAAAGGTAATAAACTTAAAATCAGACAAATTATCGAACATGTTTTGTTCAGGAGAGATATTGCTTAATATAGCTTTCATAAAATTTGGTACTTGAAAAGCTGTCACCCCTAGGTCTGATTTATGATCATTAAAAAAACTCTGAAAACTTTTACTTGAACCACAAGAAATAATAAAGAGGACAATAATTGAACAAATTAATTTTGATTTCATGATAATAAATTTACAATCAAAAATACAATTTAAATAATTTGTTTAGCTTTGGCATATAATACGAACAAACATGATCCAAAATGTTACATATATTAAACTTAATAAAACAATTCAAACTATTCGTTGGATGAATTATTTGCTGTGACAATAAGAATATAAAGTATTACAATAGCAAAAAGTCCAGCAAATAAGCTGGACTTTTTATATTTATTAAACCAACCAATGAAATTACTATTTAGAAATTATATAAAAACGTTCCAAGGACTCTCTACTGAAGTCTGGTGGCTTTCTCTTATAACACTTATAAACAGAGCCGGAACAATGGTGGTTCCGTTTCTGTCCTTATATCTGACTAAAAGTTTGGATTTTACCCTTGCTGATGTAGGATGGATAATGAGTGCTTTTGGATTAGGTTCCGTGGTTGGCTCTTGGTTAGGAGGTAAACTAACAGATAAAATAGGATACTATAAGATCATGGTATTTAGCCTTATTATGTCAGGAATACTGTTTATTTGCATACAATTTTTAACAACATTTGTAGAAATTTCTATAGGTGTATTTGTATTGCTGGCAGTCGCCGATATGTTTCGCCCTGCCATGTTCGTGGCTCTTAGCGCATATAGCAAACCGGAAAACAAAACAAGATCTGTTACCTTAATTCGACTGGCAATAAATTTAGGGTTTTCCGCCGGTCCGGCCATTGGTGGATTTATTATTGTTACACTAAGTTATGGAGGATTGTTTTGGGTTGATGGAATTACTTGTATTCTAGCAGGAATACTGCTGTTAAATGTATTGAACCCTAAAACTACTAGAACTTTTGATGAAATTGTTGTTGAGAATCCCAAATCTGCTTATAAAGATTTTTCTTATTTAATTTTCATGGCAGCCATGATATTATTTAGTATATCTTTTTTGCAATATTTTTCAACTATGCCACTTTATTACAAAGATGTTCACTTGTTAAATGAAAATAAAATCGGATTGTTAATGGGATTAAACGGGTTATTAATTTTCATTTTTGAAATGCCTATAGTAAAGTATTTGGAAAATGGTCGGCATAAAAAAACAACTTTAATTATTGTAGGAGCATTATTAACTGGATTAAGTTTCCTGGTTCTTAACTTAACGTCTTGGATTGGTATATTAATAGTAGGCATGCTATTAATGACTATTGGAGAAATGATAGCATTTCCATTTTCAAATGCATTTGCTTTACAAAGAGCCAAACGAGGCAATCAAGGCGAATACATGGCTTTGTATAGCATAGGGTTTGCTATTGCCCACATTTTGGGGCATAATACTGGAATGCAATTTGTGGATAGATTTGGTTATGATTTTACCTGGTATTCAGTAACAGGGCTGATGTTAATTTCTGTTTTGATTCTATTATTCTTAAAAAGAAGGATGACTTACAATAGAAATTAAATATACTATTTTAACGGTTTTATTTGGCTGTTCTTTACAACATGAGATAGCACTATTTGTGTTTTGGTTTCTCCATAAACTATCAACTGGTCAATAAAATGCTCCAGGTGCTTTTGATTTTTTAAAGCAACCTCCATTACGAAGTTCTCATTTCCGGTTATGCGATAACAATTAATAACTTCCTCATAGGTCTTAACTTTTTCCATAAACGGTTTTAACATGCCCATAAATGCCCTTAATGTAATAATCGCTTTGAGCTGATATCCAGCTTCTAAAGTTGAAACAGAAGTTATATAACCTTCAATAATACCTGCGTCTTCCATTTTTTTTATTCGTTCCGATACTGCAGGTGAACTTATGCCAACAGTTCTTCCAATTTCTGCATTGGACTGCCTTGCATTATTTTGTAGGCAATTTAAAATCTTCCAGTTAAGCGAATCAATTAACATTTAAATTATAATCAGAAAATACATTAATATTTTAAGCAAATATACAATAATACCTTAATATCAAAAGTATTTTGTCACTACTTGTGAGTAATTTTGATAAAACTGCTATAAGAAAAATGTATTATAATATCCCTTCATATCTTTCAGATTTACCGATATACAGAAAGGCATTAGATATTATTGTCCTTTCCAGAAGTATATCGACTTATATTAACCAGGACCTTTCTCATTTAACTTTTGATGGTAATGAGGATCCTCATATTTATTTTTCAGGGGATATCATTCAGCAATCTGAGTCATTGGCACCGGAAATAGTAAATGCTGAATTAAATCGCAGTTCAGATAAAAAACACAAGCATATTGCTACTGTTGAGCGCTTAACTAATTTGCTTTATTACAATTGTAAAAGATTGATGCATTGCAATAGTAACGGAAAGGACTATTTGCCTATCCTTAGAAGTGAGCTGAAAAAATTCAGACAATTACAAAAAACATGGATACTTTCCTTGTAAAGACATTAAAAAGATTCTATTTACATATTTCTTCTGTATTGTCCTCCAACTTCAAATAATGCATTTGTAATTTGTCCTAACGAGCAATGTTTGCACGCTTCCATTAAGGATTCAAACATATTCTGATTGTGAATTGCCTTATCCTGCAAGTCTTTTAGCAGGGGTTCAGTATCGTAATTCTTATGTAAATTTTGCAGAGTACTGATCTGGTTTTGTTTTTCTTTTTCAGTAGCCCTTATTACCTCGGCTGGTAAAATCGTTGGAGATCCTTTACTGCTTAAAAATGTATTCACTCCAACTATGGGATATTCACCTGTATGCTTCAAGGTTTCATAATACAAGCTCTCCTCTTGTATTTTACTTCTTTGATACATTGTTTCCATGGCTCCAAGAACACCTCCTCGTTCGGTAATTCTGTCAAACTCTAATAATACGGCTTCTTCAACAAGATCCGTGAGTTCATCAATTATAAACGAACCCTGAAGAGGATTTTCATTTTTAGCCAGTCCCAATTCCTTATTAATAATAAGTTGAATAGCCATTGCTCTTCTTACACTTTCTTCTGTTGGCGTTGTAATGGCCTCATCGTAGGCATTCGTGTGTAACGAATTGCAATTATCATAAATGGCGTATAAAGCTTGAAGCGTTGTTCGTATGTCATTAAAATCAATCTCCTGAGCGTGCAAGCTTCTTCCCGATGTTTGTATGTGATATTTGAGCATTTGAGCCCTTTCATTGGCTCCGTATTTGTATTTCATGGCTTTGGCCCAAATACGTCTTGCTACGCGGCCTATAACTGCGTATTCAGGATCGACTCCATTAGAAAAGAAGAATGACAAGTTTGGTCCGAAATTATTGATATCCATCCCTCTTGAAAGGTAATACTCGACATATGTAAATCCATTTGCAAGCGTAAAAGCCAGCTGTGAAATTGGATTCGCACCAGCTTCGGCAATGTGATAGCCGGAAATAGATACCGAATAAAAGTTCCGAATACTATTCTTAATGAAATATTCTTGTACATCACCCATCAATCGTAAGGCAAATTCAGTCGAAAAAATACAGGTATTTTGTGCCTGATCTTCTTTTAGGATATCGGCTTGAACAGTTCCTCTTACCTGAGATATGGTTTTCGATTTTATGTCTTCATAAACATCTCTTGGTAACACTTGATCTCCAGTAACTCCCAGCAACATTAATCCTAAACCATCATTTCCTTCTGGTAATTCCCCATTATATACCGGACGTTCTTTCCCTTTATATATCTCTTTAATTTTGGATTCAACTTCGTTTATTAAATTATTTTCTTTAATATAAATTTCACATTGCTGATCTATTGCAGCATTCATAAAAAATCCCAACAACATAGGAGCTGGGCCATTAATGGTCATACTTACCGAAGTCATCTCATCTGCCAAATTGAAGCCTGAATACAACTTTTTGGCATCGTCCAAACAACAAATTGATACACCAGCATTGCCTATTTTTCCGTAAATATCCGGTCTGTAATCCGGGTTGTTTCCATAAAGGGTAACGCTGTCGAAAGCTGTAGATAATCGCTTAGCCGGTAAGTCCATACTAACATAATGGAATCGTTTATTCGTGCGCTCAGGACCACCTTCTCCAGCAAACATTCTTGCAGGATCTTCGCCTTGTCGTTTAAAAGGATACAATCCAGAAGTATACGGAAATTCGCCAGGAACATTTTCCTGTAATGTCCAATATAGAATTTCTCCCCAAGCTTCAAACTTTGGTAAGGCAACCTTTGGAATTTGCTTATGCGATAAGGATTCAGTGTGTGTTTCAATCTTGATTTCTTTACCTCGAACTTTAAAGGAATAAATTGGATCTTTATATTTTTTTACTTTTACAATCCATCCGAAAATGATTTCCCAATTATAAGGGTCAAGATTCATTTTAACTCTGTCGAATTCTTTGATTAGCAATTTCAAGAATTCATTTTTGTCATTCTGAGCTTGTTTCAGGATATCTTCCTCAACAAGTCCTTTCTCATCTATTAAAGACCTCTCTACTGCACTCGAAGTGACATCAGATACAGAACTGATGGTTTTAAAAATTCCATATAGCTTTTGAGCAACTTCAACCTGTTCTTTGGCTTTTTTATCATACGCTCGATTGTTCTCTGATATCTCCGATAAATATCTAATTCTTGCTGGAGGAATAACAAATACCTTTTCACTCATTTCTTCTGAAATCTGGAAATTAGAACTTAAGTCAGAATCAGAAACCGCATGTAGCTTATCCATTATAGCTTTGTAGAGTGTATTCATCCCCGGATCATTGAATTGTGATGCAATGGTTCCGAAAACAGGTAATTCATCCTGCGCAATATCCCAAAGGTTATTATTGCGCATGTATTGTTTTTTTACATCACGCAAAGCATCTTTTGCACCTCGTTTATCGAATTTGTTAATGGCAACCAAATCTGCAAAATCGAGCATATCGATTTTTTCCAACTGCGTAGCTGCTCCAAATTCTGGTGTCATGACATACAAGGACACATCACTATGTTCAATGATTTCTGTATCAGATTGACCAATTCCGGAGGTTTCTAAAATAATTAAATCGTATTCAGCAGCTTTTATTACCTGAACAGCTTCGTTAACATGCTTTGATAAAGCTAAATTAGACTGTCTCGTTGCCAGACTCCGCATGTAGACACGGGAATTATTTATGGCATTCATCCTAATTCTATCACCTAATAAAGCGCCTCCTGTTTTTCTTTTGGAAGGATCTACAGAAATAATTCCGATTGTTTTATTAGGAAAGTCGATTAAAAAACGTCTTACCAATTCATCTACCAAACTACTTTTTCCAGCGCCTCCAGTTCCAGTAATTCCCAAAACTGGTGTTTTGGATTTTTTATTTTTATTATGGATTTCATCCAATGCATCTTTCGCGACTTCCGGAAAATTTTCGGCTGAAGAAATAATTCGTGCAATGGCATGTGGATTTTTAGATTTCAACGAATTAATTTCACCATTCAGGTTTTCACCAATGGCAAAATCTGCCTGCATAACCAAATCATTGATCATACCCTGAAGTCCCATTTCCCGGCCATCATCTGGAGAATAAATTCTTGTAATGCCATAATCCATTAACTCCTTTATTTCCTCAGGAAGGATTACTCCTCCTCCACCGCCAAAAATCTTTATGTGATCTGCACCTTTTTCCTTCAACAAATCATACATATACTTAAAATACTCATTATGGCCGCCTTGATAAGATGTTAATGCAATGGCATTAGCATCTTCTTGTATTGCTGTATTTACAACCTCATCAACACTTCTGTCATGCCCTAAATGAATCACTTCGCAACCAGTTGCCTGGATGATTCTTCTCATAATATTTATAGAGGCGTCATGTCCATCAAAAAGAGATGCAGCAGTTACAATTCGTATTTTATGTTTTGGCTTGTATGGTTTAATTTGCTCCATTCGTAAATAATGCAGTTTTATTACATGCAATTTACGGATAATTCAAAAAAATCTATTATCTATTTCCGATTATCTAAAATTCTTTAAGACCGCAAATACTAATCTTTTTTAAACTATTTTTAAATTTTAAATGACGATAGCAATTATGACTGAAATAACACTCTTAATTCATTGTAAAGACCAATCAGGAATTATCGCATCTGTAACTAACTATATTGCTGATATTAATGGTAATGTTGTCTACTTGGACCAACATGTTGATAGAGAACAAGACATATTTTTTATGCGATTGGAAAGTGAATTTAGTCATAATTCCTTTACATTATCTCAATTTAAAGATGATTTTGAAAACACGTTGGCCAATAGATTTGAAATGAAATGGCAAGTTTTTTCTTTTGATGACAAAATCAATATGGCTCTGTTCGTTTCAAAATACGATCATTGTCTCTATGATATTTTGGGACGCTATAATTCAGGAGAACTCAACGTTAATATCCCATTTATATTGAGCAATCATGAAGATTTAAAGCCAATTGCAAATAGTTTTAACATTCCGTTTTACCACATTCCAGTGACCAAGGAGACGAAAGCTAATGCAGAAGTTGAGCAATTAATATTATTAAAAGAACATAATATCGATTTTATTGTGTTAGCAAGATATATGCAAATTGTTACAGATAAATTAATTAGTGAATATCCTAATAATATAATTAATATCCATCATTCATTTTTACCTGCATTTGTTGGTGCCAAGCCTTACCATTCAGCTTTTAAAAGAGGTGTTAAGATTATTGGTGCAACTAGTCACTATATTACTGAAGAATTGGATGCCGGTCCTATTATTGAACAAGATGTTGCACATGTTTCTCATACCTATTCAATTAAAGATCTTATTGCTAAAGGAAGAGACCTCGAAAAAATTGTTTTGTCTAATGCCATTAAGCTTCATATTGATAGAAAAGTGATGGTTTACAATAATAAAACAGTCATTTTCTCATAACGGGAAATTCATTCCTTGTTTAGCGAATTTAAATCCCAAATTTGTAATCTCATCTTTTAACGGATGTTTGTCCCTTAATGCAGGATTTGTATGATTAAAATGAATGAAATAAATTTTAGACCTGGTTTCCATGGATTCATTTTTAAATAATTTAACCGTTTCTTGAATAAACGGATGTGGGATTTCAATCATCGGTCTGGAGATTTCATTTTCTTTAAAAAAAGTAGCATCTATAAAAGCGTAATCTACTTTTTTAACCTCCTTAACAATATCCTTCTCCCAAAGTTCCCATTTATTGATATCTGGAATAAATAATGCTGATTTATTTTTACCTTTTATTTTATAGCCAACTGTTTCCGAGAATTCGTCTCTATGAGGCACTAAGAAAGGTGTTACAACCAAGGAATTGCCCAATGCAATTGTTGAATCCTTTTTAATAGGCTTTGGAATTATATTTCTCAATTCAATTAATTGATTCCAAGGACCATTTTGTTCTAAGAATAATTTCATTCTTGGTAAAACATAAACCGGAATATCTTTTGATCCTAAAGCTTCACGTCCAAAATACATCAACCCTATATAATGGCCTATGTGGGCATGGGTTAAAAA